>Ga0074045_10002927_pt1 | contig 15564 bp, 18 predicted proteins | sample BogForMeECP23OM2_FD_94442 | JGI IMG/M metagenome (GOLD analysis project Ga0074045, IMG submission 94442) | Bog forest soil microbial communities from Calvert Island, British Columbia, Canada - Bog Forest MetaG ECP23OM2 | ecosystem: Environmental > Terrestrial > Soil > Wetlands ...
CTTGCGCAGCCCGATCGTCATGAGCGAGAGCCGCCTTGTCCTCGACCGCCGCTCGCCGAAGCTCGGCGAGCACGAAGCGGAAATCTTGCGCGAGATCGGACTCGGCTGAGGCGCGGGCCTCGGCTTGACGGGGCTTCCCGGTCGCGTCCAAATCCTCCCCGAAAGGAAGAGGCCGGCATGAGCTCCATTCGGAACGTTTGCGTTTATTGCGGCTCGGGCGAGGGCGACGACCCCCGTTTCTCCGAAGCAGCCGACGCGCTGGGGAAAGCTTTGGCGAGCGAGGGAATCGGCCTCGTCTATGGCGGCGGCGGCGAAGGCCTGATGGGCCGCGTCGCGCGCGCCACGCTCGCCGGCGGCGGCTATGTCACGGGAATTATCCCCAGTTTTCTCGTGCGCAAGGAACATGCGTTGACCGAGGCTCAGGAGATGCTGGTGGTCGAGAACATGCACGAACGCAAGCAGGCGATGTTCGACCGGGCCGATGCCTTCGTCGCGCTCCCGGGCGGGATCGGGACGCTGGAGGAACTGGTCGAGCAGTTGACCTGGGCGCAGCTCGACCGGCACAAGAAGCCGATCCTGATCGCCGACATCAACGGCTTCTGGCGCCCGCTGCTCGCGCTTTTCGCCCACATGAACAATTCGGGCTTCATCCGCCGCGGGTTCGAGCTGCGCTACCTGGTGGCGGAGAAGATCGAGGACGTGGCGCCGATGCTGCGCGCGGCGGTCGTGAAGCGCGCCGGCCCCGAGCTTGATGAGGCCGCGTCCGTCCACAACATGTGACGCAGCCATCCCCCGAGACCCGCTGCGACAAACCGCCTCGCGTCGTCTCCTTTTCCCGCCGATCGAACGGCGCCATCGTCGCCGCCCCGGCGAAGACGATGCGTCGTCGGGTCGAGGGCTTGGTCGGTGTCGGTCTGAATCGCGGTCAGCGGCGCCGACAAGTTCAAAAAGGCGCTCGGCAAGCTGGCGGCGGGCAAGAAGACTGGCGCCACGGTCCCCAAGGGCAAGGGACTGCCAGATCGATCTTCACGTAACGTTCGCGGACGGCCAGACCACGGAGGCCAACGCCGTCGACGTCTGCACGCAGAAGATTCTCAACCTGACCGATTGAGACGGTTGGCCCCCCGGCCTTAAGCCGGAGGGCGTCCTCTTGGCGCGTTCAGCGCTTATTTCTGGCCGAACAGCTCGGCGACGTATTCCCAGTTGACCAGATGGTCGACGAAGGCCTTGAGATAGTCGGGCCGGCGGTTGCGATAGTCGATGTAGTAGGAGTGCTCCCAGACGTCGATGCCGAGGATGGGCTTGCCGCCGTGGACGAGCGGGCTCTCCCCGTTCTGGGTCTTGGTGGCCGCGATCTTGCCGTCCTTCAGGGTGAGCCACGCCCAGCCCGAGCCGAACTGGGTCACGCCCGCCTGGACCAGATCTTCCTTGGCCTTGTCGATCGAGCCGAACGAGTCCTTCAGCGCCTTCTCGAGCTCGCCCGGGATCGCGCCGCCGCCGTTCGGCTTCATCCAGCGCCAGAAGTGCAGGTGGTTAAAGTGCTGTCCGGCGTTATTGAACACCGCGGCGTTCTTGCCGAACGAGCCTTTGACGATCTCCTCGAGCGGCTTGCCCTCCCATTCGGTGCCCTTGAGCGCGTTATTGCCGTTGTTGACGTAAGCAAGGTGATGCTTGTCGTGATGATATTCGAGCGTTTCGCGAGACATGTGGGGGCCCAGCGCGTCGTAAGCGTAGGGCAGTTCGGGCAGAGAGAAACTCATGCGACGGCTCCTTGATGCAATATGCGGGAATCAAATTCGGAAGCCGAAGGACGATTGTCCAGTCGGGACGCAAGTTTTAGCCGGGCTGAGACGGCGCCGCAACTGAAGGCCGAAGCCCTTTGGCCGATGGCTGCGCCGACACGCGTTGACGCGTCCGCGCACGGCCTATGGCGCGGGCGGCCGCCTTCGCCTAACCTGAACGACAACGCAGCAGGAGGGCGCCATGTTCCAGCATATCCTCATCCCGACCGACGGGACCGACCTGTCGCGCAAGGCCGTGCTCTACGGGGTGCAACTCGCCAAGGAATCCAAGGCGAGGGTCACTGCCCTCACGATCACGGAGCCGTACCGGGTCGCGAGCATGGACGCGGTGCTCGTCTCGATCGGCGAGGACGAGTACGAGGAGGAATCCCAACGCGTCGCGGAGCAGGCGCTCGAGCAGGTCAAGATGGCGGCGGAAGCGGCCGGCGTGCCGTGCGACACGCTCCGCGAAGTGCACGACCAGCCCTATCGCGCCATCATCGACGCGGCCCACGCCAAGGATTGTGACCTGATCGTCATGGCCTCGCACGGACGTCGCGGCATGTCGGCGCTGCTGCTCGGTAGCGAGACGGTCAAGGTGCTCACCCACTCGACCATCCCGGTCCTCGTCTACCGCTGAGGCGCGGCTGGCGGAACGACCGGCTCCTCCGCGCGCTCGACCTTGAGCAGCGAGCCGTCTTCGACCGCCACCACCCGGACCTTGGCGCCGGCGGGGCAGTCTTCGCCTGCGACCCGCCACGAGCTGTCGCCGACGCGAATGCGGCCGTAGCCACGGAGGATCGCCTCGTCGAGAAAGAAATCCGCGCCGATCATCGCGTGCGCCCGGCTCTGCGGCAGCGGACCCGGCTCGGCGCCGAGGGACCGGTAGACCCGCCGGCCGATCAGGACCAGCGCCGCAACCAGCGCGCCGAACAGGACGAGCTGCGCGACGAAGCCCATCGGCAGGACATAATCCACAACCCCGACGACCGCCGCCGCGGCGCCGAACCAGATGAAGAAGGCGCCGGGCGCGAGCGTCTCCACCGCGCAGAGCGCGAGGCCGGCGACGAGCCATGCGAGCGCGGCGAAGCGGGACGATTCGACGAGCAGGTCCATCGAAGCTTCCGGCTCAGCCGCTCCAAGGAGAAACGCCGCCCGCCGGGGCGTTGGGCGGCGGCCCCGTCTGCGTCGGCGGGGCGGCGGGGGCCGCCAATGTCGTGTCCGGGACGGGGCTCGCCGGCCTTGGCCGCTGAGGACGCGGAATGGCCGCCGACGGGGCGACTGCGTCCCCGCCGAGGGCGCTCGCCGCGATCTGGCTCAGGCCGCCGAGCGTGCCGGCGAGCGAGGACAGCTCCATCGGGACGATGACGAGCTTCTGGTTGGGCGACTGCGCCAGCGCGTGCAGCGCGGCGATGTATTTCTCGGCGATCATGAAATTGACCGCGACCACGTCGCCCGCGGCGGTCGCGACGCTGATCAGCTGCGTCGCCCGCGCCTCGGCCTGCGCGGTGCGCTCGACCGCCTCCGCGGCGCGGAAGGCGGCGTCCCTGCGGCCTTCCGCCTCGAGCACCAGGGCGGCCTTGCGCCCTTCCGCACGGGTGATGTCGGACTGGCGCATGCCTTCCGCCTCGAGGATGACCGCCCGTTTCTCGCGTTCCGCCTTCATCTGCCGGCCCATCGCGTCGACGAGGTCCTTCGGCGGCTCGATGTCCTTGATCTCGACGCGCGTCACCTTGATCCCCCACGGCTCCGAGGCGGCGTCGATCACCGTCAGGAGGCGCGAATTGATCTCGTCGCGGTGCGACAGCAACTGGTCGAGGTCCAACGAGCCCATGACCGTGCGCACGTTGGTCATCACCAGATTGAGCAGCGCCTGCTGCAGATTGGCGATTTCGTAGGACGCGCGCCGCACGTCGAGCACCTGATAGAAGGCGACGCCGTCCACGCGCACCGTCGCGTTGTCCTTGGTGATGATCTCCTGCTGCGGGACATCGATGACCTGCTCCATCACGTTGAGCTTGCGGCCGATCGAGTCGATGTAGGGGACGATGAGCGCGAGGCCGGGGGTCAGGGTCTTGTGATAGCGGCCGAACCGCTCGACAGTGTAATTGAAGCCCTGCGGCACCTGCCGCACGCCCATGAGCGCGGTGACCACGACGAACACCACGATGACGAGCGCGAAGACGCTTGCCCCTTCGAACATCGGACGAACTCCCCAGCCCGGATCGTCGCGACCTTCAGACGCGACCGAGTCCAGCCGTCGGCAATGTACTGGCGAATCGGACCGGACGCCATGCGGCCTCGGTAGGGCGCCGGTCCGGAAGCCGGGCCCTAAGCCTATCCGGCCAAGTCGAGGCCGACGCCGTCGGCGGTCAAGCGCCGGCCGCCGGCCTTGGCCTCCTCGACCCGGTCGAGCCTCAAAAGAGCCAGCGCTTCGCGGCCCGACGACGAGCCGAGCATCCCGACCGGAAGCTCGCCGTCGAGCACGGGCGCGCCCGGCGCCGGCGCGTCACCCGCGAGTTTGACGCGCGCGACCCGCTTCCGTCCGGTTCCGCGGTGCCTCATGCGCGAAACCACCTCTTGCCCGACGTAGCAACCCTTGGCGAAGTCGACGCCGTTGAGAAGATCGAAGTTGGCGTCGTGGGGAAAGGCGTCGCCGTAGGCGAAATCGACGCCGCCCTTGGGCGCGGCCGCATCGATGCGCAGCGCCTCGTAGGTCGCGACGTGCGCGGTCCCGAACACGGCCGCGTCGGCGCGCCGCAGAATAGCCCGCCAGCCGAGGCGCGGATCGCGCGGGTCGGCGTAGACAATGGCGCCCTTCGGGGCGTCCGGCGCCTCGCCCCAGAAGGCGACGACGCCGAGACCGGCGCTCTCGTCGGCGATCGCGACCTTGGCGCGCAGTTTATAGAAGCCGAGGCGCCTGGCGAGATCGGGCGCCTGCGCGGCGGCGCAGTCGACGAGAAAGGCGCGGCCCTCGTCCGCGGGAACGCTGACGACAAGCATGTCGAACAGGATTTTTCCCTGCGGCGTGAGCAGTCCAGCGTAGCACGCCTCACCTTGTTCGAGCTTCTCGACGTCGTTGGTCAGGAGCCCCTGCAGGAAGCTCACCGCGTCGTCGCCGCTCACGCGCACGACCCCGCGGTCCTCGAGAAGGGCGGCCTTGTCCGTCATCCGTAGAACTCCGATCCCGCTTGCATTGCCCGGCCTTGTTAATTAGGCCGCCTTCATGTTCGCGCAAGCGACCGGCGCGCAAGGATGAGGCCATGCCGCAGACGTTCGATCTCGTTCTGTCGAAGGGAACGGTGGTCAATCAAGACGGAGCAGGCGTCCGCGACATCGGCGTCCGCGACGGCCGCATCGCCGGGATCGGGGATCTGAGCGCCGCTTCGGCCGGAGAACGCATCGACTGCACGGGTTTGCACGTCCTTCCCGGCGTGATCGACAGCCAGGTGCACTTCCGCGAGCCCGGCCCGGTCCACAAGGAGGACCTCGAGACCGGCTCGCGCGCGGCGGTGCTCGGCGGCGTCACGGCCGTTTTCGAGATGCCCAACACCGATCCCGCGACGACGACCGAAGCGGCGCTCGCCGACAAGGTCGCGCGCGCCCGAGGGCGGATGCACTGCGACTTCGCCTTCTGGGTCGGCGGCGCCCATGACAATGTCGGAAGCCTCGCCGAACTCGAGCGCCTGCCCGGCGGCGCCGGCATCAAGGTGTTCATGGGTTCGTCCACCGGCAAGCTCCTCGTCGCCGACGACGCGGGCGTGCTCGCGATCCTGAAGGCGATCCGCCGCCGCGCGGCCTTCCACAGCGAGGACGAGGCGCGCCTCAACGAGCGGAAGCCCCTGCGCGTTCCCGGCGACCCTGCGTCGCATCCGGTGTGGCGCGACGAAACCGTGGCGCTGCGCTGCACGGAGCGGCTGATCCGCCTCGCCCGCGAAGCGCGTGCGCAGGTCCATGTGCTGCACATTTCTACGCGCGAGGAGATGGAGGTCCTCGCGCTGGCGAAGGACGTCGCGAGCGCCGAGGCGACGCCGCACCACCTGACGCTCAGCGCGGTAGATTATCCGCGCCTCGGGACCAAGCTGCAGATGAACCCGCCGGTGCGAGGGCCCGAGCATCGCGACGGGATCTGGCGCGGCCTTGGGCAGGGCGTCGTCGACGTCCTCGGGTCCGACCATGCGCCGCATACGCTGGAAGAGAAGGCCAAGCCCTATCCGGAGAGCCCGTCAGGCATGACGGGCGTGCAGACGCTCGTGCCGATCATGCTCGATCATGTCGCCGCCGGGCGGCTGACGCTCGAGCGCTTCGTCGACCTCACCAGCGCGGGCCCGGCGCGCGTCTTCCGCATCGTCGGCAAGGGGCGGATCGCGGCGGGCTACGACGCCGATTTCACGGTCGTGGACCTCAAGCGGGTCGAGACCATCCGCGATTCCTGGATCGCCTCGCGCTGCGGCTGGACGCCCTACGACGGCAAGACCGTCGCCGGCTGGCCGGTCGGGACGATCGTGCGGGGCCGGCGGGTGATGTGGGAGGGCGAGCTTGCGATGCCGTCCACGGGAGACGCGGTGCGGTTCTGGTGAGGCGGCCGCTCGTCGCCATTCTGTTAAGACAGGCTCCGTGACGGGCCGGCCGCAAGATCACGAATATTTGATCGCGCCGCGACGCCGGGATTTGGCGGAGCCAATTCGATTATTGCCGTAATCTTACTCCATCATTAAATCATATTTATTATGACGTTTTGAGGAATACCGCTATGAGACCCATTGTGGCCTTGGCAATCAGCGGAAACTTTCTTCTCCTCGGTTTTTTTTGCCCTCTCTGCGACTTGAGCACGTCGAAGGCGCATGCCAGCATCGTGGAATATACGTTCACCACGGTTGACCCGTACGGGACCGCCAGCTTTTGGGACCCGCTCTATGTGTCCGGCCATGCGATTCCCGGCTCCGAAACCGATGGCTTTTCGGACTTCGATTTCACGATTCTAGACGGTTATACGTACACGTTTACCCCCGCGACCGGATTCACACTGCCCAGCCCGATTCCACAATCGGAGTGTGGTCTCGCCGGCGGGTGCCCTCCTCCGACCCCCGTGTACGCCACTTTCAGCATCTTCCCTAACCCCGGGAGCGACTCGTTCAGCGCCGGGCTGGACGACGCCGGCGAAGACTTTTCGGCGAGCGGAACGATAAAAATTACCAACATTCTGGAACCATCGATTACCAACATTCCAGAATCAGCGAGTACCAACATTCCAGAACCATCGAGCTGGATGCTGACGCTGGTCGGATTCCTCTGCATCGGCTGGCTTCTGAAGCCCAGGTCCAAAAGAGGCCCGTTCCAACCGTGAGCGTGCGGCGCGGGACCTCTGAGCCGTTTGATCTCGCTGCGATTCGAACCTGGCGCGCAGCGGGGGCATAGTTGCGCGCTCAGGTGACCTGCATCGTCAGCCACGTCGCCGCAAGCGCGGGCTTGTGGACGCCCTCGATCTCCACGCTGACGTCATAAACGAGCTGCCATTCGCGCTCCGAGCGCTTGAGCACCGCGGTCAGCAGGAAATGCGCGCGGACCCGGGTCCCTGAGCGGACCGGATGGAGAAACCGCACCCGGTCGAAGCCGTAGTTGATCCCCATCGCCGCGCCGTGCACTTTGGGCAGCGCGCTGTAGGCCATCGGCGACAAAAGCGACAGGGTCAGGAACCCGTGCGCCACCGTTCCCCCGAACGGCGTAGCGCTCGCCTGATCCGGGTCGACATGTATGAACTGCTCGTCCTCGGTCACCTTGGCGAAGGCGTCGATGCGGTCCTGATCGACCACGAACCAGTGGGAGACGAAGGTCTGGCCGACGTTCTGGTGCAGCTCCGAAGGGGTCAGCGTCGTGGCTTCGGTCCATGAGCTCATTCATCGTCTCCGAACATCGCCGGCGGCGCCGCGACGCTGATGCCGCCGTCGACCGGCAGGATCGCCCCGGTCGTGTAGGCGCCCCCGCGCCCGGTCAGGAACAGAATGGCGCCGGCGATGTCCTCCGCCCGGCCGAGCCGATGCATCGGCACGGCGCTCGCGCCCCGCTCGGCGCCTTTCTCGTCGCCGAGGGCGAACTTCGTCATGTTGGTCGGAAACGGCCCCGGTGCGATGGCGTTGACGGTCACCTCCCGACCGGCGAACTCCGCGGCGAGGATGCGGGTCAGGTGATGCACGGCGGCCTTGGAGGCCGCATAGGACCAGGCGGTCTCAGACTGCGTCACCGTCCCCATCACCGAGCCGAAATTGACGACGTTGGAGGGCTGCTCGGGCGTCGCCGAGGCGATGAGCATCGGCGCGAGATCACGCGTGAGCGCGAACAGGCCGGCGACGTTGACGCTCATGATCCGATCGAACGCCTTCCACGGGTAAGTCTCGAACGGCCCGCCCCAGGTCATCCCGGCGTTGTTGACCAGAATGTGAAGCGCGTCGGTCCGCCGGCGCGTCTCGGCGGCGAGCTGGGCGACGCCCGCCTCGGTCGCAACCGTCCCTCCGAAACCTTCGCAGGGGCCGATCGCCGACATCTCCCTGGCCGCGGCCTCGCAAGCGTCGGCCTTGCGCGAGGCGATCAGCACGCGCGCGCCGGCGCTCAGCAGCGCCTCGGCGCATACGCGCCCGAGCCCGGTCGCGCCGCCGGTGACGAGCGCGGTGCGGCCACGGACGGAGAACAGATCGGACGGCGTGAACATGGGCTTCCTCCCGGCAACGGCGATTCGCGCCGATCCTAGCAAGCCGGCGCGCAAGGCCAAACTCCGGCCATGAACGGCCCGGATCATGGCGGAATTCGCGAATGGGGACGCCGATGGCCGAGACCAAGCCGCTTCGCTTCGCCGTCCTGGTCGGGAGCCTGCGCAAGGGCTCCTTGAACGCCGCGATCGCCCGCGCCCTGCCCGCGCTCGCGCCCGTCGACGTGACGATCGCGCCGCTCGGGTCGGTGGGCGACTTTCCCCTCTACAATCACGCCCTGCAGGAGGAAAAGGGCTTCCCGCCCGCCGTCACCGCGATGGCGGAGGCGATCCGCGCGGCGGACGGCGTCATTTTCGTGACGCCGGAATACAACCATTCCGTCCCGGGCGTGCTCAAGAACGCCATCGACTGGCTGTCGCGGCTGCCGAACCAACCCTTTGCCGGCAAGCCCATCGCGATTGAGAGCGCTTCGCCGAGCCTGCGAGCGCAGCTCCACCTCCGCCACGTCTTCGTCCGAGGTTGACGCCCCGGCCGGCGCTGGACAGAGTGACGCCCAGGCCGGAGCGACGACACTCATGAAAGTCTCGATCATCCAGATGAATTCGATCAGCGACAAGGCCGCCAACATCGCGGCCGCGGAGGCGCTGATCGAGCGCGCCGTCAGCGAGGAGCGGCCGGATTGGGTGCTCTTGCCGGAATTCTTCGACTGGGCCGGCGGCTCGAAGGCCGACAAGCTCGCCAACGCCGAAACCCTTCCCGGCGGACCTGCGTACACGATGGCGCGAGCCCAGGCGGTCAAGCATCGCATCTTCGTCCACGCCGGCTCGATCATGGAAAGAATCGAGGGCGAGGAACGCATCCACAACACCTCCGTCGTCTTCAACCGCGAGGGCGAGGAGATCGCCCGCTACCGGAAGATCCACCTCTTCGATGTCACCACCCCCGACGGCGCGTCCTACAAGGAGAGCCAGACGGTGAAGGCGGGCGACCACGTCGTCACCTACGACTGCGAGGGCGTCACAATCGGCTGCTCGATCTGCTACGACCTGCGCTTCCCCGACCTCTTCCAGGCGCTCGCCGAGAAAGGCGCTGAGATCATCGCCCTGCCGGCCGCCTTCACGCTGCAGACCGGCAAGGATCATTGGGAGGTCTTGCTGCGCGCCCGGGCGATCGAGACCGAAGCTTACGTCTGCGCCAGCGCCCAGACTGGCTCCTTCACCGTCGGCAACGAGCAACGCCACACTTATGGGCATTCGCTGGTCGCCGATCCGTGGGGCCATGTGGTCGCCAAGGCCTCCGACGGCGCCGGGATCGTGTCGGCCCGGCTCGACATGGGGCAAGTCGAGCGGGTGCGCGGGCTGATCCCGGTCGCCGAGCATCGCAGGCGGCTCAGCACATTCGCGTGACGCGCGCCGGCAACCGAACGCCGATGATGGAGACAGCGACGATCATGGAGCGCGCGGCGGGACGGCTCGGCGAGCTGGCGCTTCGGGCCGTCGGCGACCATTACGAAGTCATCAGCAACGGCGTGTTCCTGATGGATACGCGCAACGGCGAGTCCGAGCGGCTGCTCGTGCGCCTCGCGCTGCGTCACAAGCGGGCCGGCCTGCGTCTGCTGATCGGCGGACTCGGGGTCGGCTTCTCGCTCGCCGAGGCGCTACGCTCGAACCTGGCGGAGTGCGTGACGGTCGTCGAGATCGAGCCGAAGATCATCGCGTGGAACCGGACTTTTCTCGCGTCCTGCTCGGGAGACGCGCTTTCCGACCCGAGGGTCGAGCTCGTCAACGAAGACCTGGCGGTTTGGCTCAGGCGCAACGAAGGACCGTTTGACGCGATCTGTCTCGACGTCGACAACGGTCCGGCGTGGACGGTCGCCGACGCCAACGGGGCGCTTTATTCGGACGAGGGCCTCGCCCTGCTCAGCGAGCGCCTCAAGCCCGGCGGGACTCTGACCGTCTGGAGCGCGGCGGAAGCGCAAAACTTCGAGGAAGCGTTGCGGCTCGCGTTCGACAAGGTCGAGATGGTCAGCGTCCCCGTGCCACGAGGCGAACCCGACGTCATCTACGTCGCCTCGCGCTACTGAGCCGAAGCGGCGGTGGCGGGATCACGCGCCTCCGACGTCGATCTCCCCATCGTCGTCGTCCGGCTCCTCGATGACGTCGAGCGCGTCCACAGGCGCGACAAAATCAAAACCGTCGTCGCCGAGCTTTCGGCGCAGGCGGTCAATCTGTCGCCTGATCTGCGTCGGAGACTCGGTCGGCCCGACAACGTAGAGCGGCCTGCCTTGGTAACCGAACGGGAACTGGACGTCGCAGGCGTCCGCGTCCACGTCGCCGAACAGGGGCCCCACCGCCGCGTAATCCGGGTGGGGCGGCAGCCCGAGCGACTGGGCATAGGCCGCCGCGTCGCGCAGCAGCTTTCGCGCATAAGCGGGGTCTATCGGGGCGAGACGGGCGCCCGCTCCGATCCCGTCGAGGAGCGTTTCCAATTGCTCTTCGTCGACTTCACGGAACATGGCGTCCTTGACGCCGAGACAATAGGCGTCGACCAGAAAGTTGCCCAAGGCGAAGCTGCGCACGCCGGTCTTGCGGGTCAGGATCACCATGCCGATGCCCGACTCAAACAGGCTATCCTGCATCAGGCAGGCGTGAACGGGCGCAGCCCTGGCGCGGCGCACCCTTTGAGCCAGCGACCCGTTGGCGCCCGCCGCGTCGAGCCGGCGTCTTTCCTGCAGAACCTTTTTTCGCTGCACCGCCTTCGCGTGCCGGCGTTGAAGGTTTCTTGACGCCATTGTGGACCTCCTTTCGACCGAAGCGAACACTCGATTGTGCTGCGCCTGGTCCCGCCGCTTCGCACGGACCCCAGCGAATCGCGCGCCAAAACGCCGACGATATGGCGCACCGAGCCATCGGGGACAACGACATTTCCGATCTCTCGGCGCTCGGTTGGGGATATCTCGACCCAACTCGACCTTGCGCAGGCCAGCGCCTGTGCGGCCTCGTCCTGGTCGGCGCAGTGCGTTCGCGTGAGAAGAGAAACCTCCGAGCAGGACATTTCAACCCGCTCGCGCGGCGATCTCGCGAAGCCGATGCCGAGCCCGGTCAGGCCGGGCCACAAAATTGAACGCCGGGCCGCGATAATTGTGTTTGGCGCGCCTTGACCGCCGGCGGATAAGCGAAGCGAATCCGGCGTTTGGCCGAGAGGCGCGTCTCGCGTTATCCTCACGCGGTCGGCGCCTCCCGTTGACGCAATAATCCGGAACCCCCGATGGCGGACGACGACCTCGACCTTCGCACGCTTGCCGACGACGATCTCGTCAAGCAGATGCACGATGACCTCTACGACGGCCTCAAGGAGGAGATCGAGGAGGGCGTGCGCATCTTGCTCGAACGGGGCTGGACCCCCTACGACGTGCTCATAAAGTCGCTGGTCGAGGGCATGCGCATCGTCGGAATCGACTTTCGCGACGGCATCTTGTTCGTGCCCGAGGTGCTGATGGCGGCCAACGCCATGAAGGCCGGCATGGCGATTCTGAGGCCCCTGCTCGCCGCCACCGGCGCGCCGCGCATGGGCAAAATGGTGATCGGCACGATCAAGGGCGACATCCATGACATCGGCAAGAACCTGGTCTCGATGATGATGGAAGGCGCGGGATTCGAGGTCGTCGACCTCGGCGTCAACAACGGCGTCGAAAAATACCTCGAGGCGATCGAAAAGCATCAGCCGGACATCGTCGGCATGTCGGCGCTGCTGACCACCACCATGCCTTACATGAAGGTCGTCATCGACGCCTTGAAGGCCAAGGGCCTCCGCAACGACCATATTGTGCTGGTCGGCGGCGCGCCGCTCAACGAGGCCTTCGCCCAATCGATCGGCGCCGACGCCTATTGCCGCGACGCCTCGGCGGCGGTCGAGACCGCCAGGGCCCTCATCGCACGCCGTCAGGGGACGGTTCCGGCGCGCGAGCGCGTTTGACGGCCGCGCGGAAAGGCTTGCCATGAATTCCGAAACCGACCTCGACGCGGCGGCCGCCTATCCAGGAAGCGAGGCGCGCGCGCGCAAGGTGCTGGTCATCGCCTGCGGGGCGCTGGCGCGCGAGGTCCTCGCGCTCGGCCTCGACGGGATCGACGTGACCTGTCTGCCGGCAAGCCTGCACAACCGGCCGGACCGAATTCCCGAGAGGATGCGCGCGACGATCCGCGCCAACCGCGTCGCCTACGACGAGATTATGTGCCTCTACGGCGATTGCGGAACCGGCGGCGCGCTCGACGAGGTGTTGAGGGAAGAGGGCGTCACGCGCATCGCCGGCGCGCATTGCTACGCTTTCTATGGCGGCGAGTCGGCCTTCGCCGCGCTCGCCGAGGAGGAGCCGGGAACCTTCTACCTTACTGACTTTCTCGCCCGGCATTTCGAAACGCTGGTCATCAAGGGCCTCGGCCTCGACCGCTTCCCGAACCTGCGCGACGCCTATTTCGGCGCCTACCGGCGCGTCGTCCATCTCGCGCAATTCGACGACCCGGAAACCGCAGCCAAGGCGCGCGCCGCCGCCGACCGGCTCGGCCTCGCCTTTGAGCGCCGCTTCACCGGGCTCGACGGGATTGCGGCGTTCCTGACCGATGCGGGGCGCGACGGGCGCAAGACAATGGCGGGGACATGGCCGACCTGATCATCGTCTATTGGCGCGACATCCCGAGCCAGGTCATTGTCAAGTCCGGACGGCAGGCGGCTCGGCGCGAACTGCCCGAGAAGTTCATCCGCGCCATCGACGCGGCGGCGATGCACGCGGGCGCGAAGAGCGACGACGCCTATCTCGCCGAATGGCGCCGCAGCGATCCGGCGCCTTGCGGCGACGACCTCGAGGCGGAGGCCGCCGCCGCAGCGGCGCGGCTGGAAGCCGAATACGATGCGCATAGGCTCGCCTTGCTCGCAAGGCGCGACGGGCGCGAGACGCGGCTGTGACGCTTGCCGGCGCAGTCACGAACGGGGCCGGAAACAGGTGACCGAACACCGCGTCGTCTTCACGCCGTCCGGAAAGCGCGGCGGATTCGCAGAGGGAGCGAGCCTGCTCGAGGCGGCGCGCCGCCTCGGCGTCGACCTCGATTCAGTCTGCGGCGGGCGCGGAATCTGCGGCCGCTGCCAGGTCGACGTCGCCGAAGGGGCCTTCGCCAAGCACGCCGTCGATTCGCGCGCAGATCACGCGAGCCCGTGGAGCGCGGTCGAACAGCGCTACGTCGAGAAGCGCGGCTCCTTTCCGTCGGGTCGGCGGCTCGGCTGCCAGGCAAGAATTTGCGGCGACCTCGTCGTCGACGTGCCGCCCGAGAGCCAGGTGCACCGCCAGGTCGTGCGCAAGCGCGCCGAGGAGCACGCGATCGAAATCGATCCGGTCGTGCGCCTGCATATGGTCGTGGTCCGCGAGCCGGACATGAGCGACCCATCGAGCGATTTCCGGCGCCTGCAGGAGGCGCTGGCCGAGCAATGGGGAGTAGCCGACGCGACCGCCGACCTCGCCGTCCTGAAGACGCTGCAGACGACGCTGCGCGCCGGCGGCTGGACGGTCACCGCCGCGGTGCGCGACGGCTGGGAGATCGTCGCCCTGTTCCCGGGCTTCGCCATCGACGCCTACGGCTTTGCGGTCGACGTCGGCTCGACGACCATCGCCGCCTACCTCTGCGATCTCGCGAGCGGCGCGGTTCTCGCCTCCGTCGGGGCGATGAACCCGCAGATCCGGTTCGGCGAAGACCTGATGAGCCGCGTCTCCTATGCCATGATGAATCCGGGCGGGAAGGCGGAGCTGACCCGCGCCGTGCGGGACGCGATCGACGCGCTGATCGGCGAGGCGACCCATCAAGCCGGCGTCGCGCGAAACCAAATTGTCGACGTCACGCTGGTCGGCAATCCTGTCATGCACCATCTCGCGCTCGGGCTCGACCCGACGGAGCTGGGCAGCGCGCCGTTCGCGCTGGCGATCGACGGCGCCTGCGAGGTGAAGGCCCGAGACCTCGGGCTCGACGTCGCGCCCGGCGCCGTTGTCTATGCGCTCCCCTGCATCGCAGGCCATGTCGGCGCCGACGCGACGGGAGTCGTGCTCGCCGAGGCGCCCTATCTCGGCGATGCGTTGCGGCTGATCGCCGACGTCGGCACCAATGCGGAAATCGTGTTCGGCAATCGCGAGCGGCTACTGGCGGCCTCTTCCCCGACCGGCCCGGCCTTCGAGGGCGCGCAGATTTCCTGCGGCCAGCGCGCGGCTCCCGGCGCGATCGAACGGGTCCGGATCGACCGGGAAACGCTGGAGCCGCGCTTCAAGGTGATCGGCTGCGACCTCTGGTCCGGCGACCCGGGCTTCGCCGATGCGACGGTGGGCCTGGGTGTCACCGGCGTCTGCGGCTCGGGAATCATCGAGGCGATCGCGGAGCTGTTTCTGGCGGGCGTCGTCACTGAGGACGGCGTGATCGACGGCGCGCTGGCCCAACACACGTCGCGCGTCGAGCCAGTCGGCCGCGCCTTCGCCTATGTTCTGAACGAGGGGCCGCCACGGCTCCTCATCCATCAGACCGACGTCCGCGCCATCCAGCTCGCCAAGGCCGCGCTCTACGCGGGAGCGAAGCTCCTGATCGAGCGCCGGGGCGCCGCTCCCGAGCGGATCACCCTCGCCGGAGCGTTCGGCGCCCAGATCGACCCGGTCTATGCCATGGCGCTCGGCATGATCCCCGACTGCGACCTCGAAAAGGTCGCGAGCGCCGGCAACGCCGCCGGGACCGGCGCGCGCATCGCCCTTCTCAATCGCGCGGCGCGGGCCGAGATCGAGCGCGTGGCGCGCACCATCGAGAAGGTCGAGACCGCGATCGAGCCGAGCTTCCAGTCCCTGTTCGTCGCCGCCATGGCGATCCCCAACAAGACGGACGCCTTTCCCAACCTCGCCCGGCGGATCGACCTGCCCGCGCCGAAAGCGGCGCCGAACGAAGGCGGCCGGCGCCGAAGACGCTCCGCATCGATCGCGCCGGCGTGAAATGCGCGGCTCGCCGGCGGCCCGCGAGCCGAGCGCGGAAATCGCGCCTCGCCGACGGCGTCTTGCCTTCAAA
>Ga0074045_10002928_pt1 | contig 15562 bp, 8 predicted proteins | sample BogForMeECP23OM2_FD_94442 | JGI IMG/M metagenome (GOLD analysis project Ga0074045, IMG submission 94442) | Bog forest soil microbial communities from Calvert Island, British Columbia, Canada - Bog Forest MetaG ECP23OM2 | ecosystem: Environmental > Terrestrial > Soil > Wetlands ...
AAGCTGCGCGAGCAGCAGTTCGAGCGCCATCTGCGACCATGGGTCGAGCGCGCCGGCCTGCGGCTGTGGTGGTGGCTCGCGGCGCATCCACGCCTGTATGCGGCGGCAACGCGCACGGCGGCGCGCGTACTGCACGCCATGGGCGGCCGCGAAGGGCTGCTGCACAAGGTGCCTTTCGGCAGCGGCTGGAGCGATGGCCGCGACATGCCGGCTCCGGCCGGGCGCACCTTTCGCGACCTTTACCGCGCCAGGACGAAGCCATGAACGCGCCGCATATCGTGCCCCGGATCAGCCGCCGTGGCGAAGGGCTCGGCACGGAAAACGCATTCGTCGTTCTGGCCGAGGTCAACGAACTCGTTCGGCAGGGCCGCGACATCGTCTCGTTCTGCATCGGCCAGCCCGATTTCCCGACCCCGGTCAACGTCCAGGAGGCGGCTATCGCCGCGATCCGCGGCGGCAAGCACGGTTACACCCCGTCGGCCGGCATCGACGAGCTGCGCGCCGCGGCAGCGCGGGACATGGGAGAGCGCCGCGGGCTCGACATCGCGCCGGGGGAAGTCGTGGTCGGCGCCGGAGCCAAGCCGTTCATCGCCTACACCATCGCCTCGGTGACCGATTACGGCGCCGGCGACGAGGTGATCTATCCGGTGCCCGGATTTCCGATCTACGAGTCACAGATCGTCGCCAACGGCGCGGTGCCGGTGCCCATTCACCTGCGCGAGGCGCGCGATTTCGCCTTCGACCCGCACGAGTTCGAAACGAAGATTACTGCCAAGACGCGGCTGTTGATTCTCAATTCGCCGCACAACCCCACCGGCGGCAGCCTGCGGCGGCCCGACCTGGAGGCGATCGCCGAGATCCTGCGCCAGCATCCGCAGGTATGGATCTTCGCCGACGAAATCTATTCGCGCCTGCTCTATGACGGCGAGTTCGTTTCGCTCTCGTCGCTCGCCGGCATGCGCGAGCGCACGGTCATATCCGACGGCGCGTCCAAGACCTGGGCGATGACTGGCTGGCGCATCGGCTTCGTCGCCAACCGGACGCTTGCCCCGGTGTTCACGCGCTGGATCACCAACACCGAATCCTGCGCCTCGCAGATCAGCCAGTGGGCGGCGCTCGAGGCCGTCACCGGCCCGCAGGATGCTGCCGAAGCGATGCGCCGCTCCTTCGTGGAGCGCCGCGACCTGATCGTCGGCCTGCTCAATCGCGTGCCGGGAATCGAGTGCAAGACTCCGGGCGGCGCGTTTTACGCCTGGCCCAACGTGACCGAGGCCTGCAAGCGCACGCGCTGCGCCGACTCGGAGCAGTTGCGCCGGCGCTTGCTCAACGAGGCAGGCGTGGCGGTGCTGGCGGACATCCATTTCGGCCGCCGCGTTCCGGGCGACGGACAGCACATCCGCTTTTCCTACGCTGCGTCGCGACAGGCGATCGAGGATGGCATCGCGCGCATCGACGCCTTTGTGCGCCGCGGCGGGAGGTAGATGCGGTGAGCGCGGCACGCGACAACGTTCTGGGCAGGGTGCGCAAGGCGCTCGGCAAGCGTGAGCGCCAGGCAGCGGAGTTCGACGCTGCCGAAGCGGCGATGGCAGCACACCGCCAGGGTCCGCGCCCCACGCTTGCAGCTGATCGCATCCTGCGCTTCATGCAGCGTGCGCGCGACATGGAGAGCAGCGTCGAGCGCATCGATGAGCGGGCCGCGATTCCGGCCGCGGTGGCGCGCTACCTGGATGGGCTGCCGTTGCCGGCGGGGCCTTCGGGGGAGAAGGCGCGCGCGGGCGTCTGCTGGCCCGAATTCGCGGCGCTCGACTGGGCCGGTGTCGGCCTGCGCATCGAGGCGCGTCCGACCCAGGGCGACGATCGGATCGGCATCAGCGGCGTGTTCTGCGCCATCGCCGAGACCGGAACGATGGTCATCCTCGCCGGCGCGGACGCCCCGTCGGCAAGCGCGCTGCTTCCGGATACCCACGTTGCCGTCGTTCCAGCCGGTCGCATCGTCGACGGCATGGAGGACGCCTTCGACCTGATACGGCGCGAACGAGGACAAATGCCGCGCGCGGTCAACATGATCTCCGGCCCTTCGCGCACCGGCGACATCGAGCAGACGATCGTGCTCGGCGCGCACGGGCCGTTCAGGGTCCACGTGCTGGTCGTCGATCGCTAAAGCGCGCCGCCCTGGTGCCCCCGTCGCCCCATGCGGCGGCGGAGCGGAAGTCAACGCCGGAACGCCGGCAGGCGTTGAGGCAGGTATCGCGGTTGCCGCCTGATCGGGCGGACCGAAATTAAGCGGAAGGAAACCGACTTGAACCTGCGTTATTGCCTGGTCGTAACGGCGATCGCGTCCTGCGCCGCACTCGGGTCGGCCGCGAGCGGCGCTGCCGTCGTGGTCGACGTGCAGGTTGCACCGCCGCCACCGCGGGTCGTCGCCGTTCCTGCGCCACGCGCCGGCTACGTGTGGGCACCCGGATACTGGCGCTGGAACGGCGCCCGCTACGTCTGGGTCGATGGCCGCTGGGTCCATGCGCGCAGCGGGTGGCGCTGGGTGCCCGACGGGTGGGTAGCCGTCGGGCCGCGCTGGCACTACGTCCCGGGACACTGGGAGCGCTAGGTCCTGCCCCCAGGCAGCGGCGGGATGTGCCTTCGAAAGCGAGCGAGGCGGTGCCGCAGGCGGTATGTTTGTGCCGTCAGTTTGTAGGCTTCATCGATTGCGGCAGTCCCGGGCCGGTCGGCGCTGAGTCCAGACATCCCGGCCGCCTCATGGCAAGCTCCTTGCTTGTAAGTGCCCGGTTGGACCCTTAGACTGCAAGGAGCACCCCCGATTCGGGGGCGGCCGCAGGAGATAGGACCCTAGCCCGTGGCGATAGCACTGACCAAGTCACTGACCCGCCTCGATTCGCCCACGCAGCAGACTCACGGCGAAGGGGCGGAGCGGGAGGCACTGCTTGCCCTTTCCCAGCGCAAGCTGAATGCGCTCGGCATGCCGGTCTGCTACATCGACGCCGGCCAGCACTACCGCTTCGTCAATCGCGCCTTCCTCGACTGGACCGGGAAGACGCCCGCGGAGATCATCGGCCGCGAGATCGTCGAGGTCGAGGACCGCGAGCTCTACCAGCTCTACAGCGCCTACGTCGAGGCCGCGCTATCAGGGGAGCGGGTGAGCTTCGAGCGCCAGCTCTCCAGCGCCAAGCGCAATGCGTTCTGGATCCGCGTCGACTATTACCCCGATCGCGGGCCGCGCGGGGACATCCGGGGCCTGCTCGCCACCTACACCGACGTCGATGCCATCAAGCGCCTCGAGCTCGAGGCGGGCGAGCGCGAGCACCGCCTGCGCATCGTCACCGACAGCGTCGGGCTGCCGATCTTCTACTTTGACCGGGCGTTGCGCCTGCGCTTCGCCAACAAGCCGTACGGCACCTACATCGGCGCCCCGGTCGACGATCTGCTCGGCCAGCCGCTGAAGAACTTCGTGGCGCCGGACGCCCTGGCGGAGATGCAGGGCTACATCGAGCGGGCCTTTGCGGGCGCGACGGTCAGCTACGATCGCCGCGAGCGTCCGGCTTCCGGAGAGCTGCGCTGGGTGCGCATCACGCTCTTCCCCGACCGCGAGCCGGGCGGCCGGATCGGCGGCGCATTCGTCGTCCTCAACGACATCGAGGACGACGTGCGGATCCGCGAGGTGTTGAAGGCGCAGGAGGCGCAGCTGCGACTGTTCGCCGACAACATCCCGGGCCCGATCGCCTACCTCGACAAGTCGCTGCGCTACACGTTCGTCAACCAGGCGTTCGCCAACTGGCTGTGCCGGCCGCAGGACCAGATCTACGGCAAGACCCCCTACGAGGTGATGCCCTCGGACGTGACGGCATTCCTGCGGCCGATCATCCGCCGCGCCCAGGAGGGTGAGAACGTCGAATACGAGCGCGTCGGCAAGTCGGTCGACGGCCAGCGGCGATGGATGCACGGGCGCATTGCCCCGGATCTCGACGGCACGGGCAAGGTTCGCGGGCTGTATTGCACCGAATACGACATCCATGATCTGAAGCTGACCGAGCAGGCGCTGGCGACGCGCGAGGAACAGCTCAGGCTGTTCACCGACAACATTCCCGAACCGGTGGTGTACGTCGACCAGGATCGCAGCTACACCTTTGTCAACGACGCGTTCCTGCGCCTGGTCGGCCTGGAGCGCGACGACGTGCTCGGCAAGTCCGCGGCCGACGTGCTCGGCGCCGACGTGGTCGAGTTTCAAACGCCCTTCCTTGAACGTGCCGCCCGCGGCGAGAGCGTCACCTACGAGCGCGAAAGCACCGACGCCAACGGTCGCCAGCGGTGGCTGCGCAACCGCATCGTTCCGGATTTTCGCTTCGACGGGACCATCAAGGGTTACTACATCGTTGGCCATGACATCACCGACCTCAAGCAGGCGCAGGACGCCTTGGCCGCGCGCGAGTCGCAGTTGCGCGCGATCATGGACGGGGTGCCGGCGCCGGTGGCCTACATCGACCGCGACGAGCGCTGCCAGTACGTCAACCGCACCTTCCTGCATTACTTTGGCCTGACTTCGGAGCAGATCGCCGAGCTGCGCCTGCGCGACGTCGTCGGACACGGCATCTACCAGAGCGCGCAGGTCATGCTCGCCCGCGCGCTGCGCGGCGAATCGACCTCCTTCGACCGGCTGGTGCCGGGTGCCAACGGCGCGCGGCGCTGGATGACGATCCGCGTCGTGCCGGACATGAGCGCGGAGCGCGAGATCGCCGGCGCGTTCGTGCTCATGAACGACATCCATGGCCTGAAGCAGGCGCAGGAGGCGTTGCGCGCCAGCGAGGCCGAGCTCAGGCTCATCATGGACAACGTTCCGGCGCGGGTTGCCTACATCGATCGCGAGTACCGGTTCCGCTTCCTCAACCGGCACAACGAAGAATGGCTCTCCGAAAGCCGCAAGGAGCTCACCGGACGCCGCATCGGCGAGGTCGTCGGCGAGGCGCGCGGGCGCCAGCTGCAGCCGCTTCTGACCCGCGTGCTCGCCGGCGAGACGATCTCCACCGAGCAGCTCCTCGTGCAGCCCAACGGCGAGCAGCGCTGGGAATCGATCCACTTCGCGCCCAACCGCGACGGCGAAGGCAACGTGATCGGCATCTATGCCGTGCACACCGACATTCACGACCAGAAGCGCAACGAAGAGGCGCTGCGCCGCGCCAACTGGATGCTGTCCTCGCATATCAACAACACGCCGCTGGCGGTGCTCGAATGGGACCGCGACTTCCGCCTGGTGCGCTGGTCGCCGCAGGCGGAGAACATCTTCGGCTGGCGGGCCGAGGAAGTGCTGGGCATGCCCCTTACCGGCAGCCAGCTCACCCACGAATCGGACCGCGAGGCCGTGGTCGAGCTCATCAACAAGCTGATGGGGGGCGACGAGCCGCGGGCCACGGGGCTCAACCGCAACTATCGCAAGGACGGCGAGACGATCTGGTGCGAGTGGTACCACTCCTGCCTGCTCGACGAGCAGGGGCGCATCGTGTCGATCCTGTCGTTCGTGCAGGATGTCTCCTCGCGTATCCAGGCCGAGGAGAGGCTGCAGTATCTGGCGACGCGCGATGCGCTCACCGGGCTGCCGAATCGGGTGCTGCTGCAGGAACGGCTGACCCAGGCGATCGCCCAGGCCCGGCGCGGCCATCGATGCGTGGGCGTGCTGTTCATCGACCTCGACCGCTTCAAGAACGTGAACGACACCCTGGGACACCGCATCGGCGACGAGCTGCTCAAGCGCGTGACGGCGACGTTGTCGCATGCGCTGCGCGAAGCCGACCTGCTGGCGCGACTCGGCGGCGACGAGTTCATGGTCATCGTCGAGGATTTCGACGATCCCGAGGTCCTCAACCGTGTCGCGCAGAAGTTGCAGGAAGCCGTGTCGCAGCCGTTCAAGATCGAGGAACACGACATCTGGGTCACCTCGTCGATCGGCATCTCGATCTACCCCGACGACGGCGAAGCGCCCGAGGAGCTGCTCAAGCATGCCGACGTCGCGATGTACCGCTCCAAGGAGCTCGGACGCAACACCTACCAGTTCTTCGACGCCGACATGGCCGCGCGCCGCCTCGAGCAGCACACGCTGGAGACGGCGCTGCGTGCCGCGGTCAAGGAACAGAAGCTGATGCTGCACTACCAGCCGGTGGTGCGCATCGATGACAAGGCCATCGTCGGCGCGGAGGCGTTGCTGCGCTGGCATGATCCCGAGCACGGCGATGTGCCGCCAAAGGTGTTCATCCCGCTGGCCGAGGAATCGGGCCTGATCAACGACCTGGGCGACTGGGTCATGCGCACGGCAGCAACGCAGTGCGCGGAGTGGCACCGGGCCGGCTTGCCGCTAACCGTGTCGGTGAACCTTTCGGGCCGCCAGTTCTATCGCGATGACCTGGCGCAGCGCATCTCCGATATAGTGCGCGAGGCCAACTGCAAGCCGGAATGGATCGAGCTCGAGGTCACCGAGTCGAGCCTGCTGCATGACCTCGATTCGATCAAGAGGGTGCTGCAGCAGCTGCGGGAAGAGGGCTTCTCGGTCGCGATCGACGACTTCGGCACAGGATATTCGAGCCTGTCCCACCTCAAGCACTTTCCGATCGATACGCTCAAGATCGACATCTCTTTCATCGCCGATATCGAGACCGATCCGGGCGACGCAGCCATCACCGAGGCGATCATTGCCCTGGCGCGCGGCCTGGGGCTGCGGGTCGTTGCCGAGGGAGTGGCCACGCGCGAGCAATTCGATTTCCTCGGCGAGCACGGCTGTCACTGTTTCCAGGGATTCTGGATCTCCGCGGCGCTGCCGGCAGACGCATTCGCCGAGTTCAGCCGGGCCTCGGCACTAGAGCTTCGACCTGCAGGCGGGCCGCACGACGGCGATTAGTCTTAGGACGCGTCCACTGCTGATCCTACGTTTCTCGGGGGCCTCAACTGGCGTTGGCTTCTGTGCCAAGACTTCGCCACCTTTGCGCATACGGTGGTCGCCCTGGAGAGCCCGATGCCGTGGGCTTGCGTTCGGGTTGCCATTTCGTCATGGCATCGTGGATGAGCAAGACCGATGGCCTCGAGTCGTCTCCGGGGCGTCCTGTGGCGCTCAGGCGGCACTGAGCGCTTTCCATGCGACAAGCGAGCGCAATGATCCGCGGCGCAGCTCCAATCGCCCATAAGTCATGTCTGGAAGTCACCCTGCTGCTTCTTCTGATCAGCCGTCATGGCAATTGTCTTGCGGCTACTCAACTGCGCCCGGCGGATGATGAGGAGCGTCAACTGCATCGACGAACTCAAGCGCGCGAAATCGGCGGCACCCAGTTGACGAGGCTTTGTGCGCTTAGAATCGTCATTACTCACGATGCGTGTCCTTGCTGTATTCGACTTGGCGCCGCGTCCCTGCCAGGGCCTCGTGCGAAAAGGAATAAAAGCCCCCGATGGGAACCGGGGGATGAGGGTCACCACCATGAACACCTGCTACAAGCATTGGCCCGAGGAGCGGGAGCGAGCGCACAGCTTACGACGCAGCAGCGTGTTTGCGCTGTCTTATCGGCAACACCTTGCTCGGGTTTTCGCCGTTACGCTGCGCTCGCGCCTGCTGGTGCTGCTCGCGTCGAATTCTGGCGAAGGTTTTCCGAAGATCGGTATCGATGCTTCCCGTATAGCGAAAAGACTGATCGAGGATCGATTTCATTCGTTGTCCCAGAGGCGTGGTTGTTGCATACCAATCCTTTTGTCTCTGGTAAGAGCAAGATGCGTTCCGGGCAGGGGGAAATCACGCTGGTTCAGCGACTTGGGGAGGCGTTTATTTTCTTGAACGCGGGCAAGCGTAAAGTCGCTCGACATCCATAGCCAGAGCAACGCTACGACAGCTTGTGATGCACACGCCTCGGAAACGATCCGCTGCGGATCGTCAAGCCATGGGCCAAAGCCACTTTGGGATCGTTCACAGCAATCGCGAAGCGCTGTTGACAACAATCCGTTAGTACCCGAAAAACTGCCGTTCGTTCCCGGTCGGTCCAGCACACGCGTTGCGCGTGGCACCATAATGCGGTCAGTCACGGAGAGGGAGAGCCTGGAGGTGACACAACCCCGCGCCTGAGACCGGCATCAATTTCCAGTCCTTTGCAATCGCTTGCCCCAGCGGCGGATGCGCAGGCTCAAACAGAAGCAAGGGGTGGACCCTGATGAAGCCACCCAGATAGCCGAGCAGGGGCAGACCGGCAGGCGGCAGCGTATCCCAGGCTGCCTCGCGGTCCAGGGACTATCGCACAGTCGGGTGTGCAAGTTGTGCTTGGTTGTTCTTTAATTCCTGAGGGTACAAACATGGGCCGTGGACGGCCCGGGTGCGTCAGATACTAAAAGGATAACGATCTTGGCATGGCCCGCGGTAACAGCGCTGTCACCAGGGAGTCGGACAATTGTCGCGACCCTACTCGGGATTCGGCGCGCATCGGGGTCTTGTGAGTAGCCTGCTGCGTCGGCATGTTGGCGCTGCGAGCTTCCTGCAGCTAGGGCTGGAGCTGGGATGGATCGTTGCCGCGGTAGTCCTTGCGGTCAAATATCACGGTGATGACAGCGCTCTTCCGTCGCTGGCGGTTGTCGCGCCTGCGTTCGTCTTCGCGTTGTTCATGGTGGGCCTCAACGCGGCGCTCGGGCTCTACCGCCATGACCGGCACCTGCCGTTCGGGGAGTACGTGTTGAGGGAAGTGGCTGTGGTGGCGATCGGCTTGCCCGTCGCCTATTTCGCATTATTCGTCCTGCCCGACGGCGTGGTGTTCCAGCGAGCGTTCGTTCCGGCGGTGGTGATCGCGTTCGCTGGCCTGGTCGCGGTGCGCCAGGTCATGGTGTCGCCGCTTGCGCGGGCATTTTTGCCCCACCGCGTGCTGGTGCTCGGTACCGGTCCCGAGGCGCAGGTGGTCGAAACATCGCTCGCCGTGGCGAACGCTCCAGGCCTGGAGGTGGTGGGATTCTATCCGCTCGAGAAGATTGCAGCTAGAAGCATCGCCTCGGGTCACATCGTCTCGAATCATCTATCTCTCGAAGAAACCGTAAAGCACCTCCGCGTCGACGAGATCATCGTCGCCGTGCGCGAACAGCGTGGCGGCGTGCTCCCGCTGCGCGCCTTGCTGGACTGCCGCCTCGGCGGCGTCCAGGTTACCAACCTGCCGCGATTTTTCGAACGCGTGCACCAGCGTGTCCCGATCGACTCGCTCAAGGCGAGCTGGCTCATCTATGGCAATGGTTTTCGTCAAAGCTGGCTGCGTGCCATCGTGAAGCGCACGTTCGACATCGTCGTCGCGGCCACGCTGCTGCCGGTCGCGCTCCCGCTCATGGTCGTCTTCGCGTGCCTGATCTGGCTCGATGGTGGCGGGCCGATCATCTATCGGCAGCAGAGAATTGGCCACCGCGGACAGATATTCACGTTGCTCAAGTTCCGCAGCATGACCAAGGATGCCGAGAAGAACGGGGAGGCGTCCTGGGCGACCATCAACGATGCACGGGCAACAGCCATTGGACGCTTCATGCGCCACACTCGCATAGACGAGTTGCCGCAGCTGATCAATGTCCTCAAAGGTGAAATGAGCCTTGTCGGCCCACGGCCGGAGCGGCCGAAGTTCGTTGCCATGCTCACGGAGAAGATCCCGTTCTATGCGGTTCGGCACAGCGTCAAACCTGGCTTAACCGGTTGGGCGCAGGTGCGCTATACCTACGGCGGGACGGTGGAAGAATCCGTCAAGAAGCTCGAATACGACCTCTACTACGTCAAGAACCATTCGCTGTTACTCGATATGCTGATCCTGCTCAAGACCGTCAGGGTGGTCCTGCTCGCCGAGGGCGCGCGCTGATCGACGCAGATCGCGACCGGCTGTCCAGCGTAGACGAGGCGGCGCTGACGCGCCCAGGGTCGGACGAGCACGGGTCGCTGCGCGGTAGGCCTGTCAACCACGGTCGCGTACGGCACCCGGCGCGGCGTCGTCTTAGCCGAGCCGGCGAATCCACGGTAAAGTGATGATTTACCGCTGATCCGCGTACCGTTCCCGTGACCGCAAGCAACCTCCTTACCGCAGCGACCTGGGGCTATGGCCTCTCCGCTGCCTGCTTCCTCGCCTTCGCGTTGCGCATGGCACTGGGCTGGCACGGCGGAGCACGGGCAGCGCTCCTGTTCTCGGCGATCGTTGCCAGTGCGCTGTGGGCGGCATCCGAAGTCACCCTGGCCGTCTGGCCGAGTGCGGCGAGCGTGATCGTTGCCCATGGGCTGGATACGGTGCGCTACGCGCTGTGGTTCGGCTTCCTGTACGGTCTCGCCAACCCGAGCCGCCCGAGCGCCGAGGATCCCGACGCCAAGCTCGTGCGGCCGCCGTGGTGGCTCATCGTCGCCGTCGGTGCTGGCCTCCTCGCTAGTGTCGCGCTTCCTGACCTGGAACCGCTCGCTACCCTCTTCGGGGCGCGGGCCGGCATCGTCGCCTATGGCGTGCGCGTCGGGCTCTCCGTCATCGGGCTGGTCCTAGTCGAGCGTCTGCTGCGTAGTGCCGCGCCGCATGCGCGCTGGGCGATCAAGCCACTATGCCTGGGGCTGGCGGGGATTTTCGGATTGGATCTGTTCTATTTCGCCGACGCCATGCTGTTCGGCCATCAGGATCTGAACATCTGGGTGGCGCGGGGCATTGCGCACGCCCTGGTGCTGCCTTTTGTTGGCGTGGCGGCGGCCAGGAATCCGGCCTGGACGATTGAGATGCACTTGTCGCGGGACGCGGTGCTGCGTTCGAGCGCGCTCCTGATCTCGGGCTTGTTCCTTCTCGCCATTGCCGCGGCCGGATACGTCGTGCGCTACATCGGCGGGGAACTGGGCAAGGCTTTGCAAATCGAATTTCTGTTCGGGGCTTTGCTCCTGTTTGCGCTGGCGCTGTTCTCGGGCAGCTTCAGGTCCAAGCTGAAGGTCTTCGTCAGCAAACACTTTTTCTCGTACCGCTACGACTACCGCGAGGAGTGGCTGCGGTTCACGCGGACCTTGTCGGCAGACAGTTCGCCGCAGAGCGTCCAGCAGCGCAGCGTCCATGCGCTCGCCGACCTGGTGGAGAGCCCGGCTGGTGCGCTGTGGTTGCGGGATGAGCAGTCCTTCCGGCCGTCCGCGCGCTGGAACATGCCCGCCGTCAATGCCGTCGAGCCGGCGGACGGTTCGCTGGGCAAGTTTCTGGAGAAGACCGGCTGGGTGGTCGATCTCGCCGAGTATGCTTCGGCGCCGCAGCGCTACCCGGAGCTCACCCTCCCCGAATGGCTCGTCTCGCTCCCGAGGGCGTGGCTGGTGGTTCCACTCCCGTCGCAAGCAGGCGTCGTGGGCTTCGTCGTGCTCGTCACGGCGCGCGCCTCGATCGAGGTGGATTGGGAAGTGCTCGATCTGCTCAAAACCGCGGGCCGGCAGGCGGCAAGCTATCTCGCGCAGATCCAGATGACCGAGGCACTGCTCGAAGCGCGCAAATTCGACGCGTTCAATCGCATGTCTGCATTTGTAGTCCACGATCTGAAGAACCTCGTGGCACAGCTTTCGTTGCTGCTCCAGAACGCGGAGCGACACCGCAACAATCCCGCCTTCCAACGCGATATGCTCATGACAGTGGGGAACGTCGTCGAGCGCATGAACAAGTTGATGTTGCAGTTGAGGACCGGTGCGAGGCCGGTCGAGCAGCCGCGGTCCGTGGATCTCGCACCGATGATCCGCAACGTCTGCGCGGCAAAGTCGGGGCCGAACGCGTCGATCGACCTGGACCTGGCCGGAGGGGTCTACGGTGTGGGTCACGTGGACCAACTCGAGCATGTCATCGGCCATTTGGTGCAAAATGCACTCGACGCGACCTCCGGCACGGGTCGGGTTTCGGTAACGTTGCGCTCCGTTGAGGACGTCGCAGTCATCGACGTTTCCGACAGCGGGGTCGGCATGACACCCGAGTTCGTCCGGGATCGATTGTTCAAGCCGTTCCAGACCACCAAGGCGGCCGGCATGGGCGTGGGCGTGTACGAGAGCGCGCAGTACGTAACGGGGCTAGGCGGACGGATTCTGGTCGATAGCACGCCGGGGGTGGGGACTCGGGTTCGTGTCGTGTTGCCACTTGGACACGACAGCGTCGCGCCGACAAGGGCGCCCAAAGAAGCCGCATGAACGATACGCGTAGGCGCCTGCTCATCGTCGAGGACGACCCGGCGCTGCAGAAACAGATGTGCTGGGCTTTCGATCAGTATGAAACGATCGTAGCCGGCGATCGCGAATCCGCGCTAGCGATGGTGCGTCGCCACGAACCCGCCGTGGTGACGATGGATCTTGGGCTTCCGCCGCACCCTGACGAGCCGACCGAGGGCTTGCAGCTGCTCGAGGATTTCCACGGCCTTGCACCCGATACCAAGGTGATCGTCCTAACCGGGCAGAACGACCGCGCCAACGCGCTCAAGGCCATTGCGCTGGGCGCCTACGACTTTTGCGAGAAGCCCTTCGAGCCGGTCATCCTGACGCTGATGATCGAGCGGGCGTTTCGCCTCCACGCCCTGCAGGAGGAGAACCGGCGCCTGCAGGCCCAGCAGCACGTGCCGGCGATGGCGGGAATCGTCACGCGCGATCCCGGGATGCAGAGGATCTGCCGCACCGTGGAGAAGATCGCCCCGACCTCGGCCACCTTGCTCATCCTCGGTGAGTCCGGCACAGGCAAGGAGCTGCTTGCCCGCGCGTTGCACGAGCTCTCGCTCCGGCGGGGCAACCGGTTCGTCGCGCTCAACTGTGCGGCGATCCCCGAAACGCTGCTCGAAAGCGAGCTCTTCGGATACGAGAAAGGTGCATTTACCGGGGCGGCGAAACAGACCCTCGGCAAGATCGAAACAGCGCATGGCGGAACGCTCTTCTTAGACGAGATCGGCGACTTGTCGCTCGCGCTGCAGGTGAAATTGCTGCGCTTCCTGCAGGAGCGCGTGATCGAGCGGATCGGAGGACGTCAGGAGATCCCAATCGACGTGCGCATCGTCTGCGCTACCAATCAGAATCTCAAGGACCTTACCGCGGCCGGCAAGTTTCGCGATGATCTGTACTACCGCTTGGCCGAGATCGTGCTGGAGATCCCGCCGCTGCGCGAACGCAAGGGCGATGCAACACTGCTCGCGCACACATTGCTGCACCGGTTTGCAGCCGAGCAACGGCGCGGCTCGATGACGCTCCTGCCCGACGCATTGGCCGCGATCGAAGCCTACACCTGGCCGGGGAATGTGCGCGAGCTCGAGAACGTCGTGCGGCGAGCCGTGATCATGGCCGATGGAGTGGGGATCAGTGCCACGGATATCGGCATCGCGCCGGAGAAGCAGGAGACATCGCAACTCAACTTGCGCCAGGTGCGCGACGAAGCCGAGAAGCACGCGGTGCTGCGGGCCCTCGGCCGAGTCAATGGTAATCTAAGCAAGGCGGCCGACCTCCTGGGCATCAGCCGCCCCACGCTCTACGAGCTCATTCACCGGTTTGGGCTCAAATCTGGTTCCCCATGACCCTGCCGGCGCCCCAGCTGACGAAAGCGATACGCCCATGAAGCCAACCTGGCTGCACACTCTTGTGAAGGTCTGGTTGGCCGCGGGCCTCTGTGTCGTGCTGCTCGCCGCCTGCGGTGGCGATTCTCCCCAGGCACTGGTCAAGTCGGCGAAGGACTATCTGGCCAAGGGCGACGCCGCCGCCGCGGTGATCCAGCTCAGGAATGCAGTGCAGAAAGCGCCGGACGACGCCGAAGCGCGCTACCTGCTCGGGACGGTCCTGACCGACCGTCGCGACCCCGCCGGCGCGGTCAAAGAACTGCGGCGGGCGCTGCAGCTGGGCTATCCCGCGGACCAGGTGGTGCCGACGCTCGCTCGTGCGCTCGTCAACAATGGGGACGCCAAGGAACTCATCGCCGAGTTTGGCAACACGACGCTCGGCAATCCCGACGCGCAAGCGGACCTGAAGACGACGCTCGGCAACGCGTTGCTCTCGCTCAACAAACCCAAGGACGCAGAAGTCGCATTCAACGCGGCACTTGCCGCCAAGGCCGATTATGCCGACGCCCTCCTGGGCCTGGCGAGGCTGCGCGCCGCGAGTGGAGACCTTGAGGGGACCAAGAAGATCGTCGACGCAGTCCTCGCGCAGCCCCATCCGCCGGCGGAGGCGTCGTTGTTCAAGGCCCAGCTACTCGTCGCCGAAAACCAACCCGAGGCGGCACGTACCCTCCTGGAGAAGACACTGGAGGTCAAGCCCGACTCTCTGGAAGCTCGCTATCAGCTCACTTCATTGCTGATCGCCAAGGGCGATCTCGAGCAAGCGAGCGCGCAGGTCGGCGCCATCAAAAAAGTCTCACCCCAGGATCCTCGCGCGTACTTCTTCGAGGCGCTGATTGCCTCGCAGCGCGGTGATCTTGCTGCCGCTCGCGCGGCGATTCTGCAGGTGCTGAAGAACTCGCCCGAACACGTGCCGAGCCTGCTGCTCGCCGGCGAGATCGAGTTTCGCGCCAAGGAGTTCAATCAGGCGGAGGACTACCTGCGCCGGGCGCTGCACGGGGCGCCCGGCTCGCCTTATGCCAAGCGTCTGCTTGCGGCAACTTATCTGCGCCTGGGCAGCCCGGCACGTGCGCTCGAGGTGCTGCAACCGGAGCTCGACCGCGGCAGCCGCGATCCGCAGCTTATGGCGGTCGCGGGGGAGGCCTATCTGGCCGTCGGCGACGTTGCGAAGGCAGGCCAGTACTTCGCGCAATCAACGGCGCTCGACCCCAAGAACGCCGCGGCACGGACGCGGCTCGGCCAGGTGCGCTTCGCGGAGGGCGATACCGAGGGTGCGATACATGACCTCGAAGCCGCGTCGGCCATGGAGCCGAACGTATCGCCGGCCGACCTGGCGCTTGTCGCCGACCTCTTGCGCCAGAAACAGTTCGACCAGGCCCTTGCCGCTGTCGGCCGCCTGGAGCAAAAGCAGCCCAATAGTGCGCTGGTCTACAACCTGAAGGGCATCGTCTACCTGGGCAAACGCGACACCGGGATGGCGCGGGCGAATTTCGAACACGCGCTGCAGATTCAACCTGACTTTATGCCCGCGGTGAACAACCTGGCGCAACTCGATCGGCTCGACAACAAACCGGAGGCCGCGCGCCAGCGCTACCAAGCACTGCTCGACAAGGAGCCGAAGAACGAGCAGGCATTGCTAGGGTTCGCCAACTTTCTGCAATCACTTGGCGGCGATCCCAGTGAGATCGAGTCACTGCTCAAGAAGGCGGTTATTGCCAATCCGCAGTCGATCAATGTACGCGTCGCGCTGGTGAGTTTCTACACCCGCAAGGGTGACGGCAAGCAGGCGCTGCTCGCGGCGCAGGAGGCGAATAGTGCACTGCCGAACGACCCGCGAACGCTCGAACTGCTCGGACAGGTTCAGCTGGCGACAGGCGATGCCACGCTGGCCGTCGACACTTTCAGCAAGTTGGTGACGGCCCAGCCCGGCGCGGTCGAACCGCTGATACGACTTGCCCGGGCGCTGATGGCCCTGAAAGACTACGACAACGCGATTGAGAAGCTGCGC
>Ga0074045_10002929_pt1 | contig 15559 bp, 14 predicted proteins | sample BogForMeECP23OM2_FD_94442 | JGI IMG/M metagenome (GOLD analysis project Ga0074045, IMG submission 94442) | Bog forest soil microbial communities from Calvert Island, British Columbia, Canada - Bog Forest MetaG ECP23OM2 | ecosystem: Environmental > Terrestrial > Soil > Wetlands ...
CTCGAGCTCCATCTCGCTTTCACAACTTATCATGGCATAACAATATGCCGATATCAACTGTATAGCGTTGCGCTGCCAAGACACGGATTCATCCAACGACTGAAGGCGTTGGCTTTCTCCGCACGGAATCGTCAGCCGACTTCATCGGGCTTGCTGGATCTGACGACAGGGGACTTATCGTATTGTCTGACCAGCCGATCATTAGCGAAGTTGAGGGGGGTATGGGATTATGACGGACTGTGGCTTTTCCTTGACCGTGACTGACGTGAGAGAAGGATTGTGATGAACCTTGATCCCAGTGGGTAGGTGTTTCGGCACCAGCCCACCTTTAAAAATGGACGGCAAAGAACTAAAAGATGCGGGAATGGCCTCTCAAACTGGAAAACAACTTCACCAAGAGGCCTAGGATCGATTTTGGTTTTTTTTTGCGCAAACCGCGGAAAACGCCTATTTCAAAAAAATAGGCGTTTCTGGTCGATGTGAGAGCGTTTTTGGCGGTTCGTTCCCCTCCGATCGGAGCGAGAATCTTACTCCAGGGGAAGGACGGCTAGCCTTCCCCAAACAGGGCAGATATCGTTAGCGCCTACATTCAGGTCCGTTTCGCCACTCCTGCCCGACTGCAGCGGTACGTAGCCTAGCGAATCCCCGGCTGCAGAGAGGGCCAAACCTAACGCCCTGGAGGACTCAAGCTCGCGGCAGTTGGCCCCGGATTTCTCCCGCGTTAGCTGTCCCATGTCCGAAACCACAAGAAGGCGTACTGCCTGTTCGGCAATGAGCAAGCTTTCCGGTAGTGCTTTCTCGATCTATTCCAAGGAAATGGTCCCGCTGCGCTCGATCAGCAGGTCGTTGTCCGTGCCTTGTACGGCCGTTTGGTTGTTGTCGCAGGCTTCCACCACGGCATTCTGCTGGCCTTGCAAGTCGGCCACGTTATTCTTTCCGTCCTGCAGGACTTCGCTAATCGAGCCGGTCACGCCGATCTGATCGTTAGCACCCAGGCGATCTTCAATAAAGGTGACTACACTAGCAGGCGAGAGTGGAGTGACCATGGAAGATCAATAACGCTGAACATGCCATCAAGGCTTTTGCTGGCCCGCGTGAAGTTATACGCGGTTCGAGTGACCAAAAAGGAAGCCGTGATTATTTGGCCCTTCTCAGCATTTGCCAAACATGCGCGTATAAAGGTGTGCTTTTTTTGGATCTTTTACGTTCAAGGAAACAACATATTGCTGACATTGAAATGAATAATTGAGGCATATGCGGCCAAGCCTGCCGTGAAAAAATGAGATGTGAAAACAAACGCCTTCTTCATGTATAACTGAGTCTAAGAAGGAGGTCTGGAATGTCAGTAAAAGAGTTAATCAAGAGCGAGATTGAGAAGCTGCCGGAAAATCTTCTCGAGGAGATTTTCGATTTCATTCAGTTTCTTGAGATAAAGGGAGAAAAGACTCTGCTTGCGAAGGCAGCTCAGGAATTGTCCCACTCATCTTTTAAGAAAATCTGGGACAACGAAGAGGACGCTGTCTATGACAGCTTATAATCGAGGGGATATCGTCCTCGTCCCCTTCCCGTTCAGCGATCAGACCACCACCAAAAAACGTCCTGCAGTCGTACTCAGTTCCACCGCTATAATACGGTTTCACAGGACCTTATTATCGTGGTCGTGGCAAGTCAGAGAGAGAAGTCTTTTGATATCGGAGAATATCTTATCAAGAACTGGAAAGATACAGGACTGCTTAACCCGTCTGCTATAAAGCCCGCCATATCAACTATCGCGCAAAATTTGGTTTTGAAGAAACTGGGGACCCTCTCTACTGACGACCTGGCAGGGCTGAAGGCTGTCTTGGAGAATTTGTTAGAGCTTTGAGAAAGAAGACCATGAAAATTAGTGACAGTGCTATAACGAAGATCATGTTTCGGTCTGGTTTCATAAACGATCTTACCGAGAGCGATTCCTGCCAGGAAATCATTTTTTCCGCCCCTGATATCCCCCCAGACATTCTCAAGCAGTTGCTCCAGGATGATTACGCATCGCTGAAGAGCTCATACGGCGATCCTTCATGGGGAGAACCTATTCAGTACGATCTCCTTAAGATCGAAACCCTCACGGGAACAAAAACGCTAGAAATATTCAATCGTGCTATTCTTTTATTTTCTCAGAATTCAGAAGAGACCAGAAGGGCACACCGCGTTGTTCACGCCGTTGAAAAGCACATGCCGCACCGCCTTAAGAGATAGGTCGGCCTATCGAGTTTCTCTTATAATTATCATTTCTCACCTTCTGCAAGGTTGCGTAGTAGTGGCTGAACTTGATAGTAGTCGGCCTACTCAAAATTGTGTGAAGTACTTTATGAAATAAACCGGCATGGGTGTTAGGTTCTTCGAATAAGAAACATGTTAGAGAATTTGTAAGGGGCGTTTGCTGCTCCCTCTAATTGAGATGCACACGACATCATCTGAAGTTCCACTTACAGATAGAAAGAAGGAAAACGACAAATTATGACCGATGTTGATTGCGGCGCAAAAAGAATATTCATGGAGCGTTAATAGAGCTCCTCTGTGCGACCTTCAACATGTAGTAATGATAGGTACTGAAAATTTATTTGGGGAGCGGCAACGATTCGCCAGAAATGGGCAATCCAGAATAACTCATCCCTATAGAACCCACGCAGGGGTGTCGAGGAATCGGGGAGTCTTCTCCCTAGTCCCTAAAGAAAATAGAAACGGGCAGGTTCGGGGATAGCCCTGTCCGTTTCTATTTTAACTGGGCATTATTTGGAAGGGCTTACCTTCAGCCTTTTCTTTTTTTGCGTGTCTTTTTTCCTTTAGGGTGTGCTGTGGTTTTTTCTTAGCGTTCGGTTTTTGCTTGTTGGTTTCTTTACTCATGCTGTCCTCCTTGATAATCCAGTGGTGTCTAATATACTGTTTATTTTATAAGTCTCTTTCCTCCAAACTATTCTCGCAAAGACTATCTTTGCTTGTCAAGGGTTGATAAGACGATTGCGCTGGTGGTATATTGACAGAAATTTCCAGAACTACGTTAATTATTTTATGAGGAGGCTGCGATGTCGGAGCTCAAAAAAATGTACAAGACCATAATGGATGATAATTTCCCTGATGACATTACAATAACCTTCGGAGATCAGAAGTTAGTTTACAGGAAGAGGGCCTGGAGAATCCCTGATGAAAAAACGGGAGAACTCATAGAAAAGGGGCTCCGCTACGGAGAGAACCCTGATCAGCAGGCTGCGCTCTTTGAGCTCATCAACGGTAATCTGGTCCTTGGAGACTGTAAATTCATCGAGCCCGGCAATGGATTGGTGAGCAGTATTACGGAAAGCGATATGATCCAGGCAGGGAAACACCCTGGCAAAATCAATCTTACGGACCTCGATAATGCCCTTAACATTCTGAAGTTCCTCTCTGAAAGGCCTGCTGCCTCTATAATGAAGCATACCAATCCCTGCGGCGTTGCATACGGTAAAACAATTGCGGAGGCTTATGCCAGGGCAAATACGGCGGACAGGATCGCGGCCTTCGGGGGCTGTCTGGTAATAAACAGGGCGATGGACAGGGAAACCGCGGAGATGGTCAGCGACAACTACCTTGAAGTGGTCGGCGCGCCTGACTTTGAAGCAGGGGTGATAGAGATACTCGCAAAGCGCAAGAATCTCAGGATTGTCAGGATCAATAAGATCTACGAACTTGAGAAATATCGGCACTTCCGTTTTGTGGATTTCAAGTCACTGATAGACGGGGGCATTATCGTGCAGCAGTCCCCTCTTAACAGGATACGGACAAAAACTGATTTCCTTCCCGCACAGACCATATATAAAGGGAAAGAATATGTCATCAGCAGACAGCCTACTGAAAAAGAGTATGATGACATGCTCTTTGGCTGGAACGTGGAACAGGGCGTGACCTCCAATTCTGTCATTTATGTGAAAGACGGGGTCACCGTCGGTATCGGCACCGGAGAGCAGGACCGGGTTGGTGTGGCAGAAATAGCCATATTCAAGGCCTATACCAAATTTGCGGATGCTTTGTGTTTCAAAAAATACGGAGTACCTTACAAGACTTTTGAACTTGAAGCGTCTCTTGAAAAATGGGATATCGCAGCCCTTCGGGAGATAGACGAAGAGACTAAAAGGCAGCGGGGCGGTCTCATCGGGTCCACAATGGTTTCGGACGCCTTTTTCCCCTTCAGAGACGGTGTTGATGCCGGCCTTAAGGAGGGCATTTCAGCCATCGTCCAGCCGGGCGGTTCCGACAGGGATTTTGAATGCATAGAGGCGTGTAACCAAGCTGAACCGAGGGTAACCATGGTTTTCACCGGTCAGCGAGCCTTCAAACACTAGCGCTTTGCCGTCGAATTGCGAGCAAAGGACAGGGCAGTCTTTAATGCTTTCTCGTCCGATGCTCTTCTTAAAGAGGGACCTTTCCAAACTCCCTGAACATTGATATTGCGGTCAAAAGGACCACGCATCCGTTAACAAGGTCTTTGATGTAAATCAGTTCTTCCGTGGAATGAACGTTTTGCATGCCCGTGGACATATTAATCGCCGTCATGCCGCGCTGATTAAAGATGCTTGCGTCTGAGCCTCCTCCGACTACGGCAAATGCCGGCTCTATCCCGCACCGTGTGAAGACTCCTGCCAGAAATCTGAGGATAGGCTCATCTTTATCAATGTGAAACGCCTGATATTCGTCATGCTCGGTGATGAGCAGATGCGCATGATTCATCTGAGCGGTCCTTTGAGCAGTTTCAAGGATGAATTTTTTTGTTTTTTCAAGAGTTTCCGCATTATGACTTCTTATCTCACCCCAGATGACGGTCTCCTTTGGGACCACATTGGTCGCCGTACCGCCCTGAATCACGCCCACATTTGCCGTCGTTTCAGCATCAATCCTCCCATCAGGTATACCCGCAATTATGTTTGCCGCGATCCTTATGGCGCTTATCCCTCTCTCGGGCTCCATTCCGGCATGGGCAGACTTGCCTTTAACCGTCATCTCGTAGGTATAATGCGAAGGCGCACCGACAACGACATTTCCAACGCTGCCGCCTGAATCCAAGACAAGGGCGTATTTGCTCTTTAGCCTGGTAAAATCAAGGTGCTTGGCACCAACAAGCCCCTTTTCCTCGGCGGAGGTGAAAACTATCTCGAGGTCACCGTGGGGGATTTCCCTCTCTGCAAGAACAGACAGGACTTCCAGTATTTGCGCAATGGCGCTCTTGTCATCAGCCCCCAGTACGGTATTGCCCGTCGTCTTGATCAAACCGTCCTCAATAGCAAAAGTGATGCCCTCGGTTGGCTCTATGGTGTCCATGTGTCCGCTTAGAAGGAGGGGCGGTATTCCGTCCTGTCCTGTCTTACGGGCAATCAAATTGAATGACCTGTCATATGCCTGCAGTTCAATTTCGCACCCAGCCTTCGCCAACTTCCTTGCAAGCAGGTCTCCCAGTTCCCTTTCCCTGAAAGAAGGAGCGTTTATTTTAATGAGCTCCACAAATGTCTCCACGAGCCGCTCTTGATTTATGAAGTCTGCTATTTCCATTACACTCCTCAAGTAAAGAATTAGATCATACGGGTCTAAATAGTCCCATCAACCTTTCGCGCACCTTTTTTTAAAGGTATTTCTTGGGTTGTCTATTGCAAAAGCATACCACAGTCCAAAGCGGTTCGACATATTAACAGCTGATAGGGACTGCCAATGTTTCCTGGTTCACCCGTGGTCCGCTTCCAGGATTCATTACTGAGCCATAAAATCTTTCACACAATGTACAACCTTGGCGAGTTGCTCAAGCGGCGTATGAAAGTGCGGGGAGAAGCGAATACCTCCTGACCTCAGGGCACATACCACATCATGATGTTGACTCAAGTGAGCATACAAGGGGACAGGGTCTGCATCGTCCAGTGCGAATGTGACGATACCCGCATGCCTGCCGCGCTCTGTCGGAGTAATCAACTTTAGTCCTGGGATGAGCCGCAGTTCTTCCAGAAGATACCGACTGTTTTCCAAGACCCTTTCTTCTATCCGTCTCATGCCGACCTCGTGGATGAGGGAGAGACTTGCGCTTAGAGCATGGATGCCCATCGTATTGGGGCTTCCGCATTCAAAGCGCCGGGCAGTTCTTGCCGGGCGCCATTCTTTACGATCAAAGTCGCCGACATCCTCTACCATATGCCAGCCATATTGATTAAGTCTGAGGCGGTCACGCGCCTCAGGATGGCAGTAAAAGGCCGCAACGCCTTCAGGTCCAAACATCCACTTATGGCCATCAGCCATGACAAAATCCGTTTGAGCCTCCTGCACATCAAGTCTCAGTGCGCCAAGGCTTTGAATGGCGTCCACGCAAAATAGAATTCCCCTCTTTTTGCAAAATTCGCCGATGCGCACGAGGTCCATTTTCAGCCCCGTGCCGTACTGCACAGAGCTTATTGTGATAAGGCGTGTGCGGTGGTCGACCAGTGAAAATAGCGCATCCTCAGGGCTGTCCGGTCCGCTCAGAGTTGCCTCTCGAAATTCAACACCCCTTTGCGCGAGACTTTCCCAGACAATGCGGTTAGAAGGAAATTCCTGGTCACTGCTCACAATGTTGTCCCCATCTTCCCAGTGCAGTCCATAGGCCACCACTGAGAGTGCCTCCGATGTGTTTTTAACGAGGGCTATGTCGTCTTTTGACTGGGAGTTTAAGAGTGTTTGTAACTGCGTACGAAGGACTGCCTCACCCTGAACCCACTTTGGATAGTGAAACGAACCCAGCAGCATGTTCTCCTCTGCGAAGCGCTCAACAGCTCGCACCGTCCGCTCCGGCCAAGGAGAAACGCCTGCGTGATTGAGGTAGATTAAGCCGTCGCGCAGCCTGAATTCATTCTCCAACACTGTGTCTGCCTTTTAAAAAAGTGTCCATGATTAGATCCATCCGTAAGTGCGTCATTGACGCAAAAGCGCCCTTAATCCCCTGATGGCCCTTTCGGGAGAGGGGAACACCGGAATCCTTGCCTTTTCAAGGAGGCTCTTCAGTCTCATTGATACGGTATTGAGTGTTGTATAGAAAACAAGAGGCTTGGGTGTTCTCACCTGGAAATCCTTTATGAGGTCCGCGAGTCTTTCAGAGACTCCCTGGACACCCGCCATAGCAATGATCAAGAACCCGTCATAATCATCATGCAGCTCTTCAAGAACCTGAAGGTATTCCTTGTCCTGCACCTGAGCGGTAAGGTCAAGGGGATTATTGATCCCATAAAAATGGGGGAACATCTCTCTAAGCCTCTTTATCTTGTCTTCAGGCAGCCGCGCTATCTCAAGCCCCTGCCTCATGCATTCGTCAGCGGCCAGCACACCGGCGCCACCTCCATTTGTGAGGATGCACACCCGGTTACCTTTGACAGGCATCTGATATGAGAGTGCCTTTGTCGCATCAACAAGCTCATCAAGATCCCTGGCCTCCGGTATGCCGAACTGCTGCAGTACGGAGTGAAACACCTCATACTTACCCGCCAGTCTTCCTGTATGGGAATAAGCAGCGACCTGGCCACTCAATCCCTTGCCCGATTTCAGAATTACGAGGGATTTCTTTCCTGACAACTCTTTCGCACTTTCCACGAATCTCCTTCCATCGCCGACTGATTCTATATAGGAGATCACCACATCCGTGGCCCGGTCCTGTGAGAGATACTCAAATATGTCGGAGACATCAATATCAACAGCGTTTCCATACCCTATCGCTTTAGACAGACCAATGTTCCAAGCCTTGATTACCTCGAACAAGCAGATCAACAGGGCACCGCTCTGTGACACTACTGCCACGTTGCCCTTTCTCGGTCTTTTCATCCTTTCATACGTTAGGAAGAAGGTGTCAAGACGTTTAGAGGGATTGCAGACGCCCATGCAATTGGGTCCGACTATCCTGATGCCTGTTTCCCTGCCAACCCTTTTCACCTCATCTTGCAATCCTGTCTCTCCAACTTCCGCAAACCCCGAACTGACGACGATGGCGCAGGTTGTCTTATTTTTGAATTGATGGAGGATATCGGGCACTTCAGGTGCGGGCCTCATGATGACTGCCAGATCAACAGAATCGGGCAGCGCTTCCACTGACGCGTAAGCCTTCAGACCCATGAGCTCATTATATTTCGGGTTGACCGGGTAAACCTTGCCCTTAAACCTTAGCAGGTTCTTCAAGACGATCCCGCCAAGCTTTATATCGGTGTGTGCGGCCCCGACAAGGGCAATGGAACCGGGATCAAAAAAACAATCGGGTATCATGCACTTTCGATGAACAACAATCCGGGATCTTCGAGATAGCGGATCACCTTTGTCAAGAAAAGAGCGGCGTCGACGCCATCCGTAACTCTGTGATCAAAGGTCAATGACAGAGGAAGGATCCTTCTGATGACAATCTGTCCGCCGGTTACCCATGGTTTCTCCAAGACCTTGCCTGTCCCGAGGATTGCGACTTCAGGATAGTTAATTATAGGTGTGGCAAAGATCCCGCCGAAATGCCCATAATTCGTGATGGTGAAGGTACCGCCCTTCATGTCCGCCATCTTTATCTTCCTCTCTCTCGCGAGGCTGCTTAACTGCTGAATCTCAGAGGCCAGTTCAAGGATTGTCTTTTTGTCCGCACCCTTGATCACGGGCACCATAAGACCCTCGGGGGTATCAACGGCAATCCCGATATTGTAGTATTTCTTAATGATTAGCTCCTCTCGCTCTTCGTCGACAGACGCGTTCAGCAGCGGGTGCTCTGTAAGGGCGTGCTGCACGGCCTTGATGAAAAAAGGCAGGAAGGTCAAATGAACGCCTCTGTCTTTCACTGTCCTTTTTTCCTTCTCTCTTAGTTCCCACAATTCGGTGATATCAGCCTCATCCATTCCCGTGACAAAAGCGGTCATCCGCTGCGAAGTGACGAGATTCTTCGCAATGGTTCTCCTCAATCCTTTCAAAGGCGACCTCTCCGTCGGACCGTACTCGTCCTCACCGCCTTTAATTTTTTCGGAGGCCTCCAAAATGTCCTGTCGTATAATGCTCCCTCCGGGGCCTGACCCCTTAACGTCTTCAATCTTTACCCCTCGTTCCTTCGCCAGTGCCCTCACCGCGGGAGTCGCGAGTATCTCTTCCTCCTCTTCCGGGAGCACTCCAACAACAGAGACGGATCTTGCCCTCACGTCCGCTGGCGGCTCTTGCACAGGAGTTTTCTCTTTCCCCGCTATAGTCATCGCCGGTATCTTTTCCTCCTCTTCCGGGAGTTCGCCAACAACAGAAACGGACCTTGCCCTCACTTCTGCTGGCGGCTCTTGCACGGGAGTTTCATCTTTCCCCGCTATAGTCATCAGGACTTCACCGACCTTGACGATCTCCCCGTCCCGTTTGTATATTTTCAATACCCGCCCGCTTTTTGGGGAAGGCACTTCCACTATAGCCTTATCTGTCTCAACCTCAAGCATTGTCTGGTGTTCGTCAATAGTGTCCCCTTCTTTGATAAGCCACTTCCTTATCTCAACCTCAGTTATCCCTTCACCTGAATCAGGTAATACAAAATCAAATGGCATTGGGCTCCCCTAGTACTTCATAATCTCTTGAATCGCGTTTCTAATTCTTTCCACGGTAGGCATGTAATGCTCCTCGAGTCTTGGAAGAGGGATGACTACATCATGGGCAGCGACTCTCATAATCGGCGCCTTGAGGTACAGAATCGCGTTTTCAGCTATGGACGCTGACAGTTCGGCGCCAAACCCGCCAGTCTTTGGCGCTTCGTGTACGATGACCACCCTTCCCGTCTTTTTCACCGATTTATAGATAATTTCTTCATCAAAAGGGTTAAGGGTCATCAGGTCTATCACCTCCACGTCAAGTCCGCTCAAGGACTGAAGCGTTCTGTGGAGCATGCTGCCCCAGGCAATTACCGTCACCTCTTTACCCTCCTGCACGACCTTCGCCCTTCCAAGGGGTATGGAGTATTCCCCTTCAGGGACGTCTTCCTTTATAAGGCGATAGAGCCTTGATGGCTCAAGGAATATTACCGGGTCGGGGTCTCTCATGGACGAAATCAGTAACCCCTTTGCGTTATAAGGTGAGGACGGTACGACCACCTTTATCCCCGGCATGTGGCAGAATAGTGACTCAGTGCTTTCGGAGTGTAATTCAGGAGATCTGATGCCGGCACCATAGGGCGTTCTTATCACAAGCGAACAGCTGTATCGCCCTCTGGACCTGGACCGAATCCTTGCGGCATGGGAGAAGATCTGATCAATGGCAGGGTAGATGAATCCCATGAACTGTATCTCGACAACGGGCCTCAGTCCATATACAGCCATGCCGATCGCGGTACCGACAATGCCCGATTCGGAAAGCGGAGTGTCGATGACCCTTTCAGGACCAAACTGGCTCAACAGGCCCTCTGTGGCCCTGAACACACCTCCATCCATCCCGACATCCTCACCAAGCACGATAATGTCGGCGTTTCTTTGCATCTCTTCCTTTAATGCGAGGTTCACCGCCTGAACCATATTAAGGCGCGTCATATCCAAAATCTCCCATCTGCTTCTTCTGTCTTGGCGTCATCGATTCATAGGTATAGGTGAACATGTCAGAAGGCCGCGGCCGCTCTGCCAGCTCTTCCTGTTTAATCGCATCGGTCACGAGGGATGTGGATTTCTCTTCGACCTCTCGCGAGTACTGCTCTGTCCAGAGTCCCTGTTTTTTCATGAATAACGTTAACCTCAGAAGAGGGTCTCTGGCCTTCCAGCGCTCAACCTCATCCCCTGTCCGATACCTCGTCGCATCGTCAGCGGTAGTATGGTCCGCCATCCTGTACGTAAAACACTCGATCAGAGTGGGACCCCCACCCCGTTTCGCCTTCTCAGCAGCAAGCTTTGTTGCCTTATACACGGCAAAAATATCGTTGCCATCCACCTGTATGCCTTCAAATCCATAAGCAAACGCCTTTTGTGCAAGCGTTTTTGAGGATGTCTGCTTTTCTCGCGGCACTGAAATGGCCCATTGGTTGTTTTGGCAGATAAACACGGCGGGCAGTTTGTAGACCCCCGCCAGATTAAGGCCCTCGTGAAAATCCCCTTTCGATGTGCCGCCGTCACCAAAGTAAGCGACCACAGCTATCCCATCTTTCCTGTATTTTGCGCCCATGGCAGCACCGACCGCCTGCGGTATCTGGGTCCCCACAGGGATACAGATGGGGAAGATATTCATGTTCTCAGGCGTCTTGGCTCCCCGCTCATCGCCCGCCCAGTATTGAAAGAGCATGTAAATAGGATACCCCTTGGCAATGTACACAGCTGACTCTCTGAAGGAGGGGAAGATCCAGTCTGTTTTTTCAAGAGCATATGCGCTTCCCACCTGAGATGCCTCCTGTCCGAGGACAGATGCATAGGTGCCTAATCTGCCCTCTCTCTGAAGGTTGAGGGCATAATGGTCAAAGGTTCTTGAGAGCACCACGCATTCATAAAGGCTCTTTACCGTCGCATCAGAGAGGGAGGGCATAAGAGACATGTCGGCCTCGCCCTTCTCATCAAGTATGTCAAGGCGCCTGACCTCAAAGGATTCGATGGTTTTTTCTGACATTAGCTTAACTTCCTCACTCTGAACCTCCCCGTTAAACTGTCTGCTCGTCTCAAGAAACTCTCTGGTAAGACATCGCTTCCAACACCCGTTTCTTTGCTATCCCCTCTGCCGCGTCTCTGGGCAAGATATTTTCTCTGTATGATTTCTCTAGTATCAGATCAGTATTCATCTTGATGCGCTCCGCGATGGCGTCAAAAGCTTCTCCCTCTGTTTTCTTTGCGTATTCCATCGCGGCCATGATGACGCCGCCGGCATTCACAATGAAGTCAGGGATAGAGAGGATGCCCCTCTTATGAAGAATCTCTTCTGCCTCCCTTGTGGCGGGGATATTTGCACCCTGCAGAATGCGTTTCGCGGCGATCTGTTCAGCATTGTCCTTATGTAGTACATCAGGTATTGCGGCTGGGATCAGGACATCACATGCTGCCGTAAACAACTCTTCACATGTCCTGACTGTTCCCTTCTTGTAGTGTATCACGCTTCCGCTCTCCTGCTTGGTCCTCAACAAGTCTTCCAGATCAATGCCGTCAGGATCATAGGTACTGCCCTGCGTGTCGCTGACTGCCACAACTATCGCCCCTCTCTCGGACAGAGACTTTGCGGCTGCCTTTCCCACGCTTCCGAACCCCTGGATAGCCACCCTCGCCCCTTTAAGCTTGATCTTGGCGTACCGGCAAGAGACCCCTGTGCATTCCGCTATGCCAAACCCTGTCGCGCCGAGTTTATCAAGGGCAAGGCCTCCCATTTCCTCGGGAAGTCCCACGGCCCGCTTTATTTCATCATGAATCCACGCCATGCATCCCTCATCACTTCCCATATCGGGCCCAGGAATGTACTCATACATTTCTCCTATGGCCTGCGCAAAGATCCTGAAGATTCGTTCTTTATCGGGGCTTCTGGGATCAATGACTATCCCAGCCTTTCCCCCGCCGTGGGGAAGCCCCGCAATGGAATTTTTCATCGTCATGGTTCTGGCCAATCTTTTGACCTCCCCCAGCGTAACATGAGGGGAGACCCTGACCCCTCCAATAGAGGGCCCCAGAGCAACGTTATCTATGACAACATACGCATGAATGCCGGATACAGGAAAGAACAGCTGTGTCGTCTTGAAAGGCCCAATATCGTGTAACGTACTCTTTATCACTTTGTTCATAGTCTCCAGTTCTTAAAAAGCGTGTCAGCCTTTGAATTTAGGAAAAGAACCCACGCCCCGGGGTTGGAGCATTAAGCACGGCGAAATATTGCGCAGCCATCAGCTAAGCCGGGTTCTTCCACTATATTAGGGTCACTTCCAGTTGCCCTCATAATCCCCTTGGCAGAGCAACGATCTTTAACCTCACAAGATGCGTAGTAAACTCCGTCTTTCCGTCAATTATACTACACTTTGATGGGACCTGGAATGCGTAAAAGATATATTGACCTGTACTTTGCGCCGATAGCCTTCCTAGTAGTGACAAGAGTGACATTCAAAAATGCGCAACCCACTGTGAAATGGTCATTCTTTCAATGTCAGGTTTGCAGATGGCTGTTGCCAAGAACTAATCCACTTTTACGCGACGGGCTACTATTTTTTTTATCCCGTATTCGGACGGCAATCGATTCACTCCTGTGTGTCCACGAACCTCAAGAGCAACGGGACAAACAGCAGTATCATGAACGTCCCAAAAAGCATCCCGCCAACGACCACTATGGCGAGAGGCTTCTGAACCTGACTTCCGATTCCGTGAGAAAGAGAGGCAGGCAGAAGACCCAGCGAGGCGACAATGCCCGCCATGAGAATCGGCCTGAATTTATCCCTGACGGCTTGCAAGACCGCGTCTTCCTTGTATATGCCCTGCTCGACGAGCTTGATATAATGACTGATCAGGATTGACGCGTTGAGCACCGAGACCCCCGTGATGGAGATGAAGCCAACAATAGACGAGACGTTCATGGATTCACCCGTGACAAGCAGGCTCATGAGGCCTGCGAATACGCAAAAAATGGGGGCAGCCATTGTGATGAGAACATTTCTTACAGACTTGTAAAGCAAATAGAGTGCGGTAAGAATAAGAAATATGGCAATGGGAGTTGAGCCATAGAATCTCTTAAACGACTCCTTCATCTCATTGAACATGCCGCTCCATTCCATATAGTAGCCTTCAGGCAATTTTACTTGTGCAACCTCCCGCTGTGCCTGCTTGACGGTTCCGCCCAAGTCTTTGGAAGTCACCGTGAACTTGACCGGTATGTATCTCCTGAAGCCCTCCCGGTAAATGAATGACGCACCCGTATCATAATGCACGTTGGCAATTCTTGATAGTGGTACAACTCCGCCATTCGGCAGCACAATGGGTATGTTCTTTATCTTATCCGGATCTTTATTGTAGGTAAAAGGAAAATTCACCCTCAGTGAAAAATTTCGTTCTCCTTCGATAATCCTGCTTGCCTCTTTCCCTCCCAATGCCACCGAAACGGTATCAAGTATATCCTGCATGGTCAAACCAAGGGCCGAGGCGGATTCCCTGTTGACCTCCACTAAAATGTTAGGCTGCCCCAATTCCCTCAATATGCCCTCGTCTTCTATGCCCGGCACCTTTTCAAGGCCTGCCTTGACACCCTTGGCGATCCTGTCGAGTTCCTGCAGGTCATCTCCGAATATCTTTACCGAATTTTCCCCCTTCACCCCCGACATGACTTCTTCGAGATTGTCCTGTATGTATTGCGACACATTGATGTCCGCATTCGGGAAAAGCTTCCTCAGCTGCTCTCTTGTGAGGTCTTCAAGTTTCTCCTTGTTGAGCCCCCTCTTCCATTGATCATAGGACTTCAGGATCACTGTGTATTCTGAATTGAAAGGTCCGTTCGGATCTGTGCCGTCTTCTGGCCTGCCTATCTTGAAGTCAACCGTACGCACCTCTGGAAAGCTCAGGAGCAGATTCTTGGTCTTTATCGCGTTTTCATAAGTCTTGTTCAAAGAGATGGAATAAGGAAAGATGATCCTTATATACATGTTGCCTTCATCCATCTTTGGAAGAAACTGACTGCTGATAACGAGCGTCCCGATCAGGCTGCCAGCCGCTACAAGACCAATCACGATCGCTACGGCTTTACTCGGAAACCGCAGTAACCTTTTAATGATACCCGCATACCGTTCCCTCAGGGCTGTGATGAATGAAAACTCCCTGTCCTCAGATTGCTGCAGAAAAAGCTGCCTTGCGGCCACGAGATATGAAAATGTGAGCAGTAATGTGAAGATTATCGCGTAAAGATAGGTCTTCGCCATCGGAGAAAATATCTGGGCCTCTGCTCCCTTCATCATAAATATAGGAATGAAGGCTATCAGGATGATCGCCACTGAAAAGATAATGGGCTTGCCGACTTCTTCAGAAGCCCTTAATATGGCCCTTAGCCCGGTGCCATGTTTTTTTGAAAGCCTGAAATAGTCTTCCATCAATATCAGGGGGATGTCCACAATGATGCCGAAATCAATTGCGCCTATGGACAGAAGGTTGGCGGATTCTCCGCGCAATGCCATGACCGCCAGCGTTATCATAAGAGAAATCGGTATTACCAGGGCAGTTATTATGGCCGCCCTGAGGTTCCCAAGAAAGACAAACAAAGCAATGGCCACAAGTAATATGCCCGAGGATGCAGTTTCTATGACTTTCTTGACAACGGTCACAATAAGGTCCCAGCTTTCATAGTAGGGCACCACTTTTATTCCTTTGGGCAATATTCTGTCGTTGAGCTCCTTTATCTTTTGATGGATCGACTTGATCGATGGAATACTTTGCGCGCCTTTTCTAAGGACCACCGTCCCCATGACGATATCATCCCTATTGTTAAGCGCGACAATGCCGGTCCGCGGTACGCTGTCGATGGTGACCTGCGCAATATTCCTGACAAGAACCGGTTTGCCGTTCTTATAAGCAACCAGCGCATTTTCTATGTCTTCAAGCTTTCTGATCAGGCCCATTCCCCGGACCATATA
>Ga0074045_10002930_pt1 | contig 15558 bp, 12 predicted proteins | sample BogForMeECP23OM2_FD_94442 | JGI IMG/M metagenome (GOLD analysis project Ga0074045, IMG submission 94442) | Bog forest soil microbial communities from Calvert Island, British Columbia, Canada - Bog Forest MetaG ECP23OM2 | ecosystem: Environmental > Terrestrial > Soil > Wetlands ...
CATTAGTTGCGGAACCATCGCCGGCGCGTTGATTCCGGAATTTACAAAAGTATTCACCAGCACTTCTTCACGTCACTGCGAAGAAGTTGTCAACGCTTCCCGTCAGGGCGGTCCTTCTTTGAATATTCTTTCCGGTCTGGTTGCCGGTAACTTCTCTGCTTTCTGGGAAGGCCTGACGATCATGGTTCTGATGTTGATTGCCTACCTGGTATCCAAAAATCCGGCTGTTATGGCTTTAATGCCCCCGGCATTTACTTTTGCCGCTCCGGTGTTTGCCTTCGGTCTGGTGGCTTTCGGTTTCCTGGGCATGGGCCCTGTGACCATAGCGGTGGACAGCTTTGGACCTGTTTCCGACAACGCTCAGTCAATTTATGAACTTTCCATGATTGAATCACGTCCCGACGCAAAAGACGTTGTGAAAAAAGAATACGGAATTACACCTGATTTTGAATTGGCCAAGCACTTCCTGGAATCTGCTGACGGCGCGGGTAATACCTTTAAAGCGACAGCCAAACCCGTGTTGATTGGAACCGCCGTTGTCGGCGCGACTACCATGGTTTTTGGTATCATCATCATGCTTCAGGGTATTGGCCAAGCGGCAGATCCGCTATTCAGAATTACCGAGAAGCTAAGCCTGGTTCAGCCGGAAATTATTCTGGGCTTGCTCATGGGAGGCGCGGTAATTTACTGGTTTACCGGAGCTTCCATACAGGCAGTTACCACTGGTTCCTATCAGGCCGTTGTGTTTATTAAGAAGAACATCAATCTGGATAAAAAAGAAGCGTCAATTGAAGATTCCAAGAAAGTCGTTCAGATTTGTACCCAGTATGCTCAGAAGGGTATGGTCAATATTTTCATTGTGATCTTCTTTATGTGTCTGGCGCTGTCATTCTTTAACCCCTACTTCTTCATCGGTTATCTGATCGGTATCGCTTTCTTCGGTCTGTACCAGGCGATCTTCATGGCCAATGCCGGCGGTTGCTGGGATAACGGCAAGAAGATTGTTGAAGTCGATCTGAAGATGAAAAACACTCCGCTGCATGAAGCAAGCGTTGTCGGCGACACCGTCGGCGACCCCTTCAAAGATACCTCTTCGGTTTCTCTGAATCCGGTCATCAAGTTCACGACTCTGTTCGGATTGCTGGCAACGGAAATCGCGGTTACCATGACCAATACCAATTTGAAGTATGGTCTGGCTACAGCCTTCTTTGTGATTGCTTTAATATTCGTTTATCGTTCATTCTACGGTATGAGAATTTCCTCTGATAAATTGGGTTAAGAAGATAATCTAATCCTTAACATAAAAGGCGCTCCCGAAACGGAGCGCCTTTTTTTATTTATAAATTTAACCGATTATTATTATTTATGAAGTAGTTCAAAAGCTTTATCAGTTATATCAATACATCGGTAACGAAAACTGTTTTATCAAATGCGGTTTCAATGCCCATTTTGCAGGCTGCAACGTCAGTTGCTTTATCAAAGTCATCTTGTATTTCAAGTGTTTTTTAATATTGACTATCTATAGAATTGTAAATTTTGGGATGTGTGCAGACTTCATAGTATTTTTTTGATATTTTCCCGGTAACATTCAGCACGTCCGGTTTTACTTTATGAATTACCGCTTCCCGAATGACAATACGTTGATAATTGCCGTTTGCCATTGGAACTTTGCCCATATAGAATTTTACACCATCATCATTTTCTGAAGGATATATGAATATTTGCAGGTTAATCTCCCTGGTAAGCTTGTTGAATCCGTCTTCGTTGAGCTCAATTCCGTTGACATTGTAGCGATAAGTAGAATCATCCGCCCCGGTTTCAGTGATTTCCTCCGTTTCATTTTCAAAAACAAATAAATTAAACACATCATTTTGACTTTTAAATATTTTACGAAGTAATTTATCGCAGCTGGATAAACGGTCTGCCAGATTAATAGCCGGAGAAATCATTATTCTGGAATCGCCGTCGAATAAAAAGGATGGCGGGCCCTGGCTGTAGCAGATTCCAATTCCCAGTTCCAGCACGGGAAGATTATTTTCCTTGTTTTTCTCGTTGTAGCTGTGAACAATTTGCAAAATTCTAATCGCCAATCCGCATGCTCGCGCGACGCTGTAATTTCCCTGTATGGTGTCTTCCGTTTCGAAAATTGATAAAATAATCGCGTCTCCTTCAATGAACACTTTGGATGCTCCATAGTCGGAAAGAACAGCAGAAATAGGATCAAAAAAATTCAGACTGAAATATGATGCGGGATTAAGTCCCATTTTTCTCATCATGTGGCTTATGATCATGGAACCGCGTATATCCGCCTTAATGATGACGTGATTGGCAATGGGTTTTTCTTCTTTGACCCGTTCATCCGGCAGTAGAAATTCAAAAAGCGAGTGGTTTTCCCGCGACAATAAAATGATTTTTTCTTCCGTAATGAGATTGATGGAGTCCATCGCATCCTTGATAATACGAAAAATATACATATCTCTATGATATTTAGAAAATATTTTGAGAAACATAATCAAATATTGTTTCTTTTCTTTAGTGTTGGCGCCGTTGATCCGCTTGACGATTTGCAGAAGGGGTTCAAGAGAGAATTCATTACCATAAAGAGATTTTAAACGTTTTTTCTGATTTCTCATGGAGATTCTTTCCCATAAATTAACAAGAAATTCCCTTACCTGCCTTGGCGGCATTGGCGGGCAGTAATTTTCGTATACAGGTTTCATTTCAAAATCGGCTACGATCAGTCGAATAAGATGGGATTTTTTAAATTTACGGTAAAAAAGATTAAGTAAATATTTCTGAGCTTCTATTCTTTTTTTTATCTTTTTCAGAACATCTTTAGCTTCTTTCTGCTTTTTTGCTTTTTCGTATTGTTCTTGCGAATCGAAATAGTCGAACATCCGGTCAATGTTATCAGGATTCATTATTAATGAATCGAACACGTAATTTTCAGCATTAAAAATACCGTTAACTTCCTGAAGCTTTCTTTCACCCGCATCCTCATTGTCATCCCTGGAACATTCGCTTTTTAAATCAATTTGGCTGAGTAATTCATATATGATCAGTCTGATACTCTGGTAGTTATCAACATCTTCGGATCTCTGTCCCATGAGTACGTATTCTTCAATAAGAAAAAAATCATCATTGGGATTATTTGTAAAGAATATGGGGTTTGCAAGATAATGACTCGGCAGAATATCATGGTGGACGAAATGAGTCTCTCTCATCTCCCTTAATTTTCTTGTATTAACGTCAGCCAGTAATTCAAACAGTTCCTTCCCCACAAGGCGAACGATTTGAGCATAACGAAGCTTTACTTCGGATAGTTTGTCTTTAATTAAGAAAACGTCATTTTGATCGTGTTTCGCGGATAGTTGATAAAATTTGATCAGAGGTTCGATTTGCCCCACCATAATTTTGTACTGGGATTTGATTTCCTCCAAAAACAATTTTACAATGGCTATTTGCGCCAGAAAATCAATCTGAACCTCAGAGGCGGCTTTGGCTTTGTTGATCCCGTCAAGCAGAATATCATTTAAAAAGCGTTTCAAAGCATCTTTTTCAATTTCACAAAATTCTCTTTTATAGTCTTTAAAAAATATTTCCGTTCCGCTGTTTTTTACCATTAAAAGAAACGTTGTCTTTTTTAAAGAGCTATATACCTGAGGGCTGATATGGACATCCAAATGAATGTTGTCCACGCCTAAAGCGAGTCTATTCAGGGAACAATAAGCTTTGTAGTGCTTGACGCCTAGATTTTTAATAATTGGCGGTTGTTTAAAAGTACTTAGCATTGTGTCCTTTATTAAATTAATAAACGCTTTATATGAGTAAGAATTTCGATCATCAATATAATACGGATAAAAAATACGTTAATTGTTTCCGGTAATCAGTACAACCCCGAGTCAGCGGCACACTCCGCGACTTTTAGTTAATTCTAAAGCTTTGCAGAATCCCAATGAACAAGCTTTTTGCACGTCGCTGCAGCCTTGTTTATTGTTGCCATGCATGAAATAAGCAAGTCCCCGATTGTTATAGGCATTAGCATTATTGGGCGCCAGTTTGATTGCCTTGTTAAAGTCTTCGATAGCCAGCTGATAATTCTTCAGTTTGTTGTAATTAATTCCCCTGTTGTTGTATGCTTCGGCGAAATCCGGTTTTAAACGGATGGTTTCATTGTAATCATCAATAGCTTGCTTATACTGGCCAATGTTGCCGTAAATATTTCCACGATTATTATAGGCTAAAACGAAATCCGGCTTAAGACGAATGGCTGTGCTAAAATCATCAATGGCCGACTGATTCTGACCAAGATTTTTGTAGGCGGCGCCCCGCTGGTTGTAAGTTTCCGCGTAATTTGGCTGCAATTTAATAGCTTTGCTCAGATATTCAATTGCCTTCTGGGGATCAGTATATTGTTTTCCATCCCATAAAAGGTTTGCCTCGTTAATCAAATCCTCTGGCTTTTCATTCATTTTTGAACAGGAACAAATAAATGCTAAGATTATAAGAATGGAAATAATGGCTTTTTGCATAACACCCTCCGTTTATAATTTTTATACTCACACTTTACTATCATAATTATTGAGAAAATCTAATAAAAATTTGCTCTTAATTTGTCCGGCGGAAGTTCTGAATTAGAACTTATTAAAGTCTGCTGCGTGTAAACGGCCATGATGAATAAACTGTTTTTGAAAATTCGCATTTGAAATATTTAATCAGAAATCTTACTTCAAATGCAAGAAATACTGCGCGGGATGGATATTGAGTTGAGCCGACGGAATTCCCCGGACAATATTTAAACGCTCCGAAGCGTTCTTTATATTCTGGTCCGCCAGATAAAACATTTCCCCGCGTTGCAAAACACCGTTGCCGTCATCCTTAAGAAGCAAAACAAGCGGCAGGCTGCGTTCGGTTTCTTCGGGATAATCCATTACCAGGCCGATAGTGCCGTCGCTGAGTTCTACAACGGAACCGATTGGATAAATCCCCATCATGTGAATAAATCGCTTCAACAGAATTTTATCAAAACGTTTCCCCGCTTCCTCCCACATCTTTCTGAGCACGTCATCAGACGTGAAAGGCTTTGGCCGGTAAACCCTCTCATGAGTCATTGCTTCATAGACGTCGGCTATATGAATAATCTTTCCCGTAAGGCTTAAATGGCCGGTAAACATGGTTCGCGGGTAGCCGGTCATATCCATATTCAGATGGTGCTCAAACGGACCGAGGATAATTCTCGATCTCAAAGACGGCGTGGCTTTCAGCATGAGAATTTTTCTGACACCCATGACGGGGTGCGCCTTCAACAAATCCCATTCTCCGTCGCTCAGATCTCCGTGCTTGAAGATAATCTCCTTGGGCACGTCCACCTTTCCCAGATCGTGAAAGAGACCGCAAATGGTCAAATGCTCAAGGGACGTATCCGATAATTCTATATGCCTTCCCAGGCAGGCCGCCAAAAGAGCAACATTGACTGAATGGGCATATACATAATCATCATATTCCTCGAGGGTTGCCAACCCGATCATCAAGGTCGGATCATCCTTGACCATATCCACGATATTTTGGGCAACGCGTCTGCTCTTGCGTACCCCTACCATACCCTGGGACACTTTATTGGCTACCTCTCTTACCGCTTCGATCGCAAGAAAATAATTTTTCCGTGCGTTTTCATAACGTTTTTCTTCCGGGCTATCGCCGCCGGCTATCGCGTCCGGTGTCACCCGTTCGAACTCTACCCACGAACAATTCTTCTCCAGCAGCTTTTGTTCCAGCCAATGATAGGGATCATCATGCCTTATCGCATCATTGAACAGACGTGAAAATGTTATGATATTTTCGGGAGAAACATCACGCGACGACTTTAAAAAAGTTACACTGCCGATGCCTCGATTCGAAAAAAACTCCACCATGTTGTAAGTTATAACTGCCGCATCTCTGCGATATCGAAGTTTTTCTCCTCCAAGATGAAAACGGCTCCGGTAAAGAAGGATGGTGATATCTCCACTGACAGTCAGTTCGTTGAGTATATTCTGAAATGAGCTGACACACGTTTGGACGAGTTGATTGTTATCATCGTACATGCGGACAGTATTAATCATGAGATACAGGGCTCTTAAAAAATCATACCCGAATCGCTCCGCAATCGACTGTTTTTCAGACATGATTATGGTTCTCCTTTATATTTTTGGAAAAATTCTTTTCCTGCTCTGTGCGCGATCATGCGCAGGCCGGGATGAAAGCTTCGGCCCGCCGCCTCGATAATTTGCTGCGCTTCCGGTATTTTTAAAGCAACCAGCGCCAAAGCGGCGCCTTCACGATGCGCCGATTTTTTAAATCCGGCAAGCCACTTGCGGTGCAGCAGAATCTTACTAAGGAAAGGCACTGACCTCAGTGATCCGCATTTCCCCAGCGTCAGGAAACACTCCTTAATGAATTCTGTTTGTGTAGCGCCGAATTTCTTGCTCTGAAGATATTGCATCAGAAGATCTTCCGCGATCTCGTTTCTGGATTGGCTCATTTGTGTCAAGATCAGCCGGCGCACCGAGATATCCGGGTCTTCGATGAACTCAAATATTGTCGATATCTGATCGCCGTGCGCTTTTCCAATCGCCTTGAGCGCCAGACGCCGTACGGATGCGGACGAATGTCTGGCCAGCTTCATCAGATATTTTAATGGCTTATCCCCCTCAAGCCTGGACAGAACATGAACAAGCTTCTCGGATATTTTATTATCCGGATTTTTGATCAGGTCATCCAGGCAGGACATGTCCTTATTGATGAGGGAAACAATTGTATCCTCCGTTATTTGTTCCAATTGAGACGGCTGCCCAAAGAGCAGAAGATGCATTAGGGTTTCGACGGATTCCGGACTAAGGTGCTGCAAAATCCGTTCGATTGTTTCAATCTGCTGCGCGTTTAGACTGCTCCAAATATTCTTCAGAGGTTTCAGGCATTTTGAATCGGAAGAGATGTCCTTATAGAAGGACTCGATCAACGGTTTTTCCCAGGGCTCGCGCATCCGTCCGCTATCCAGGATCTTGCGCACCCCGTCGAGAATGATAAGGGCGGCGTCGAAATCATGGCGTGCAAAGGTGACTTCAAATTCTTCCAGCAGGACTTCAAGGACAATATTAAAGTCTTTCTTTTCCTGATGCTGCAGGAACATGTCCAGCAGCATATTCAGATGTTCTGTGGCAGACGAGCCCTCCTCGCGGGAGACCATTTCCTGCAATTCGATTTGTTCCCTGGGGGTCAGCACAAAAGATTCCCGGTCAAGAATAATGGCGCCGGATGGCGCCGTATCAATGGCAGGGCCGCCCGGCGACTCCGGTTTGTCTTCGGTTACGCTTACGGTTATGGTTTCCGTTGTGCGGGGCATTTTGTCCGGTTTGGACAGGATATCGATCTTATCCGCCGTATGTTCTGAAAAAAATTCATCCGGATCCCCCGCTTGCCCTGAAATAAAATCGTCGGCTTTATATAGCACATGGTCAAAATGGGATTCCCAGAAGGCTGTTACGATGTCTCCTTCCGGTTCCGTTGTCAATACCGAATATCTGTTGATAAGGGATAATACTTCCCTGATTTCTTCCAGTTCTATTCCTTCAATGAATTCCAGCCATCGTATACCGTCCCGGAAAAGTGTGAAAGGCAGCGTTCCTTCTTCGGATGGTCCGGTATGAACCTCTACGCCCTGACAAGTTACGCGATCTCTTTCAAATTCAATTTTTACATCGCCATATTGACGAATGAAAGCTTCCAGCGTTTCGTGAAATTGTCTGATGGAATTAATACTGATGCTGTGGCCTTTAGGATACAAAGACACATTTTTGCCCGCCAGCAAAAGATAGGCGAACAATTTTTTAGTGTCATCTGAAATACTGTCACGGACTTTCATTAGCACACCGCTTTTGGGGAATAGCTTATTCTTCTATAATCTGCAACACCGGATTTGATTAATAAGAAATTCTTTTTATGTAAAAAAGTATAGGAAATACGATCCTGTCTGTCAAGAAAATCATGGCCGCAAGACCAAAGGCGCGAATTGCGTTTACGAAAGGTTGAGATGCCGGATATTCGTCGTTGACGGCAATGGTTGCATGATAAAAAGGAATCCAGCATAGGCAATACCAAAATTCGAAAAAAAATATCTAAAAATATTTTTGCATCGCTTGAGTATAATATCCTGTTTGTCTATAAGTGATAAACTGCGCAATAGCGATAGAGGCCAATATAGCCATAATCGCACTAAAAATCATTCACTCGATCAACGCGAACCTTTTTATCCTTATTAACGCAATATATACGCCATATGTAATAATCATATCATTAATTTTTTGAACATATTGAATTTATCTTATAAAATCAACGACAAATATTTATTAAATACCTGTTAAATAAAATGAATGAAAACATCATTAACGAGAGTAGTGGGGGTTTTCACCAAAACACTGTGTATTTCACTGACTTGCCAGAAATATTTACTACATATTAAATTAGAATTCGCGAGCGAGCTTTCGGGTAAGCGGGCGAATGGAGAGGAAAGACACTGAATAATAGTTTGACACCGTATCTGATATAATATATGTAATCTTATAAAAGTATGTATTATTTTCAGGAGTATGTATTTATATGGCAAAGAAGATAACGATAAGCGTTCCGGATGAGCTTTATGAAAAAATGACAGAATGGAAAGCATCCTTCAATTTCTCGAAAGTATTTCAAAACACCATTTCCGGAATGATCCGGAAAAAAGAAGAGTTAATATTCAAAATCAGAAAAGAAATCGATTTCCCCTCGATCGTGGATCGCCTCAAGAAAGAGAAAATCGATTTTGAATTTAATATCATGGAATGGGGGAAAAAAGACGGGCTTGAATGGTGTAAAACCGCCCATTACGATGAACTTCAGCATGCCCTGGCCTGGATGGCTCCTTATAAAGACCCTGACCAGGATGAAGAACTTGGCGATTATTTTTCCGATATGTTCGAAAAATATAAAAAGCGGATAGCGGTAACGGGTAAAAAAGCACAGGATGCCTTGAATGGTTTTTCTGAAAAATACCTGAAAGGATGGAAAGAAGGGGTCGAATTGTTCTGGAACGAAGTGAAAGACAAACTTTAACCCCAATGCCGAGATTAAACCGAATAGCCATTTACGTGAGGGATGATATGGAATTAGGAAACGCGCCCAAAGAAATTTTTGAAAAATACTGGCAGAGATACCAAAATGACCGGCAAAGGTTTTCCAACAATGTCAAATCATTTGTTGAAAAAAACGAAGACTGGATATCCCGTACAGGTTACCAGCCTTATAAATGGCTTTTTATTTTACCTTTATTAATCACGACCACTGTCATATTCGGCATTCTTGCCATCATCGCGTCGCTTATGTTTACACCGCGCACAGGCGGAATTTTCGGCGTGATTTGGGCAAGGGTCAACAGTTTTTTCACCCCGATGACCGTTAATGTTGTCGGAGCTAAAAATATAGACCCCGCCACTTCCTATGTCATTGTATCCAATCACCAGAGTATGTATGACATCTATGTTCTTTACGGCTGGCTGGGCGTGGATTTCAAGTGGGTTATGAAGAAGGAACTGGGAAACGTTCCAGTTCTCGGTCTGGCCTGCAAAATCCTCGGACATATTTTTATCGACAGATCCGATACGAAAAGCGCCGTTGAAACCATCAATGCCGCCAAAACAAAAATTGTTAACGGCACTTGCGTTCTTTTCTTCCCGGAAGGCACACGAAGCGGTGATGGAAAAATAGGGCAGTTTAAGAAAGGCGCTTTCAAATTTGCGATCGATTTCGGGAAACCTATTCTTCCCGTAACAATCAACGGTAGCAGAAATATACTGCCGAAAGGAAGCCTCGATTTAATGCCCGGCGGCGTGACCATGATTATTCATAAGCCGATTTCCGTAAACGGTTACGACGAAGAAAACATGAACATACTTATGGATAGGACTAAAATGGTCATTGGCGCCTCGCTGGATTGAATTCAGCAGCGAACGAATTCCTGTAGCGTGTTACGGAATATGTGAGCGAATATATAATTATAATATTCCTTAAGAATCGAAGATTCTCCGCGGCAGGCCTTGGGAGAGCTTCAATTGAAATGCACTCCCTATGTCCTGACGTTTCAGAGTCAAGACTTTTTCAAGTATAACAAGCTAGCCATATTAAACTAAACTTTCTGTTGGGAATAGTGTCGGGAATCAATATTTACAGACAAAGAAAAATGGGTTAGAATTCCTCCTAACCCATTGATTTTGTATTGGTAGCGGGGAGAGGATTCGAACCTCTGACCTTTGGGTTATGAGCCCCATAAATGGCATTTTACCTCATTTTACCACTTTTTACCATTATCGACTTATCATATTGAATATCAAAGGTAATTATCTGTATTATTTTCTCTTGACGTACTGCGTTTTATCTGTATATTAACCGTGAAGGTTGGAAATAGGGTTGGAATTTTGCCTTTGGGTTTTCCTTTGGGTTTTTGTAATATGGGTTGGAATTTAATAAGGAGATCGGATCATGAAACGATTTAAAACACAATATCCAGGAGTTTTTTACCGAGAAACAAAACGGATCGGTGGCAACGGTAGTGAAAAAGTATTTTATGTTGTTTTCAAAAAAAATGGGAAAGTTTATGAGGAAAAAGCTGGCCGTCAATATGTTGATGATATGACGGCGTCACGAGCAGCATTTATTCGAGGAGAACTCATTGAAGGTAAGAGGAAATCGCGCGCGAAAAAAAAAGAAGAGAAAAAGGTAATAGAAGATCGATGGACTATTGAGAAATTATGGAATGCATACAAAAAAAATCATCCTTTCCTAAAGGGACTCGTTCAGGACGAATGTCGATTTAAGAAATATATTGAGCCGAGCCTTGGTGAGAAAGAACCTTTCGAACTTGTCCCCTTGGAGGTTGATCGCATTCGGATCAACCTCATAAAGACAATGAAACCTGCAACCGTCAGAAACGTCTTAGAACTTCTTAGACGAATCATCAATCACGCCGCAAAGAAACGATTATGTAAAATACCCGATTTCAAGATTGAAATGCCGGAAGTAAATAATATCAAGACGGAAGATTTGAGCGCTGATCAGTTGAATGCTTTGCTTAAAGCAATAGATGAATCCACCTACCGCACGGCGGCCAACTTAATGAGTATGGTTTTATTTACCGGTATGCGTAGAGGAGAACTTTTTCACTTGAAGTGGACAGATGTGGACTTTGAAAAATCGTTCATCCATATTGTAAATCCGAAAGGTGGAAAGAATGAAAAAATCCCGCTCAATGAGGCCGCACGATCCGTTCTTGAATCCATTAACAAGACCTCTGAATATGTTTTCCCAAACGAAAGCGGTGAATGTCTTACTGACATTGCAAAAGAAGTCAATCTAATCAAGAAGGCTGCCGGGCTGCCGAAAGACTTCAGACCACTTCATGGACTTCGACATTTCTATGCGGCGACCTTAGCCTCATCTGGCCAAGTAGATATGTACACCTTGCAAAAGCTATTAACTCACAAATCACCAATGATGACTCAACGATATGCTCACCTTAGGGATGAGGCGTTACGGAGCGCATCAAATTTGGCGGGGCAACTCATAAAAATTCAAAAGCAAAAAATGATGCAGACATAGCATGACAAGTCAAGATTTCATAAAGTGTAATTATGTTTTTTATTTTCCCTTCACCTTTTTCTTTTCATACTCATATTGTCCTGCTATAATTCCACTATAGAAATATTCAAAAAGAGAAAACTTGAAAAATGTATTGACAGCTCCGTATAAAATATATACACATATCTACAAATGATAAGATATTATACGGAAATGAGATGAACGCTAAAACACAAAGTCTTATAGACTTTCTCAGGAACATTGGAGGGATTGCACGTTTTTCGCAAATTTTAAAAGCTGGCTTTCATCCCGATTCGCTTGCCGTTCTTACGAAGGCCGGAAAAGTCGAAAGGATTGGTCGCGGACTTTACAGGCTTGCCGATTTTATTCCCGGTTCTCATCCTGATCTTGTTGCAGCATCTCTGCAAGCTCCCCGAGGTGTTGTTTGTCTTCTTTCCGCTCTTGCATTTCACGAGGCGACAAACGAGATTCCCAAACATGTGGATATAGCCATCCCGCGCAATACGCATGCTAATAGAATCAAATATCCCCCTGTGAGATTTTACCGGTTTTCCCCTCAAGTCTGGGAAGCCGGAATCGGGGAGCATCAGATAGAAGGGCGTATAATTCGAGTTTACGGTCTTGCTAAAACAATAGCCGATTGCTTCAAATTCAGAAATAAAATAGGTGCTAATGTAGTGCGGGATGCCCTCAAAATAGCAATAAATGAAAAAAATATCAAACCTAAAGAGATCATGCAGTATGCAAAGATTTGCCGCGTTGATAGCATCATAAAGCCCACTCTGGAAGCTATGATATGAAGAAGAATGTTATAAACATGCAGGCTTCTGTTCGTGCCCAGCTTCAAAATAAGGCGAAACAAACTAATCGCCCTTTTGCGGAAATTCTCCAATATTACGGGATGGAAAGATTTCTATATCGGTTCAGCAAATCCCAATATGCGCGTCAATTTATTCTTAAAGGCGCGCTCATGTTTACGGCGTGGAATATACCTCAGCGACGGACAACCCTTGATATTGATTTCTTGGCGCGTTTTGATAATCAGGTAAGCAGCATTGAGAAAGTCATAAAAGATATTTGTAAAATCATGGTTGAGTCTGACGGCCTTGTCTTTGACCCGGAAACGGTAAGAGGGCAGCGGATAAAAGAAGATGCTGATTACGAAGGAGTTCGCGTAAAGTTTGTTGGCTTTTTAGAGCGTGCGCGCATACCGATGCAGATCGATATTGGCTTTGGCGATATTGTTTATCCACGACCGAAAATGTTTAACTATCCAGTAATACTGAATTTGCCGAAACCTCATCTGAAGGGATACCCTTTGGAAAGTGTGGTCAGTGAGAAATTTGAAGCTATAGTAAAGTTGGGGTTATTGAACAGCAGGATGAAAGACTTTTATGATATTTGGCTTATGATGCGCCAGTTTGATTTTGATGGAATGAACCTTGCAGTAGCATTGAAGAAAACATTCGAACATCGTAAAACGGAACTTCCATATGGACGGCCACTTTTTGCTGAAGAAATTTATGACGATAAATCTGATCGCCAAATTCTTTGGAATGCTTTTTTGATAAAAGGCGATATAAATCACGCACCGGATAAATTGTATGAAACTGCCAAAGCAATGGAGAAGTTTCTTATTAAGCCCCTTGATGCAATTTATAAAGGACGTGAGTTTAAAAAAACATGGAAAGCTGCGGGGCCATGGAAATAAAAAACATCGGTCATGAGCTTTTTATCTTTCTTCCAACATTTTTGATACTTTTTCTATAGCAATGTCCTTCGTTCGAATCTCATTAATCAACATGAGTTCATAGCGGGAAAGACTTTCTATTCCCATAGTCCGCTGGAGTTCGAGTTGAAAAATTTCAGCTTCGGTCGGTTCAAACAACTTCGTGAATGTGGTTTCTTCATCAATTAGATACTTAATGTCTGCTATTGAAAGCGAATTCCACTCGCGTATTTTATCGAAAGCATCCCTGGATAATTCTTTTTGAGCAATAGATATAGCAGATTTGTTTTCTTGAGATATCCTTGTCAATTTTACGATGGGGCTGGGATAATCAGCTGACAGGTTGAATATGTTTTTTTTATTTTTCCGTCTAAATAAAAAAACATTCTTGTGGTCATCTTTCAATGCTATTGCATATATTAAGGGCAATCCAATATTCCTAAATCTTTTTAATTCGGGAAAAGGCGCAATAAGGGTAATTATGCGCATTTGCTTGTTGAGTTTCGATAAAAAATACAATGGTTCGAGATTATCAAAGATAAGACCATCCGGCATAAACATTTTTATCAAGCGGCCACTGCTTTTGAACGGATACAATGAAGTATCATCTATATACTCAGGATTTATATATAGCGCTTTGGCCATCATCTTTAAAGTTTCTTTGGAAAGACTTGCCTGACCTTTTTCAAACTGCTGCAATGATTGATAGGCAATTTTCGCACTCGCTGAAACTTCAGGCTGAGTTTTTCCGATTAATTCCCTAACTAATTTAAATAGTTTTCCTACAGATAAATTATCCATAAAATATTCCTTGACACATGTGTAATACCTGCTATATATCAACATATATTAGTAAACACAGGTTATGTGCTGGTATTAAGTATACATGAACTGAAAATAAAAGCAAGGAGAAAAATGGAATGGAGAAATTATTAATTACAGAATCCGAGGCTTCCACACTTTTAAGCGTTTCTCTTCAGACATTACGCAATGATCGCCACTGTTCCCGTGGGTGCAGGTACGTTAAAATAGTCAAAACCGGTAACCTGCGTGGAAGTATCAGATATAGGATGGCTGATATTATTGAGTATATAGAAAAAAATACAATAAAGTTGGGTGAATAAAATGAGGCGCAGACCATGAGACCGATTATCAGCGTCATCAATAATAAAGGCGGCACAGCGAAAACTACAACTGTAATCAATACCGGAGAGGCATTATCAAGGCTTGGGAAAAGGGTTTTAATCATCGATATGGATAATCAGTGCAACGCGACTGACATCCTGCAGGATGGTATTGGAAGACCGATTGTCAAAAGCCTTTACGATGTATTAGATCCCCGGAGTGGCGACGGGGGCACCGATATAGAAAGCTGCATATATCCGGCCGTCAAGAATGGGCTGCATTTTATACCCAATATTCCTGATTCAGCTATCCTCGGCCCCAGGATTATCCTGGGAGGCGAAGCCACCCTTTTTCTGCTGCGGGAACGTGTGCGCAATTACGCCTTGAATAATTTTGATTTCACGTTCATTGATTGTCCCCCCAACCTTGATGTATTCGTTATTGCGGCGATGATCGCATCTGATCTCGTGATAGTCCCGACCATGGCGGGCAGTAAATTCTCGCTTAATGGACTCGTGAAAACAAAATCCTTCATAGATGATATAGGTGACCGCTATAACCCTGATCTCAAATTTTTAAAGCTCCTGATCACCATGGTGGATAGCCGTACATCAATCTGTAAAACGGTCGTCAACGCCATACGGAAGACTTTTTTGGAAGACGAGGTTTTCTGTCAGACCATTCCTATGAACACCGATTTTCAAAAGGCAGAAGTTTTTAATCAATCTATTTTTGGTTACAGAACCGGCGCTCCAGGCGCCGGCGCATATATGAATGTTGCCGAAGAAATCATCAATACAATAAAAAATAAAAACGACACATCCTTAACGCCTAATTAAGGAAAAGCATTTATGCAGACTAAAAGTTCAACCGGAAAATCCAACATTATGGGCAGGCTTGTTGACGAAATGGTTACGAACGTATCCGGCCAGTTTCGTGGAGTCGACTCTCCCTCTGAACACACAAAAGAACACACGGAAGAACAGACACTCGGTAGAACAGACGGAAGGACAGACAAAAGAACACACAGTCAGTCGGAC
>Ga0074045_10002931_pt1 | contig 15553 bp, 15 predicted proteins | sample BogForMeECP23OM2_FD_94442 | JGI IMG/M metagenome (GOLD analysis project Ga0074045, IMG submission 94442) | Bog forest soil microbial communities from Calvert Island, British Columbia, Canada - Bog Forest MetaG ECP23OM2 | ecosystem: Environmental > Terrestrial > Soil > Wetlands ...
AACCGCCGGGGGTCACGCCGCTGACCGCACTGGAACTGACGAAGTGGCTGCCGGAAGTGGGCCTGCCGCCGGGCGTGCTGAACGTGGTCACGGGATCGGGATCGGTTTGCGGCACCGCGCTGGTGAAGCATCCCGATGTGAACAAGATCGCATTCACAGGCAGCAATTCTGTCGGTAAGACCATCATCAAGGATGCGGCGGATACGTTGAAGCGCGTCACCATGGAGTTGGGGGGCAAGTCTCCCAACATCTTTTTCGCCGACGCCGACTTCGAAAATGCCATTGACGGCGCGCTCTTCGGCGTCTTCATCAATCAAGGAGAAGTGTGCTCGGCGGGCAGCCGCATCTTGGTCGAGCGGTCCATCTATAAGAAGTTCGTCGAGGCTATGACGGAGAAGGCGAAACGAATCCGGCTCGGACCGCCGCTGGAGCGCGAAACCAAGATGGGGCCGATGGTGAGCCGGGATCAGTACGACACGGTCCGGTCTTATCAGGAAATTGGAAAGAAAGAAGCCAAGATGTCGATCGGCGGCGGACGAGCGGAGAAGTTTGCCCAGGGCTACTACATCGAACCCACCATTTTCTATGACGTGGACAACAGCGCCCGCATCTCGCAGGAAGAGATCTTTGGCCCGGTGGCGGTCGTGATTCCGTTTGACGATGAGAAGGACGCGATCAGGATTGCCAACGATACGCCCTTCGGCCTGGCCGGAGCGGTTTGGACACGCGATATCTTCAAGGCCTTCCGCACCGTTAAGGCGATGCGCGCCGGCATCCTCTGGATCAACCACATGCAGCCGACTTATGTGGAAGCCCCCTGGGGCGGGTACAAGCAGTCTGGCTACGGCCGTGAGTTGGGACCGTGGGGTATCGAAGAGTATCTGGAAAGCAAGCAAGTGCACATTAACCTCAACGAGGAACCGATCGGGTGGTACTGAAAGGCAGTGGTCAGTTGTCAGTCGTCAGTTAAATCTACCTGGCGCTTGGCGACACCAACTGGGCTAATGGACCGCCGCCTTTGTGGCGCTGCGGGCAGAGACGCGGCAAGCCGCGTCTCTACAGTAGAGAACAGTAATTGAGAACTGAATTATGTCTTCCATTCAACTACGCACATCGATTCCCGGGCCGCGTTCGCAAGCCCTTATGAAGCGGCGCAATGCTGCCGTTGTGCAGGCGGTTTATCACGCCACGCCGGTGTTTGTCGCCAAGGCCGAAGGCGCGGTGGTCGAGGATGTTGATGGCAACCGCTTGATTGATTTTGCCGGCGGCATCGGCTGTCTCAACACCGGACATCGCGCACCAGCAGTGGTCGACGCGGTGCGCCGCCAGCTCGATCGTTTCCTGCACACTAGCATCAACGTGCTGCCCTACGAAAGCTACATCGCAGTCTGCGAGAAACTGAACGAACTGGCGCCGGGCAAGGGACCGAAGAAGACGGTGCTGGTGAACACGGGCGCGGAAGCAGTCGAGAACGCCATCAAGATCGCGCGCTACTACACGAAGCGGCCTGCCATCATCTGCTTCGAAGACGCGTTCCACGGCCGCACTTACATGGCCATGGCCGCCACCAGCAAAACGCATCCCTACAAAGCGGGATTCGAACCGTTCCCTAGCGATGTTTACCGCATTCCGTATGCGAATTGCTTCCGCTGCTCGTACTCGATGAAGTATCCGTCTTGCGACGTGCACTGCGCGCGGCACATTGAAGATACGTTCAAGCGGGTAGTGGCGGCGGAATCGGTGGCGGCGGTAATTGTCGAACCGATTCTGGGTGAAGGTGGATTCGTTACGCCGCCGGCGGAGTTCTATCCAACGCTCGGCGCCATCTGCCGCAAACACGGCATTCTGCTGATTGCCGACGAAGTGCAAACCGGATTCGCGCGCACCGGCGCGATGTTTGCCTGCGAGCGCATGGGACTGGAACCTGATCTGGTCACGACGGCAAAATCACTGACTGGAGGCTTGCCTATGGCCGCGGTCACGGGACGCGCCGATATTATGGATGCGCCCGGCCCCGGCCAGCTTGGTGGCACGTTCGCAGGAAATCCCGTGGCCTGCGAAGCGGCACTGGCCGTGCTCGAGGTTATCGAAAAAGAAGATCTTTGCGCCCGCGCCAACCTGCTGGGCGAGCGTTTCCGCAAGCGTGCGGCGAGGTGGCAAACACAGTGGGAACTGGTCGGCGATGTCCGGGGACTGGGCGCCATGCAGGCGCTCGAACTGGTGCGCTCGAAAGCAACTCGCCAGCCCGCTGACGCAGAGACCAAGCAAGTGTCACAATACTGTTACGAGCATGGCCTGGTGACGATCACGGCTGGATCGTACAGCAACGTGATTCGTCTGCTGATGCCGTTGGTGATTACCGACGCACAGATGGACGAAGCCATGGATGTGCTCGAAGCCGCGCTGGCGCATGTGGTCCAAAAGAAAGGAGCGCTGACGGCGCAGCTTACGTAGCGACAGGCGCCCCTTCGGCAGGGCAGGCTCTCGGCTGTCCGACCAAGTACAGCTTGGTAAAGTTTTGTTCCAATCTGAATCAGTGAGCCGGGCTTTGCCTGGCTGGACCGCCGAGGGCGGCTGTCCCTACGTGGTTATTTATTCTTCGCGATTGCGAAAGGCAGTATTCCGATGTCAACCGTAGCTGCACCTCCCGTCAACAAAATTCCGCAGTTCATCAATGGCCAGTGGGTCGGATCGCAGGCCGCCGAGTGGCAAGACATCATCAATCCCGCGACGGCTGAGGTGCTGGGCCGCGTTCCGATTTCGGATGCGACTGAAGTTGCGCGCGCCATTGATGCGGCCCAAGCTGCGTATCCCGAATGGCGGCGCACTCCGGCCGAAGACCGCATCCAGCCGCTGTTCAAGCTCAAGATGCTGCTGGAAGAACACCTTGACGATCTGGCTCGCGTCATCACGCAGGAAAATGGCAAGACGTTCGGCGAAGCGAAAGGAGAGATGCGACGGGCCATCGAGAACGTTGAAGTGGCCTGCGGCATTCCCATGATGATGCAGGGCGACCACCTGGAAGATGTGGCGCGCGGCATTGACGAGACCATGATTCGGCAGCCGCTGGGCGTGGTGGCGGCGATTTCGCCCTTCAATTTTCCGGGCATGATTCCGTTCTGGTTTCTGCCGTACGCGATTGCGTGCGGGAACACGCTGATCATCAAGCCCTCGGAGCGCGTGCCGATGACTATGAAACTCGCCTTCGAGTTGCTGGAAAAGACGGGGCTTCCGAAGGGTGTGGTGAACCTGGTGAATGGCGGCAAGGTTGCGGTCGACACGCTGCTCGATCATCCGGCGGTGCGGGCCATCAGCTTTGTTGGTTCGACGCCGGTTGCCAGGTACATTTACGCCCGAGCCGGCGCGAATGGCAAGCGCGCGCAATGCCAGGGTGGCGCGAAGAATTACGTTATCGTCCTGCCCGACGCCGACATGCAGATGGCGACGCAGATTATTTCCGACAGCGCCTTTGGATGCGCGGGACAGCGCTGTCTTGCTGTCTCGGTTGCGGTGACAGTGGGAGAAGCGCAGAAAACATTTCGCGATTCGATCACCGAAGCGGCGGCGAGCCTGCGAGTCGGCAATGGACTGGACGACGGCGTGCAGATGGGGCCGGTGATCACGCGCCAGAGCAAAGAACGGGTACAGAATCTGATTGAGGTTGGCGCGCGGGACGGAGCGAAAGTCGTGATCGACGGACGCAATCCCAAAATCGCGAAGTATGAAGCCGGAAACTTTGTGAAACCCACTGTGCTCGACGGGGTTCCTGCAAGCAGCGAACTGACGAACACGGAGATTTTCGGTCCGGTGCTCAGCCTGGTTCACGCCAGCGGAATGGATGAAGCCATGGACATGGTGGCCCGCAGTCCGTTTGGCAACCAGGCGTCCTTGTTTACGTCGAGCGGGTCGGCAGCGCGGCGTTTCCGCTATGAAACCCCCGCGGGGAATATTGGAATTAACATTGGCGTAGCTGCACCCATGGCGTATTTTCCTTTCAGCGGCTGGAAGGATAGTTTCTTCGGTATTCTGCACGCTCAGGGACGCGACGCCATCGAGTTCTACACCGAGAAGAAAGTAGTCGTCGAGCGCTGGGCGAAGGAGCACTCGCGCAAGTTCTGAGCAAGTTTGAAAAACATAAGGAGTTCTTATAAATGACTACCGCAACTGCCAACCCCACCATGACCGGCCAGGAAATTGTCGAGCTCACTAAGAGACACACACTGTTTGAGTGGTCGGCGCAATCCAAGGTCGATCCCATACCCGTGGCCCGGGCGAAGGGCATTTATTTCTGGACGCCGGAAGGGAAGCGCTTCATCGACTTCAACAGCCAGTTGATGTCGGTGAACATCGGACATGGTGATGAACGCGTCATCCGGGCGATTACCGAGCAGGCGTCGGTGCTGGCTTATGCCAATCCGTTCATGGCGACCGAACCGCGGGCGCGGCTGGGAGCGAAGCTGGCGGAAATCACTCCGGGCGACATTGACACCTTCTTCTTTACGAACGGCGGCGCGGAAGCCAACGAGAACGCTATCAAAATCGCGCGTTTCTTCACCGGGCGTCACAAGGTCATGGCGCGATACCGTTCGTATCACGGCGCAACGGCGGGCGCCATCAGCCTTACGGGCGATCCTCGCCGATGGGCTGCCGAGCCTGGGATTCCGGGCGTAGTGCGCGTACTGGATCCCTATCACGGCATCGAGCGCGGGTGGGAGTCGGCGGAGAGTTCGCTGGCTATGATCGACGAAATTATCCAACTGGAGGGGCCGCACACGATTGCCGCGTTCATTCTGGAGACCGTTGTCGGCACGAACGGCATTCTGATTCCGCCTGATGGATATATGGAAGGCGTGCGGAAACTGTGCGATAAGTATGGAATTCTGATGATTGCCGATGAGGTTATGGCCGGTTTTGGCCGTACTGGTAAGTGGTTTGCGATCGATCATTGGAAGGTTGTTCCCGACCTGATTTGCATGGCGAAGGGACTTACGTCGAGTTACATTCCGTTGGGCGCGGTCGGCATGCGGCGACATATCGCGAAGCACTTCGACGACAAAGTGTTCTATGGAGGACTTACCTACAACAGTCATCCCATGGGATGCGCGACCGCGCTCGCGACCATTCGCGTATACGAAGAGGACAACCTGATCGAGAACTCCCGGAAGATGGGCGCGATCATGAAAGACCTCGGGGCCGAGCTGCAGAAGAAGCATCCATCGGTGGGAGCCGTTCGTTCGATCGGACTGTTCGGCATTGTCGAACTTATCCGCAGCCGCAAGACGAAGCAGCCCATGGCGCCGTTTAACGGTACGTCGGAGGAAATGGTTGCGCTCGGGAAGTTCTTCCGGGAGAACGGGCTCTATACCCTGGTTCGGTGGAATACCTTCTACACCAATCCTCCGCTGTGCATCAACGAGCAGCAACTGCGGGAGGCCTTCACGATTATCGACAAGGGGCTGGAGATTACAGATAAGGCGGTGAAGGACTAGCGCCAGCTACGCTGCTGGCCGTCGTATGGGGAAACGACCAGCGGCTCGTGGTGCGTTTTGGCGGCGTGACTGTTGATCGCGGTTGCAGCCTGGGTGCGAAGGTTTCCGGCCCGGGCGTCGAAATCCAGCGTGCTGACGCTGTGTTCACAGTGCGTGCAGGTGAATTTCATGCCGCCCTTGATGCGCTGGATTTGATAGGCCTTCACTGACTGAATTGTAGCCCCTTGCGAGCAGGAGTGAGTGACGCGATGGTGGGGCAGCGAAAGTAACGCCATAGCAGCTCCGGAGTCCATGGCCGGCGTACAGCCGCCGAGCTTCGCTCGGCTTGGACAGCCGAGGGCGGCTGTCCCTACGCAGCCCCGGACGGCCGGGGCGGCCGTCCCCACACAAACAAACCCTCTACTTTGCGAGGCGGTTGTATTTCTTCAGGACCTCGCGCAGGCGGTCGTGCGGGAGGGCTATGACGGTATGGCCGTCTACGCCGGTCATGGTTTCGGCGGCGACCATGGCGTTTACGACGGCTTCTTCGGTGGCCTGGACAGTGGCGAGAAACAGAGGATCAAGGCGGTCGTTGGGCAACATTTTCAGGTCGTGGATTCCCTTGGGAGAGGCCGCTCCGGGATTTGCGGTGGAGAAGGCAACGAAGATGTCGCCGGAGCCGTCGCCAGAGTAGCTGCCGTCGCGCCCGAGGCCTAGAGAAGCTTTACGCGCGAGGCGCCGAAGTTGCGTGGGGATGAGCGGGGCGTCGGTGGCAACGACGATGATGATCGATCCAACGTCATCTTTCCAGACCGTGTGCTCCGGAATTTCCTTGCCAACCGGAACGCCGGCGATGCGCAACTGATCGCGCTCTCCGTAGTTGCACTGCACGAGCGCGCCGACCGTGTATCCGCCTGCTTTCGCTTCGAGCACGCGCGAGGCAGTTCCGATCCCTCCCTTGAATTCGTTGCAGATCATGCCCGTTCCGCCGCCGACGTTGCCTTCTTCGACGGGGCCACCGTGGGCGGAATCGAGCGCGTGGAAGGCGTCTTCGGGTTTCACGTGGAATCCATTGATGTCGTTGAGATAGCCGTCCCAGGTTTCAGCCACCACGGGCAAGGACCACCAGTAGCCCTCCATATCGGGTTCGCCGCGCTTCACTTTCCAGGCAATGACAGCGTCGCGCACCACACCGACGCTGTGCGTGTTGGTGATCAAGATGGGGCCGTTGAGGAATCCGGAGTCGTCGAGCCAGGTCGTGCCCGTCATCTCGCCGTTGCCGTTGAGCGTGAACCAGGCGCCGAAGACGGAGTCGTTCGCGTCTTTCCCGCGGGGATGAATGGCGGTGACGCCGGTGCGGACCGGGCCTTCTCCGACCCTGAGTTTGCCGCTGCCGGAGATCAGCGTGGTGTGTCCGACTTCGACGCCTTTGACGTCGGTGATGGCGTTGTTCGCGCCCGGTGTGCCGTCGAAGGGCACGCCGAGATCGCGGGCTCGAGGCTTGGCTTGGGCGAAGGCGAGATTGCCGGCACAGAGAAGAGCGCAGAGAAGTGTGCGAGATGGGATCATAGGTGTTCGATTCGGTATCGGCGGCAGTATAAAGCACGGAAGCTTGGTTTAGAATCCTGCTAGAGCGGGTTCCATAGGTAGTACTGGGGAAAGCAGTCGCGTTCAGGAGACGAAATGGAAAACTGGAAGCGGGCGGTGATTGCGGGATCGGTGGGCGCGGCGACCATGTTGCTGCTGAAGGGGAAACGTCCAGCAGCGGTGCTGGTGGGAGGAGTGGGATTGGCGGTGCTGGCGTCGGAGTATCCCGATCAGTTTGGAAAAATCCGCGAAGAACTGCCTTCGTATGTGCGGCAGGGAACGAAGTTTCTGGATCTGGCGATGAAGATCGGGAACCGGATCGAGGAGTGGGCGGAGCAGCGCACGGCGCGGGCTTTTGAAGAGTTGGGAGAGTACTGAGCGCTCGCGGCAGAGGCGGGGCAAAGCCCCGCCGCCACACGAGCGCCTTCGGCTACTCGATTCCCAGCTGTTTGCGGGCTTCGGGGCTCAGGCGTTCGGGGGTCCAGGGCGGATTCCACACCACATTGACGTTGGCGTTGCGGACGCCGGGGAGTTGCTCGACGCGGGATTTGACCTGGGCGCTGATGTTGACGTGCTCGGGGCAGCCTTGCGCTGTGAGCGTCATGTCAACGGTCACGTCCTGTTGACCTTCGGGAACTTCGTCGAGGCGGATGTCGTAGATCAGTCCGAGATCGACGATGTTGACGGGAATTTCGGGATCATAGCACTGCTTGAGTGCGTTCAGAACGTCGTCTTGGACTATGGGCATGAATTTCCTTTGCGGATTACTGAACCGTTGGGAAGCTTGTTCATATTCTATAGCGAATCATTCTATAGCGAATCCTGGTTCGCTGGGACCATAGGCAAGTGCCGAACTGCGCTCGGCTGGACAGCCGAGGGCGGCTGTCCCTACGCAAACCTTGTACGGGCCAGAGGCCCGTCACCACACGAGGTCTTAACTCATGGCCATCGATCCGGAGTTTCAGAAAAAGCTGCAAGTCTTTCTGGCGGCCGCCATTGTGCTTGCGGGCGGACGGGCGGTTTACATCGTGTACGAGCGGCATGAGGCGAGGAAGGAAGACGCCAAGCCCCGGCAGGAAACTTTGCTGAAGGCGGACTACTACGTTACGCCGAAGAAACTGCATCCCTACGATCTGAAGTCGGCGCGGCGGTTGACCGAGCAACCGGTATGGGTGAAGGTCGGTTATCAACTCACTTACTATCCCTACGATCACGAGCGGCACAGGACCGATTTCGGGCATGAGGCGGGAACGTTGCTGCCCTTGCAGAAGTTGGCGATTCAGGATGTCGGGACCGGTGTTTCTCCGCTGGCTTCGGGGATCAAGCAGGTTCTGGCGTGCTTTTCGCTGGAGGGCAAGGGCTACGCGGTTCCCATCGGTGCGGAGAAGGGCGGCGACTTCACGATTTACTCCGACGACATTTTCTTCATCGAGGATCCGCACAATCTTTATAAGCACTGGCCCGCGGATGTCTGGAAAAAGATTGACGCTCATGAAGTGCAAGCGGGGATGAGCGAGTTACAGGCCAGCTTCGCGATCGGACTGGGCATTCCGCAGGGCTCGGGGGGTTATGGGTCGCGAACTCTGCATTATCCGAATGGCGGAAAAGCGCTGGACATCAGGTTTGAAAACGACGCGGCAACTGAGATCAGGCCCGGCTCGTAAGCTACAATTCTGGGCATGAAACGAGCGCTCGGCGTTGCTGTTGCCTTCCTCCTACTCTCGATTCTTAGTCTTGCCACACCACGCACCCTGCGAGTCGACTATTACCACACCGGAAACTCGCACGAAGAGTGGTTCAGCCTGGATCGGGTGGTGCTGGAGCCGCTGGAGTGGCCGGGGAACCTGAACAAGTCCATCGACGAAAGTCAGCTGGGGAACTATCTGTTCGAAGTGCGCGAGCATGCGGGCGGGAAGTTGCTGTACTCGCGCGGATTTAATTCCGTGTTTGGAGAATGGAAGACGACGGAAGAAGCGCTGCACGGAAACCGGACGTTTTCGGAGTCGCTGCGCCTCCCTTGTCCAGAGGTGAAGGTGGACGTGTCGCTGAAGGAGCGTGCGGGGACCGGGTTTCGCGAAGTCTGGAAGACGGTGGTCGATCCTAACAACAAGTTCGTCGACCGGTCGCGTCCACCCTCGCCGGGGGCGTTGCTGGAATTGCAGAAGATGGGCGATCCGGCGACCAAGGTAGATTTGCTGGTACTGGGCGATGGTTACACGGCGGCCGAGCGTCCGAAGTTTGAGAAAGACGCGCGACGATTCATGGAAGCGCTGTTTTCGACCTCGCCGTTTCGCGAGCACCAGAAAAATTTCAACGTGTGGGGCCTGTGTCCGGCGGCGGAGGAATCGGGTGTGTCGCGGCCTTCGAGCGGAATTTATCGGCGGTCGCCGGTGGGCGCGGCATATGACACGTTCGGCACCGAGCGTTATGTGCTGACCACGGAAAACCGGGCGCTGCGGGATGTGGCGTCGTTCGCGCCCTATGAGTTCATCGAAATTCTGGTGAATGGACAGACTTACGGCGGCGGCGGAATTTTCAATCAGTACGCGACGGTGGCGATCGACAACCTGTGGGCAGAATATGTGGGCGTGCACGAGTTTGGGCACCAGTTCGCGGGGCTGGCGGATGAGTACTACACGTCGGATGTGGCGTATCTTTCCCCAGAAAAGAAGACGGAGCCGTGGGAGCCGAATGTGACCGCGCTGCTCGATCCGGCAAATTTGAAGTGGAAGGATCTGGTCGCGACGGGGACGCCGGTGCCGACGCCTTGGGATAAAGAGGAATTCGATCGCTTTGAGCGGGACATCCAACGGCAACGGAAAGAGCTGCGAGCGGCGGGGAAGCCGGAGGCGGAAATTGACGAACTTTTCCGCAAACAGCGCGAGCGGGAAGATGCGATGCTTGGGTCGCAGAAATTTGCCGGGAAGGTCGGAGCGTTCGAGGGTGCGAATTATGAGGCCAAGGGATATTACCGTCCGGAGCTGGACTGCATCATGTTCACGCGGCATAAAACGTTCTGCGCGGTGTGCCGGCGGGCGATTGAGCGGGTGATCGGGATGTATGCGGGCTGACTTGGACCGCTTTCTTGCCGGTGCGTGAGACAGCAGGTCCTTCGCTTCGCTCAGGATGACAATTCTGGTTTGTGGGGCGAGTTTGCGAACGATGACGCCAAGCGCGCGCGGACAAACTCTACCACTTCTGGCGTGATGTAGTTTGGCGGCTGGATCGCGAACATGGGGCGGTCGATGACGGGTTTGAGCGAGACTCGTTGCCAGGCCGGGCTTTTCGAATTTTCCGTGGAGTGCAGCAGGACGGCGTCGGCGCGGTCGAGATAGGTTTGCGCGGAGGCTTTGAAATCGGCAGTCTGGGGGTCGAGTACGGTCAGATAGAGATCCGGTTTCACGAAGCGCAGGATGCTGTTCGATTCGATGATTACGTTTTCGGTCGAGGCGAGGATCTTGCGGATGCGGGGCATGGCTTCCGCCAGATGGCCTTGCTGGGTGCGGACCCACCAGGAGTGATCGGCCCCGGCAATCAGGAAGCGGGAAGTGTCGGACTGGCCAGAGCGGTCTTTTTCTTCTGACACGGCCCAGGAATGATCGGCGGTGGCACAGTCGCAGGCTTCGCCGTTGGCGGAGCAGATGCCGTGTCCGTATTGCGTGATTTTGAGAGCGGTCCAGTGGAAGCCGGGCAGGGCAGCGATAAGACCGGCGACTACGCTGGTTTTGCCGACGCTGCGGGTGTGTCCGCCGATGACAAGGATGGGCATGGAAGAGCAGGTCTCAGGTGTCAGGTCTTAGGTCTCAGTTCTGGTATTAGACGCGGCGAGCCGCGTCTCTATGGAACATAGCGGTCCTTCTTCGCGGACCGCGATACAAACGCCAGTTCTTTAAGATACTCCTTCACTGGTCGCGCCGGAGTTCCCCAGAACACAACGCCCTTTCCGCGCAGCACCTTCTTGGGCAGGATGCCGCACTGGCCTCCGAGCAGGGCGCCGGCTTCGACGCGGGCGTGATCGCCGATGCCGACTTGTCCGCCTATGACGACGTTGTCTTCGATGGTGACACTGCCGGAGAGGCCGGTTTGGGAAGCGATTACCACGTTCTCGCCGATCTGGACGTTGTGGCCAATCTGCACGAGGTTGTCGATCTTCGTGCCACGGCGAATACGGGTTTCGTCGAGCGCGCCGCGGTCGAGAGTCGAGTTGGCACCGATTTCGACGTCGTCTTCGATCACCAGGCGGCCGATTTGGGGGGATTGCTCGTAGCGTCCGGTCTGGGAATCGCGGACGTAGCCGAAGCCTTCACTGCCGAGGACAGCTCCAGCCTGCGCGACGACGCGGTCGCCGAGAGTTGTGCCTGGGTAGACGGTGACGTTCGGGTCGAGGCGGCAATGGCCTCCGATTGCCACGTTGTCGCCGATTACTGCTCCCGAGCCGATGGTCGTTTCATCGCCTACCTTGACGCGTTCCCCGATTACCGCGCGTGGTCCGATGGCTACGTTCTTTCCGATTTCAGCGGACGCGGGAACGATGGCGGAAGGATGAATCGCGCGATTGCGGTCGGGGTCGCGGAGCAGCCGCGCGGCTCGGGCAAAGGCGAGGCGTGGCTGCGGAGAAATCAGGATGGGCTTCTTGGCGCTGATGGCGAAGTCTCCGGCTACGAATTCTCCGACAATGACGGCGGCGGCAGACGAGCCGAGGGCGGCGTCGAGATATTGAGCGTCTTCCACGAAGACCAAGCTACTGCTCGTCGCGGATTGCAGGCTCGAGACACTGGTCACGGTGATGGAGATGTTTCCGAAGAGACGGCAGCCGAGTTGCTCAGCTAGGTCGCGCAGGGTTTGTTTCATGGCTCCCTATTGTCGCTTTCCGGGGCAGGTGTGTACAACGCAGGCGATTCTTCGTTGTGGGGACGGGGCTTTGCCCCGTCCAAGCGGGGAGAAGCCCCCGCTTCCACACAAGAGATGAACCTAATACAGCGGCGGCTCGCCTGGCGGGCGGGTTTTCCAGCGACGATGGACCCAGAGCCACTGGTCAGGATAGCGGCGGATTACGTCCTCGATGACCTTGGTGAATTTTGCCGTGTTGGCGACTATGTCGGCCTCGTTACCCCCGGTGCGAATCAGCTCGACGGCGGGATCGAAGCGCAGGATGTATTTGCGCAGTTTCGAATCCCACACGGTAAAGCCGGGGACGACAGCGGCGCCGGTGCGCAGGGCAATGCGGGCAAGGCCGCTGGCAGTGCAGGCCGGGATGCCGAAGAAATCGACGAACACTCCCTGCGGCGGGGTCATGTTGGTGTCCATGAGGATGCCGACGGTTTCACCGGCGCGCATGGCGGAAAGCAGGCCGCGGACGAAATCATCTTTGTCCACGGTGCGGTTGCCGTGCATGGTGCGGTAGCCCTGGATCAGGGCGTCGAGGTAGGGATTGTCGAGCGAGCGCATGACGATCGAGAGCGGATGGCCCTGCAGGGAGTGCGCGAAGGCGGAGAGTTCCCAGGCGCCGAGGTGTCCGGTGAGAAACAGAACGCCTTTGCCGCGAGCATAGGCGCGCTCAAAATTTTCAAAGCCGTCATAGACGACGATGCGAGAAACATTTTCGCGGGTGTAGCGGGGAAAGAGGCAGACTTCGGCGAGCTGGCGTCCCAGGGAAATGAACTCTCCGCGAACCAGACGTCGGCGCTGGGGTTGCGACATCTCGGGGAAAGCAAGAGTCAGGTTGCGCAGGCCGACCCGGCGCAGGCGCGGGTGAACCGCATAGACGGTTAGCCCGAGGGTGATCCCGATGGCCCGCGCCACGGGACGAGGGAGCAAGCCCAGGAGCTTGATCCAGGGCCAGACTAGAGCGTACTCAAGGCGTTTTCGCACAGACGGTAGTTCTCAGTTCCCAGTGTAGAGACGCGGCTTGCCGCGTCTCCTGCAACAGACGGAGACGGGGCAAGCCCGTCTCTACTGAGAGCTTGTTACTTTGACGCCTGCTGAGCCCACTTGGCTAGCGTGCTCAAGAAGGGGTAGGCGGCTTTGGGAGCTTCGATTTCTCCCTTGAGCGACGTCTTGAACGGTACCATGCGGCCGTAGAAATCGCGGGTGCTGCCTTTGTCCTGCTTGATGACGGCGCCGGAGAGTTCGAGTCCGGCGAAGAGGCCGCGGGAGCGCGAGTAGGTGAGGACCTCGGCCCTCATCTTCCAATCGGTGTCGGCGGAGGCGTGGCGTCCGACGGGGCCGGCGGCGGCGCTGGCGTCGGCTCCGAGCTTAAACTGGCTGGCCAGCAGGTGATCCATGCCGTTCTTATTCATGATCAGCATGACGACATCGGTGGCCTGGCCGCCGATCTGCAAGCCGAAACTGCCGCCGCCGATGGTGAAGAAGGCAGGCGCGCTCCAGCCTTTTTCCGTCCGGCAACTGGCGATGCCTTTGCCATAACGGCCGCCGAAGACGAATCCTCCATTGAGCAGTGACGGAACCACGGCCACGCATTCGGCCGATCCAAGAATTTCTTCAGGGATACGCTGGTCGGGGGCGCCTTGGATTTCATCGAGTACGGTGCCGGCAGCCTCGACGCGCCCGGAAGCCTTGGTGTTGGCCTCCGGAGCCTTGCTCTCTTCGTCGGTATTGGCGGAAAGAATTGGGGTCAGGAAACAAAAGAGCAGCAGTAGAACGAGGGAATTTCGCATCATGCCTCACTTTGGGAGATCGAAGTATGGATTCTGTTGTCTCTGATTCTATTCGATGCGGGCTGCAGAAGGGGGGATAGCAGGGGAGTGATCAGCGTGAGTCAGGGGCAAAAAATGCGGGGTTGAAGGCGGCGACCCTAATCTCCGCTTCCAACCCCGTCTCCCAGGTTCTGTGGTAGGTGAGGCGAGTATGCGGCAGGTGTGGTGGGAGGACAAGATTACCAAGGTCACTGTCTCGGGGTAACCGAGGGTGCTTGACTGGTCCCTCCCCGGTGATTGGTGCAGAGGCGATGTTACGCCAATTGACCGGCTCAATGGCCTTTCCCATACCGCAGATTTGAAATCTAGGCCCCCGGAGGCTAGTATTTCATCCGCTCTTGGAAGGAGATCTCATGCCAGTCAAACAACACAGTCACAAGCATCCTGAAGTCGAACAGCGTGTGAAAGCACTCGAACAGCAAATCAAGAAGCTGGAGAAAGAAGTGCGCAGTCTTCAGCAGAAGTTGGCAACGCACGACCATCCCCACACTCACTGAAGGATTGCCCCGAATAGCCATGACGAACATCAAGCTGGTACTTGTCTGTGTTGCCCTCACGTTCGGCGTCATTGCGGCGCAGGAGCATGCCAAGCGTGAGCCGATGACTTTTGCCTTGGACTGTGCCGGGGGCGACTGCCCACTGCTAAAAGGAGCACCGCAGACAGGCGGGATGCGGGGCGGCTCTGTGAAGCTCAAGCCGGGTGAGAGCGTAGGCTGGCACTCGACTTCGGGGAATGAGGAAGCTTTGGTGATACTGCACGGGAGTGGCGTTGCCCATATCGAGGGACATCCCGATGTGCCACTCCTGGAGAAGATGCTGGCGTACATTCCACCAGCGACAAGGCACAATGTCACGAACACCGGGACGCAAGCCCTTGAATACGTCTGGGTAGTAGCGCCGACTGGCTTGCCGCATAATTGACGAAATCAAGGTGATTGTTCCAGCTGAGAATTGGCGTCGTGAACGTAATTCCTCGACGCCTGGGTGCTTACTGTGCAGAATTGACCATTCTTCAGACCGCTACGGGGATTAGAGTTCGCTTGGGACTCACGCGGCAAAAGGAGCAGTCAATGTCAAACCAACATTCCGTTACCAAACGCCACCGGCGCCAGAAGTCGGAGAAGCGGGTAGATTACAGCGCGCGAACTATGGCAGCTGTGAAGCAACTCGAAGAAACGGCCAAAAAGCAGGCCCTGAAGACGAAGCCTACTTTGCCGTTACCAGCGAGTGCGTGATGGCGTGGACCGAGAGGGCGATGCGATTCTGCACGCCCACTTTGCGCATCAGTTTCGCGACGTGAGCCTTCACGGTGCGTTCTTCGATGCCGAGGGCTGAGCCGATCTCTTTGTTGGAGCGTCCGGCAACCAGCATCTCCAGAACTTCCTTTTCACGGTCGGTAAAACTGACGCGTCCGGCCGGGAAGATGCGGCCTGGGGAGGCGCTCACGCGTTCGATAAAGGTCGAGAGAACGCGGCGCGGAGCCCACACGGAACCCTGATGCACGATGCGGAGAGCCTGGATAAACTCAGCGGGTGAGGCGGCCTCGTCCACGTAGCCCTTGGCGCCGGCGGCGATGGCTTTGAGCACGCTTTCATCGTCCATGCCGGAGCCGGTCACAATGATGCGCAGGTCGGGCCGCACGGCTTTCATGCTGGCCATGATGTCATACAGGTTCTGGCCTCCGCGATTGCCGAGCAGGACCAGGTCGATGCTCTGCAACTGGCCCAGGTCGGCGAGCGAGGCAGAGACCAACTCCAGATCAGGTTCGGTATCAAAGAGGGC
>Ga0074045_10002932_pt1 | contig 15546 bp, 14 predicted proteins | sample BogForMeECP23OM2_FD_94442 | JGI IMG/M metagenome (GOLD analysis project Ga0074045, IMG submission 94442) | Bog forest soil microbial communities from Calvert Island, British Columbia, Canada - Bog Forest MetaG ECP23OM2 | ecosystem: Environmental > Terrestrial > Soil > Wetlands ...
ACATTGCAACACCATGGAAACAGGAACAGTGAAGTGGTTTAACGACGCCAAAGGCTACGGCTTCATCAGCCGCCAGAACGGTGAAGATGTATTTGTGCACTTCTCGGCCATTCAGGCGAGCGGATTCCGCAGCCTGCAGGAAGGTCAGCAGGTGCAGTTCGACGTGGTCAAAGGCCCGAAGGGCTGGCAGGCCGAGAACGTGAAGGGTGCCTAAACCACTTCGCAGTTAACAATTCGAAAGAGGCAAAAAGGGCGGCCAGAGATGGCCGCCTTTTTAATTGTGTAATTGAGCGATCGGGTCATCGGGCGATCTGACGACCGCCCTGGTTTTCTTAATCGCCCGATGACCCGATCGTCAGATCATCCGATATCTCACTTCTGATCGCGGATCAGCACCACATCGGCGTCCGTGTGGCCGCGAACCAGAGCCAGTTGCTTTCCGTCGAACGACCAGTGGAAGTCGAAAATGTGCTCGGAGGTGAAATCCGTAATCAGGTTGCCTTTGGAGCCATCGAGCGGCTGCAGCCACAGGTTATCTATGCCGCTCTCGCGGACGGGATAGATTACGGCTTTGCCGTCGCGGGAAAAGTGCAGCAGGCCAGAGCGCGGACGCTCGAACTCCACCAGCTTCGCGGCATTACTGCCGGCCGTTTCCACTACGCCCAGCATTTCCTTGTGCTCCCCGGAATGTTGGAGGGTGGGAAAGGCGGCGAGTTTGCCATCGGGTGAGACGTCAAATTCGCCGGAGATCGGCGACTGCGAAATGACCTGCGCGGCTCCGCCATCGATCGAGACTTTGGCCAGATTCTGTTCGCCGCCGCGCTCCTTGAAAAACACCCACTTCCCATCCTGCGAGCACACTGGAAACACGTCAAGTTTGCCGTTGGTAACCTGTTTGAAATTGCTTCCCGTCGTGTCCATGCGCCAGATGTTTTGCGCGCCGCCCTGGAACCTTACGAAGACGATAAAGCCGCTCGTGCCGCAGGCCGATGGCGCGCCGGTTACGGCCTGACCCGGAATCACGGTCTTGCTGCCGGTGGCCGGATCAATCAGATTCAGCACGTTCATCTGATCGGATATCAGCTGGTTCTGCGGCGTCCAGGTGAAGTTTGTGTCGGCTTCCGCGGATGTGACCTGGCTCACCTGGGCCGCCGGCGCGCCGGCGGGCATCACCTGCAAATTCCACCGGTACTCATTTTGCACGGCGGCGAGAATATGTCCGCTGCTGGAGACGCTGAGATCCGAGTAACTATGCGTGTCACGGGTAACCGGAGAGTACACGCCCTTGGGATAGGAAATGAAACCGATCTGCGTGCGGGTGAAATTTGAGCTTTGCTCTTTTCCCAGAAGCAGCACGCCACTGCCATCGGGCATCCATGAGAGCTTGTCAAAGATGCGCTCGTTCGTGCTGAAGAAGGGCTTGCGCTGGCCGCTGCTGGTATCGATTGCTACCAGCCTGATCAAGCCATTTGTCACATCGAGCATTTGGCAAGCGATCGTCCTTCCGTCGGGCGACCAAGTGGGGTGGTATAAACCGTCGCTGGTCGGGCCGCTGGCCAACACCTTCTCTTCTCCACCTTCGGTCGGCCTGATCAAGAGCAGGTACTTGCCATGCTCGGGATTGTCGTAGCGCATGAAGGCAAACTTCTGGCCATCGGGAGAGAACGTGATGTTCGAGTCCAGGTCGGCGAGCAGTTTCTGGGGTGCGCCACCTAGCAGCGGAGCGCGGTACAAGAACTTCAGGTCCGGATTGCCGGGATCGCTGCGGCCAAAATAGAAATAATTGCCATCTAGAGAAAAGCGGAGGGCGTTGTAATAAAGGTCGGCCGGAGGCGCAACCTGCGTGTTGCTGTTGGTGGGCACATTGCGGAGCCAGAGACTGGCTAGACCGTTATCGCGCACCAGATTCAGGATATATTTGCCATCGGGAGAGATGGCTGCCAAGACCGACTTGCCTCCGTCGGTCACTTTGGTGACTGAGAAATTTTGGAAGGGAGCGGGGCGGGTGCGGGTGATGTAGGCATAGACGCCGTAGGCCGCAGCAGCCACCAGCGCCAACAGAATCCCGGCCACAACCCCAGCGCTGATTTTGTGTTGCCGGGCAACAGAAACGGCGGTTGAACTTACCGCGGCCGCGCGTCCCGCCGAGGCCGGGGCGGGCGTTGCGGGGATGCTCGCGGACGGAGAGCTGGCAGACGCCACCTGCGCCGGCTTGCGTCCCGTCTCCATGTCTCGCTTTATCCGCCTCAGGTCACCGCGCAAGTCGCCGGCGGAGTGATAGCGCAGGTCACGGTCTTTCTCCAGAGCCTTGGTGATGATTTCTTCCAGCTTGGGGGGCAGTGTGGGATTCAACTGCTGCGGTGGAACCGGATCAAGTTCTAAAATGGCGTGGAAGATGACGGCCGAGGTTGCGCCGGAAAACGGCATCCGCCCCGTCGCCATCTGATAAATCACGATACCGAGAGAGAATAGATCCGAGCGGGGATCCAATTCTTGGCCGCGCGCCTGCTCCGGCGACATGTAGGAAATTGTGCCCACGGTCGCCCCCGGATTGGTAAGGTTCGCCGGGCTGGGCGAGCCCAGAGTGGCTCCGATGGTCTCCATCTCCATCTCAGGACGCGCCAGCTTGGCCAGCCCGAAGTCCAGTACCTTCACGTCTCCACGCTGCGTAACGAATATGTTTGCCGGCTTTATGTCGCGATGGATAATTCCCTTAGCGTGCGCGGCATCGAGCGCATCCGCCAGCTGAATCCCCCAGTCCAGGAGCCGATCCATGGGCAGCGGTCCTGCGCTCAGCCGACGGTCCAGAGTTTCGCCCTCCAGCAATTCCATGGCGATAAACGACCTGATCTCGTTGTCCAGTTCGACTTTTTCAACAGCGTAGATGGTGCAAATGTTTGGGTGATTGAGCGCCGAAGCGGTTCGTGCCTCCAACAGGAAGCGGTCCAGGGCATTCTGATCGCGGGAGAGTTGCGGCGGCAGAAACTTCAGAGCGACTCGCCGCCCCAGATCAAGGTCTTCAGCCTCGTAGACCACTCCCATGCCGCCGCTTCCGAGCCGGCCGACGATGCGGTAATGCGAGATGGTCTGACCGATCATGAGTGGATTGAATGGGAAAGCTCATCTTAGGAGGGATGGGAGAAGCAGTCAAACTGCAGTAATCAGTGGCTAGTGGTCAGTAGAAGTTGGTTATTAACTAAACGACTGATCACTGAACACTTTCCACGGGTCACGCTTGTTCCGCTGCGCTGATGGAGTCGAAAAAGCGGAAGAACTGCTCCACGTGGGTGACCTTGAGGGCGTTGTGGATGCGTTCGCTTACGCCTACCAGAGCTAGACTTCGGCCTCCGTGCTGCCGAGTAACGTAGGCGCCGACGAGGGCCCCAATCCCGGCCGAGTCCACGTAAGGAACCTTTGTGAAATCAATGATTAACGAGCGGGAGGTGTCGGCTCGAACCGTGGCTTGGAACTGAAACATGGTGGTCATTACGAGCCCGCCTTCCAGGCGCAGAACCCGCTGTCCTGGCTGACTTCCGGGCTGGTCATCAATGCGTAGAAAATCTTGGGGCATGCGGGAGATATTAACGGTTTGGTAAGTCTCGATTGTTAACGGAGTATTAATTTCCGATTTGCAGGAAATGCTGGGTCTCAGGTGTTAGGCCTTTGGAATTGAACCCTGGGATTGGCCCTGTACTGAGACTTGGATCTGAGATCTGAGACCTAAGACCTGAAACCTAAGACCCAGCAGCTAAATCGTCGCCGCTTGCTCGCGGCGCCTCGCCTGAATCTCGATGTAAACATTCACCAGCGACACAGCGGCTGGGGTTACTCCGGGAATTCGAGACGCCTGCGCCAAGGTTCGCGGCTGCACATTAGTAAGCTTTTCCTGGACCTCTCGAGACAGCCCGCTTACGGAGCGGTAGTTGAACCAGTCGGGGATGGCCCGTTGTTCCGACTTTTTCATTCGCTCCATGGCCCGCTGTTGTTGCAGCAGATAGCCTTCGTACTTGATTTCCGTTTCCACGGACTTGAGTTCGTTGCGGACTTCGGAAGAAAGCGTGGCCACGGATTTCCACGGATTCTCACGGATTCCTTCTCTTTCGAAGAACACAGGAGCCAAATCACGGAGAACGGTCGCAAACTTCTCGATGATGATTTCGGGCCGCTTAAGCAGTTGCGCGAGGGGCTGACCGACTACAGAGTTCCAGTCGTGAGCCAGTTCCATTGCGCCGCCGACGGCTCCCTCGGCGCTCCGCTCTTCGGAATGACAAGCTGCAATGCTGTTCACCATTGCAGATGTCAGTTTTGTGCCTTCCAGCAACTTCTTCATGTACTCCAGTCGCTGCTGCTTAGCTCGAAAATCATGCCAGGCTTCATCCGAAATCAAGCCCACGCGGCGGCCATGAGGGGTGAGCCGGCGATCGGCGTTGTCGATGCGGAGGTGCAAACGGAATTCTGCCCGCGAGGTGAACATCCGGTAAGGTTCGTTCGTGCCCTTGGAGATTAAGTCGTCGATCAGGATTGCTGTGTAGGCCTCGGTGCGGTCGAGGATCAGCGGCACCTCCGCTCTTACCTGCAAGGCCGCGTTGATGCCCGCCATCAGGCCCTGGCACGCAGCTTCTTCGTAGCCGGACGTGCCATTGATCTGGCCGGCGAGAAACAGTCGGGCAATCTTCTTGGTCTCCAGAGTGCGCTGCAGTTCGGTGGGGTCGATGGAGTCGTACTCGATGGCGTAACCCGGACGCAGCATCTCGGCGCTTTCGAGACCGGGAATCGACTTCAAGATCGCCAGCTGGACCTCTACCGGAAGCGAGGTGCTCATTCCGTTGACGTAGATTTCGTGCGTATTCAGGCCCTCGGGCTCGAGGTAGAGCTGGTGCGTCCCCTTGTCGGGAAACTTGACGATCTTGTCTTCGATCGACGGACAATAGCGCGGACCGATGGAGTGGATCTGACCGCTATACATCGGTGAGCGGTGGACGTTCTCGCGGATGATGCGATGGGTTTCCGGCGAAGTCCACGCGATGTAACACGGAACTTGCGTGTCATGATGGGCTACGCGCCTGGTGCGGAAGCTAAATGGTGTAGGGTCAGCATCGCCCGGCTGAAGAACAAAGCGCGACCAGTCGATGGAGCGTCCGTCAAGCCGCGGCGGCGTGCCTGTCTTCAGCCGGCAGCCGCGCAGGCCAAGCTTTTTCAAAGACTCGCCGAGTAAAACTGCGTTCGGCTCGCCAGAGCGTCCGGCTGGATATTGCTGCTCGCCGCAGTGAATCAGGCCGTTTAGAAAAGTGCCCGTGGTGATGATGACGGCTTGTGCGCCGACTGTGCGGCCGTCGCGGAGTTTGACGCCGAGGACCGAGTACCTAGTACCTAGTACCGAGCCTTCTGTCGTGCTGGGTACGGGGTACTCGGTACCAGGTGCTTCCACGATCAAATTTGCCACCTCGGCCTGCTTGATCTTCAGATTCGGTTGCGACTCCAGCACCTCTCGCATCTTGAGGCGGTAAGCCTGCTTGTCGCACTGCGCGCGCGGGGACCATACGGCGGGGCCGCGCGACGTGTTCAGCAGGCGGAATTGGATGCCGACGGCATCCGTGATCTCGCCCATGATTCCGCCAAGAGCATCCACTTCCCGGACCAGGTGTCCCTTAGCGATGCCGCCAACCGCAGGGTTGCACGACATCTGCGCGATGAGATCGACGTTCAGCGTGTAGAGCGCGGTCTTCAGTCCCATGCGTGCGGCGGCCATGGCGGCCTCGCATCCGGCATGGCCAGCGCCGACGACAACTACATCGAATTGTTCGGTAAACGGCATCGTGGCAACAAATTTGACCGAGTGATCGAGTGCGGGCCCCATCGCATCCCAAACTCTCTTACACGGCTCTTCTGCTTTCATTCTAACAAGTTGGCTATGTTTGTGATCCCGATCACTTGCCCCCGTGCAAGGTCGACCACTATAGTAGCTGCTCATACTAGAAACACCGGGGGATATTCATGACTTGCACTCGTTTCGTTGAGCAACTCGAGACAGCGATCGCCAGATACGACTTGCTTTGCCATCCATTTTACCGAGCGTGGGCGGCGGGCGAGTTGACGCGCGACGACCTGCGGGAGTATGCCCGCCACTACTACCACCATGTACAGGCGTTTCCCTGCTACCTGGCCGAGTTTGCACTCCGCCTGGAAGACGGCGAATTGCGGAGGGCGGTACTGGCCAATATGGTGGACGAGAAGGGCATTGCCGGAAAATCCGGGAAAGAGGCCGTGCCCCACGCTGAGCTTTGGCTCGACTTCGCCGAAGGGATGGGAGCGAGGCGAGACATGCACTGGCATTTGCCGGTGAAGCAAATCAACGAATTGATGCGCTACTTCCACAACGTAGCCAGCGAGGGAACCGCCGAGGAAGCATTGGCTGCGTTTTACGCCTACGAATCCCAGGTTCCGCATATCGCCAAAGAAAAAGAGCGCGGGCTACGCGAAATCTACGGCGCCGACGACAAGACCTGTGGCTATTTTGCACTGCATACGACTGCCGACGTTTACCACTCAAATGTTTGGCTTGAGCAACTGGAAAAGCGTGTTGCCACGAAGCCGGAAACGGCACAGGCGGCATTGGACGCGGCCGAGAACGCAGCGCGGGTGTTGTGGCAGGCACTGGACGGAATTGATGCCGCAAGGATGACCTGCGCGGTTTGACACTAGATTAAGAGCATCATGAGCCAATGATTGATGCGGGCGCTTCCCGCATGTCATTGGCTCTTTACTTGGGCTCTTGCCATGTAAATTCCGAAAGGAAAACAAGTCAGGTCAGTATGGCGAAGCAGATTCCTATCGGTGCGCGCGGCGAGGCCAGCGAGACTGTCGAATTTGAACATACTCTGACCGCGCACCACCCCGAATTGCCGCCGGTTTACTCCACTCCCGATATGATCCGGTTGATGGAGACCGCTGCCTTTCAGGCCCTCCAGCCCTACTGCGAAGGCGACGAGATCACTGTGGGGACATCGATCAATATCCAGCATCGTGCGGCGAGTGGCATCGGCTCGCACATTCAGGCCGAGGCCGTGCTGGAGTCATTCGATGGTCGTTTCTACGTATTACGCGTAACAGCACGCGATGAGGTACAGGAGATTGGCCGTGGTACCGTGGGCCGCGCCATCGTTAGCATTAGCAAGTTTGTGCAACGCATGAAAACGAATGGCGAAGGCGGAAGGCAGAATAAACGAGCCGAGTGAGCCGCAAGCTTGTCCTCTGAATGGCCGGCGGTTCCGTTGCGAAGTCGCCGGCACAAATGAGAATATGACCACCGTCCGAAAACGGGAGGGCGCTTTTGATCAACGGTGCGCATATCGTGATTTACACCAAAGATTCGGAAGCGGACCGGGCCTTCTTCCGAGATGTACTTGAATTTCCGTCGGTCGACGCCGGCCATGGCTGGCTGATTTTCGCCATGCCGCCACTGGAAGCCGCGTTCCACGATTCTGAGAGCAACGATCGCCATGAGCTTTACCTCATGTGCGACGATCTTGCGGCGACCTTGAAAGATCTGAGGGCGAAGAAAGTAAAGGTCTCTGATGTGAAGGAAGAGCGCTGGGGAAAAGTCGCCAGCTTCACTCTTCCCGGCGGCGGCAAAATCGGACTTTACGAACCGAAACATGCTAGTCCGCTGAAGCCGCGCTAAACGATGAAAGCTGAAGGCATTCCATCCTGATCGGCGTCATATCGGATACTCACGGCTTGCTGCGTCCCGAGGCGGCCGAAGCGCTGCGCGGGGCGGATCGCATTATTCATGCCGGGGATGTGGGCGCGCCGGAGATCATTACGCAACTCGCGTTAATTGCTCCGGTCACCGCCGTGCGCGGCAATGTAGACAAGGCGGCGTGGGCGCGCAATCTCCCGGAAACTGACATTCTCGAAGTGAACGGCATCTCTGTTTACGTCCTTCACGATTTAGCACACTTGGATCTCAAGCCCGAGGCCGCGGGATTTGCAGTTGTGATCAGCGGCCACAGTCATGTTCCAAAGCAAGAAACGCACGAGGGAGTGCTCTATTTTAATCCGGGTAGCGCCGGCCCACGACGATTCAAACTTCCGGTCAGCATGGGCAAATTAACTTTGGCGCACGGAAAAGTAAGGGGCGAACTCGTGACTTTGCTGACCACCGACCACTAGCCACTGATCACTGTCCCGGCCTCGTTGCTACAATCGCAAAATAATGTCCGTTGAGTTCAGAGTTGAGGCCCAGGCCGGTGCGGCCCGAGGCGGCTGCCTGCTCACGCCGCACGGTCAGATCGAGACTCCAGTGTTTATGCCGGTAGGCACGGCCGGAACGGTCAAAGCCGTGCCGCAGGACGTGCTCGAAGAACTCGGCGTCCAGATTCTTCTGGGCAATACCTATCATCTTTATCTGCGGCCGGGAGTCGAAACTGTCCGGAACTTCGGAGGCCTGCATCGATTCATGGCCTGGCCGCGGGCGATTCTCACCGATTCCGGCGGCTTCCAGGTTTTCAGCCTGAACGAACTTCGCAAACTGACCGAGGAAGGGGTGACATTTCGCTCGCATCTCGATGGCTCCTCGCACTTTTTCAGTCCGGAGAACTCGATGGCCGTGCAGATTGGCCTGGGCGCCGATATCATCATGGCCTTCGATGAATGCACGGAGTATCCCGCTGATCGCGCCCGCACGCAGGCTTCAATGGAATTAACTTTGCGCTGGGCGGAGCGCAGCAAGAAGTATTTTGAGGAGCACAAACATGAGGTGCCGTGGGAGATCAGTGGTCAGTGGCCAGTGGCTAGTGACCCGCAAACCGGGATTCCTCGCTTCGCTCTGAATGACAGACTTGAGGAGGGTGCCACGCAGTCTCTCTTCGGGATTATCCAGGGCGGCATGGATTTGGCTCTCAGAAAGGAGTCTGCCGAGCGGACCATTGAAATCGGATTCCCTGGCTATGCGATCGGTGGCCTCAGCGTTGGCGAGCCGCGGGAGCGCACCCGTGAGGTAGTCGAAGCGACTCTCGAACATTTGCCCAAGGACAAGCCTCGTTACCTGATGGGAGTAGGGGCACCCGAGGAGATCGTCGAATACTCGCGACTCGGCGTCGACATGATGGATTGTGTCCTGCCCACGCGGGCTGCGCGCCACGGATTGCTATTCACGTCGGAAGGGAAAATTTCCATCAAGCAGGCGCGCTATGCCCGGGATGCTGGTCCGCTCGATCCCAATTGTGGCTGCTGCGTTTGCCAGCGCTATTCCCGGGCATACTTGCGACATCTTTATGCCTCGAATGAAGTGCTGGCTCAGGTCTTAAATACCCTCCACAACCTGAGTTTCTACCTTGACACTATGCGGCGGGTACGTCATTCTATTCGACTTGGGGAAGAGTTCCGTTTTCTCTAGTGTCTGGTCTCGACCTGAAACCGTGACTTCCCTGGAAAGACCTTTCCGGATTCAAGCCCGAGCAGTCGGGTTGAGGAGTTGTTGAGAGCGAAAGACCCGGCCGGAATCGATTGTCACCCCCGTCGTGAAATGGCAGCTTCGTGGCGTTGGCAGGCGTGGGCAGTTGTTCGTGGGTAAGGTTCGAATCCGGTTAGACTGGTTGGAGAGTCTGGTGAACGCAAGTAGATGAACACGCATTTTCTCTTTATCTTAGCGTTACAAGGTGGCGGCGGAATGGGATGGTTAAGCGTCGCCCCGCTCATTTTTATTTTTGCCATCTTTTATTTTCTGCTGATCCTTCCACAGCAGCGGCGTCAGAAAAAGTGGACGGCCATGCTGGATAGTCTCAAGACTGGCGACAGGGTTGTGACCAGCGGGGGATTGCGCGGAACCATTGTGGCGCTAAAGGACGACTCGGTGCATCTCCGCGTTCCTCCGGATAACCTCCGGGTAGAAGTGACCAAAGCCTCCGTAACCCAGGTGACGACCGCGGAGGAAGAGGCCAAGACCAAGTAATCGCGGCAAGACCTTTTTGGATTTTCCATGAATAAGAATCTTCTTTGGCAGTTGGTACTCATCGTCGGGGTCCTGCTCGTGTTTTTGTTCGGGATCTTCGGCATTCCTCAGAGCTTTTCGGGCCAGGGCTTGCTTGATGCCATGACCAACCGCATTCATCTTGGTCTGGATCTGCGCGGCGGAACACACTTGATCCTGCAGGTGCAGGTGAATGATGCCATCAATGTGGATTCCGACAATGCGGTCGAAATTCTTAAGGAAGAGCTCAACAAACGCAAGATTGCCTTCTCGGATATCTCCAAGCCGGACCCGCAAAATAATCCGGACCGGATTGTTCTGAAAGGTGTCCCGGCAGACTCGCGCAAGGATTTGTTGGATATCGCGAACGACCGACTGGCTGAATACAATCTGGCCTCCGGTGCGGACAACAGTTGGACTCTGGCGATGAAGCCGCAGATCCTTTCTGATCTGAAAAATAAGGCGGTTACGCAGGCCATCGAAACCATCCGCAACCGCATCGATTCGCTGGGCGTCAGCGAGCCGACCATTCAGGAACACGGCCTCGGCCAGTATCAGATTCTCGTTCAGTTGCCCGGCGTTGACGATCCGGCACGAGTGAAGGACATCATGCAGTCCACCGCTATGCTGGAGATCAAGCAGGTTTTAGGCGGGCCTTATCCCAGCGAAGACGCCGCGCGTCAGGATAAAGGTGGAGTGCTCCCGCCGGATGCCATTCTGTTGCCGGGGCACGGGGCTCCGGGTGCTCCTTCCAGCGAGCAAGCCTGGTATCTTGTATCTCGCGTTTCCGCAGTGCGCGGAAAAGACTTGCGCGATGCGCAGCCCAGCACCGATCAGAACGGCCAGCCGAATGTGCGCTTTCAGTTGACGGGCGAGGGCGGGCAGCGTTTCTACAACTTTACCTCCAGCCATGTGGGCGACAGCCTGGGCGTCGTCCTCGACAACAAAGTTCAGGAGGTAGCCAACATAAAAGAGGCCATCCGCGACCAGGGGGAGATCAGTGGCGGCAGCATGAACCAGCAGCAGGCCAAGGATCTGTCGATGATCCTTCGTTCGGGCGCGCTGCCTGCAGGGATCAAGTATCTGGAAGAGCGGACGGTCGGGCCGTCGTTGGGCACGGATTCGATCCGCGCAGGAATTCGCGCGGCTGTGGTCGGCATGCTTGCCGTGCTGATTTTCATGCTGATCTATTACCGCGCAGCGGGCATCAATGCCGACATCGCGCTGTTGCTGAATCTCATCATCCTGCTCGGCTTCATGGGCTATTTCGAAGCCGTGCTGACCTTGCCCGGGATTGCCGGAGTCATCCTTACGGTTGGTATGGGCGTGGATTCGAATGTGCTGATCTTTGAGCGCATCCGGGAAGAGCTGAGAAACGGCAAGACGCCGCCATCCGCTGTAGACCAGGGTTTCAGCCACGCCTGGATCACGATTGTGGACACTCACGTCACCACCATCGTCTCGGCCGCGATTTTGTTCCTGTTCGGAACCGGGCCGGTGAAGGGATTCGCTGTCACGCTGACCTTCGGACTGTTGGCCAATTTGTTCACGGCAGTGTTTGTTTCGCGCGTGATATTCGACTGGATCCTGAGCCGTAAAGAGCGCGGCGAAGCGCTGAGCATTTAGGGAAATTGAGTGATCGGGCGATCGGGTCATCGGCTGATTCAAAATCGCCGGATCACCAGATCGCAAGTCACCAGATCAAGATAAGGGGCAACAACCGGTGGAGTTCTTTCGCAATACCAACATAGATTTTCTTGGCAAAAAGTGGTATTTTCTCGCCTTCTCGCTGGTCTTTAGCGTAGCGGGTGTACTTTCCATGTTGTTCTGGCACGGCATCCCGTATGGCGTGGACTTCCGCGGCGGCACTCTGGTGTACGTGAAGTTCTCGCACACGCCGGACGACAATGCGTTGCGTGCCGCGATGGATCGTGCAGGCCTACACAATGCCAAGATCCAGCGCTATGACCAGCCTTCGAACAATGAGGTGCTGATCGATCTCGACGTGCAGGAAACCACCGAGCAAGCGCTCGACAACGGCAAGACTCGGATTATCAATACGCTGGAAACCAACGCCCCGGCGGGCAAGGTGGATCTGAACAACGCGAGTTCTCTGGCAATCAAGAACTATCTGATGGACAAAGACCCCATGCACCTGGGATCAGATGCCGATCTGAAATATACCCAGCAAGCGCAGGCCATTGTGAATGCCCGGGATAAGGGGCAAGGCGGCGTGCTCACCTCGTTCGACCAGTTGAAAGGATCGGTGGATCCGGCGGTGGTCATTTCTCTGCCGGATGGCTTTTTCCTCTCGGATTTCAGCGTGCGGAATGTTGAGATCGTAGGGCCACAGGTGGGGGCGCAGTTGCGCCGGCAAGCCTTGCTGGCTACGGCTTACTCGCTGGCTGGAATGTTGATTTACCTGGGGTTCCGTTTCGAATGGATTTACGGGGTCGCGGCCGTGGTCACCGTGTTTCACGACACGCTGATTACCGTAGGCGCCTTCTCGCTACTCAACAAGGACATTTCTCTCACAGTGATTGCCGCCATTCTAACCCTGATTGGTTACTCTAATAACGACACGATCGTGGTATTTGACCGCATCCGGGAAAACATTAAACTCATGCGGCGCGAGAAACTGTCAGATATCGTGAATCGCAGCATCAACCAGACTTTAAGCAGAACCATCTTGACAGCCGGACTAACCTTCCTTACCGTACTGGCACTCTATTTATTCGGTGGCGAGGTGCTTCGCGGGTTCAGCCTCGCACTGGTCATCGGAATCTTAATCGGGACGTATTCCTCGATCGCCATTGCGGCCCCGATCTTAGTGGCTTATCAGGATTGGCGAATCAGTAAAGGCAAGCGCCCCATGGCTATGCCCGTCCGGACCAAGTGATTGCCTGATAGCATTGCGGGCAATTTTTGTGATATGCCATTGTTCGCAAGATTTGAAGCGCCGGGGCCGGTGTGGGACATGCAGTCGATTTCGGGAGCAAAGGGGAACATGTCGGTGTCTAAGTTTACGTAGGCTCTAAGTGGGGAGAATAACTATGTTTGAAGATAGCCTTCTGGAATCCGGTGGCAGACTGAAGACGCAGCGGGGACGGACCACGACTTTCGCGATCATTCTTGAAATCGGTTTGATCGGGCTCATGGTTCTGATGCCTCTCATCTTCACGGAAGCCCTGCCCAAGCAACAACTCATGACTTTCCTGGTGGCTCCTCCGCCGCCTCCTCCACCTCCGCCGCCGGCTGCCGCTCCCGTGCACGTGGTGCACCAGATTCAGACCGACATCGTGAACGGCGCTCTGCGCACTCCCACCAAGATTCCTCAGAAAATTCAGATGATCAAGGAAGATGAAGCCCCACCGGCGATGGCATCGGCTGGTGTGGTTGGTGGCGTTCCGGGTGGTATTCCTGGTGGCCAGATGGGTGGCGTAATTGGCGGAATCATCAGTTCCACTCCGGTTGCCGTGCCTAAGGTCGCTGCGCCGCAACGCGTACGCGTTTCCCAGGGCGTCTCCGCGGGACTCCTGGTGCGCAAGGTAAATCCAGCGTACCCGCCGCTGGCGCGTCAGGCTCGCATTGCGGGAACGGTGATTCTGAGGGCCGTCATTGGCAAAGATGGCTCGATCCAAAACCTCTCGCTGGTGAGCGGGCATCCCATGTTGGCTCCTGCGGCGATTGATGCCGTGAAGCAGTGGAAGTACAAGCCCTACCTTCTGAACGGCGAACCCGTGGAAGTCGATACTGAAGTACAAGTAAACTTCACGCTGGCCGGAGGCTAGACCCGGCGGGTGTATTGAGTCGCATGACGCAGTTGTTGTGAGGCAGCAACGTAAGAAAGTGATAGCGAAATGGCCCTCCTTCCCGCCCAATTACGGCGTCGGGAGAGTCCGTTCGGCAGGCCCGGCCGCCGCACCTTTCCGCACTCAGGCGCGACTTCCGTGTTTCTGCGGTCTGCTTTTGCGTAGTGTGTAAATCTCGCATCAAAGTTTAGGAAGTTCCGAGGAGGGAAAAGCAACTCATGTTAGCTAACTTTGCAATCGCAGCATTTCATCATGTTCCCCGGGTAGCCGCCTGGATTGTGCAAGAAGGTGGCGCAGTGGGATGGGACCCGATTTCGCTCTGGAAGCAGATGGGTATCATTGCGAAGATCGTGGTCATCATCCTGTTCATCATGTCTGGCTGGTCGATCGGCGTCATGATCGATCGCGCTATGGCATATAACGCAGCCCGTAAGCAGTCTCGCGCCTTCGCTCCCGCAGTCGCTGGAGCTCTGCGCGATGGGCGTATCGACGAGGCCATCAAGGTCGCCGAGCGCAACAAGAAGAGCCATCTGGCCAAGGTTGTTACCGCTGGCTTGATGGAATTCAAGGCCCACCAGGATAGCCCCGGCGCCATCCCCGGCGAGACCATTGAAGCTTCCAAGCGCGCTCTGGAGCGCACCGAAGCCATCGTTCACGCCGAACTCAAGCGCGGACTCGGCGGTCTGGCTACTATCGGTTCGACGGCCCCCTTTGTGGGACTGTTTGGAACCGTGATGGGCATTCTGAATGCCTTCAAAGGTATTTCCGAGCAGAAGGCTACCGGTCTGGGCGCGGTCGCGGGCGGCATTTCCGAAGCGCTTGTAACCACCGCTTTCGGGCTGCTGGTGGCCATCCCTGCCGTCATGATGTTCAACTACCTCACGGGTCGCGTCGAAGCGTTCGATGTGGAAATGGACAATTCGTCCAGCGAGCTGATCGACTACTTCCTGAAGCGGCGCGATGTCCGCCGTTCCTAGGTCATAGCCGTTAGGTCGGACCTCCGCTGTGAGTTGCTTTCGTCCGGCGCCGGAATGATTTCTGGCGCCGGCTTTCCCGACTCTCGCGGAAACCTTGGAAGTACTGGAGATTTACGCTATGGCAATGGCAAAACGAAATGAAGGCGCCAAAGTCAATTCCGACATCAATGTAACCCCGATGGTGGACGTGATGCTGGTGCTGCTGATCATCTTCATGGTGATCACGCCCATGTTGCAGAAGGGCATCAGCGTGGATATGGCGAAAGTGAATAATCCCACGCCGATGGCCGATGCCGACAAGGAAGATGCTCTGCTGGTTTCCGTGATGCGCGATGGGACCGTCTATTTCGGCTCCGACAAGGTTGCGGTGGACGGCTTGGGCAGCAAAGTGAAAGATCGCCTCGCCAACCGCACTGATAAGCGCGTATACGTAAAGGCCGATGCTCGCGCCCATTTCGGCAATGTGGTGCAGGTGGTGGACGCCGTACGTTCGGCCGGTGTGGATGATCTGGGCTTGCTAACCGACCAGAGAAAGAGCACTCCAAACGCTCCCCCCGCCGCTCCGGCGCCCGGGCAGTGAGCGACATAAGAGGAGATCGACTATGAGTATGGCAATGGGGAGCGGCGGAGGCCAAAGTGCAAATATTAACGTCACCCCGCTCATTGACGTGCTACTGGTGCTGCTCATCATTTTCATGGTGATCACGCCGCTGACGCCGAAAGGTCTGGATGCGCTGGTGCCTCAGCCGCCTCCGCCGAACGCGCCCAAAAACAACACGCCCGACCG
>Ga0074045_10002933_pt1 | contig 15540 bp, 13 predicted proteins | sample BogForMeECP23OM2_FD_94442 | JGI IMG/M metagenome (GOLD analysis project Ga0074045, IMG submission 94442) | Bog forest soil microbial communities from Calvert Island, British Columbia, Canada - Bog Forest MetaG ECP23OM2 | ecosystem: Environmental > Terrestrial > Soil > Wetlands ...
GCGGGTGAAGAGCATCGACGCTAAAGCGGCGCTCGCCATGCCCGGCGTCAAGGCGATTCTTACGGCGAACGATCTGCCGGCCCCGGCCGATACCCTCACCGATAACGGGACCGTGATCAAGGCGAGTAAGTGGGGCGAACGCGGACTCACCAACGAGCCCGTATATCAGGGCGAGCCGGTTCTTGCAGTGGCCGCAGTCGATGAACTCACCGCGGCCGAAGCCATCGAGAAGATTGTTATCGACTTCGAACCGCTTCCCTTTGTGACTTCTCCGCTAGCCACCCTGCGCCCGCACGGGCCGAATCCGCGCACCGACGGCAACGTCTGGGCTCGGCCGTCTGGACAAAATCCGGGAGCACCGGTCGTGGCCGAGCTCAAGTGGACAAAAGCGAACTTCGTCGACGAGGCTCACGGCCGTCTTCCCATGGGCAAAACTCCCGAAGAATGGACCTACGGCGATCTGGATGCGGGTTTTAAGAAGGCGGCGCTGGTTCTCGACGAGACTTTCGTCACACCCGACACCAGCCATCAGACCCTCGAGCCGCGAAGCGCCCTGGCTTACTGGCAGAACGGCAAAGTCCACATCTACAGCGGTACGCAAAGCACGGCGCAAACCCTGCCCGCAATCGCCCGCTGGTTGAACATCAGTCCGGATAACGTCGTCTTCGTCAGCGAATATACCGGTGGCGGTTTCGGCAGCAAGATCACCGGGGGAGTGACGATGATCATACCCGCCCTTTTGTCGAAGAAGACCAATGCTCCGGTGATGATGCGCATCAGCCGCGAAGAGGAGACATTTATCGGACGCGCGCGCCCCAGTTTTCTAGGACGCATGAAAGTCGGCTTCTCGAAAGAAGGACGCATCACGGCTCTCGATATGTTTGTGATTTGCGACAACGGTCCTTACGATGCCGTGGGCGATGCCCCATCCTCGGGCCGCATCGTTTCTCTCTTATACCAACCTCAAGCGATGCGCTGGCGAGGGGTTACGGTGATGACGAACACGCCTCCCCGCAGTGCGCAGAGTTCTCCGGGCGGCCTGCAGGGGATTGTCATCATTGAGCCCATCATCGCGAAAGCGGCGCGCCAACTGGGGCTTGACCAGGTAGCGATCCGGCGCATCAACTGCCCCGAGGGCAAGGCGCCGTTCGGTCCGCCTGTGCAGGGAAAGCTGCAGCATGCCACCAGCGCGTTCCTGAAAGAAGCGCTCGACCAGGGTGCGCAGCAATTCAGATGGAGTGACCGAGTTGCGCGAACCCCGAAAAGAAAAGGCTCCAAAGTCCGCGGCGTCGGCGTTTCGCTGAGTTGTTACGTGGGAGGAACCATCGGATTTGACGGACTCCTGCTGATCAAGCCGGATGGCCGCATCACCTTCTTCTCGGGAATCGGCAATCTGGGAACAGAGTCGGTGATCGACGTACACCGCGCGGGAGCGGAAGTGCTTGGCGTGCCCTGGGAAAAATGCGAAGTCGTGTGGGGCGATACCACGAAGAACCTTCCTTTCACCTGCGTCTCAGGCGGCAGCCAGACCACCCACGCCATGACGCGGGCGGCGTATGCGACGGCGATGGATGCCAGGAGAAAGCTGCAGGAAGTCGCGGCGAAGAAACTCGGCGGCAAGCCCGAGCAATACGAGGTTGCCAACGAGCGTGTTTTCCGCAAGGGAGGAGCCGGCATGTCTCTGGCGCAGGCTGCGAAACACGCGGTTGAGCTGGGTGGCGTTTACGACGGCCACGAAGCGCCGGCAGACCTGCACAAACTGACGAAAGCTTCCGTCGCCGCATTGGCTGGCCAGGGACTGGTGGCGGCCGCCAAGGATAACTATCCCCGCGACGGCTCGACTTTTTCTTACATCGCCAGTTTCGCCGAGGTCGAGGTTGACGTCGAAACCGGCAAGTACTACATCGTGGATTTCCTTGCCTCCGGAGACGTTGGAACCGTGATTCATCCTCGCGCCCTGGGTGGTCAAATGCTCGGGCGTTCGACGCTGGGCATTGGCCATGCCATCGGTCAGAAGTGGGTATTCGATCCGCATTACGGCCAGATGCTTTCGAAGAGATTTCATCACAGTAAACCGCCGACGATTCTCGATGTTCCCGTCGACATGCAATGGACGGCGCTGGATATTCCCGACCCCGAGACTCCGGTTGGGGCTCGCGGCGTGGGTGAACCGCCGGTGGCGGGCGGATGTGCCGCGATATTGAATGCCCTGTCGGACGCGCTGGGCGACCAGATCTTTCGGCGCACTCCGGTAAACGCCGATACGATTCTCACGTCCCTCGAAGCGGGCCGGCCGATGCAGTATCCGCTGATGGCACACATTTGAAACTCGGATGAGATGTGAAGGAGATTTATGGCTGTCATACGAGATGTAATGGCTGCGTTCGAGTTGTTCCAGCCCTCGTCCGTGGCCGATGCCCAGGAGCTTCTCGAACAGCATGGTCCCGACGCTTGGGTGCTGGCTGGCGGCCTCGATAGCTTTGACTGGCTGAAAGATCGCATCAGAAAGCCCAAAGCGGTGGTCGACCTGAGCGGGATCGAAGAGTTGCACGGAATCCGCACAACCTCCGACGGGATCGAGATCGGCGCCATGACGACGCTCACCGAGGTCGTGAATCATCCCCTCATCAAAGAAAAATACGACCTGCTGGCTCAGGCCGCGGAGCTGGTGGCATCGCCTCAGATCAGGAACCAGGGAACCATTGGCGGCAATGTTTCGCAGGACGCCCGCTGCTGGTATTACCGCGACGGCTGGCCCTGTTATCGTGCCGGCGGAAATATCTGCTACGCCGACACACCCGTGGGCCGCAATCGCGAACACGCCATTCTTCACGCCGAGCGGTGTGTCGCGGTGAATCCCTCCGATACCGCCCCGGCTTTGATCGCGCTGGACGCCAGTTTCGTCATGCGTACTCGCAAGGGCGAGCGGGCGGTGAACGCGGAAGATTATTTTATCGGTCCCGATATCGACATTACCCGGCTGCACATCCTGCAACCCGGCGATCTCCTCACATCCATTCGCATTCCCTCCACCTGGGCCGGGGCGCATTTCTACTTCGAAAAGGTTCGCGACCGAAATGTCTGGGACTTCGCGCTGCTCAATGTGGCTTCGGCGATGGTAACTTCAGGGGAGAACATCGAACGAATCCGCATCGCAGTGAATGGCGCCGCCGCCCGACCCCTGAGACTCAAGGCGGTCGAGACCGCCGTAAATGGCCAACCCCGCAGCGACGCCACCGGTGAGATGGCGGGAAAGCTCGCGGTACAGGGAGCCATTCCCTTGCAGTTCAATGCCTACAAAATCCCGCTAATGAGAAATCTGGTGAAGCGCGCCATCGCGGGAGTACAGGAGGTCACGTGGACTTCTTAGAATGGGCGACCAACCCCTGGGGACAGACTGTCCCCATCCATATTGCCTGGTTCTTGATTTGGGTTGCCGTGATTGCAGGGTTGCTCTTCCTGATCGGGCACGCCACATGGCTGAGCTTTGTCGCCAAGGAAAAGGAGTTTGCAGCCGATGCCGCTTCCGAAGCGCTTACTCGCATACCCAAACGCGTTCCGCGGCATTCCCTGGTGGCGAGGTCGTTTCACTGGATCATGGCCGCATCCATGTTCACGCTTCTGTTTACCGCTTTCCTGCCGAAGGTTGGCGTTCAATTTAACTGGGTAACTTATCATTGGATCGCGGGCGCCGTGCTAACGGTCTCTATCATTTTTCACATCATTCATGCCTCCTTCTGGTTGGACTTTTGGTCGATCTGGCCGGATCGAACCGATCTGCAGGATGCATCGAAAAGGGTTCGCCGCTTTTTCGGAATGCCGGCCCCGCCGCCGCGCAAGTTCGCGAAATATCCCCTGGAGAATAAGCTCTTCCACGGCGTAATCATTCTCTGCGGTTTGTCGGTGATCTTTACCGGAGTTTTCATGATGTCCCGGGTGCGCACCATCTTCTTTCCGCGGAATCCGTATCTCTTCAGCGACATGACATGGGGCATGATGTATGTGCTGCACGGCTTGGCGGGTGTGGGATTGATTGCGCTGGTCATGATGCACGTTTACTTCGGCCTCCGCCCGGAAAAACGCGCGATCACAAAATCGATGATCTTCGGTTGGATGGATCGCGATTTCTACTTGAAGGAACATGACCCCCAGCGCTGGGTCGTCGAAACGCCACCTTCGTCAACCGGCGAAGTAGAGGGCGGGGACTGAACGATGTTGGCTGAGATTGCAAATCGTTGCGAGGCGGTCGAAGAATGCTACGAGTTTATGCTAGCCTATGCGGCGCAAGGGCTACCCAGCGATCGGAGCAGCCAATCAGGCGCACAAGTGCGCGACTTCCTCAATCGTGCCCTCAATGCCATCAGGGGTCTGGCGGAGTCGTGCGCCAGCGCGGTGAAAGAAGAAGGTCTTGAACCAGCGGAAAAGTATTTGGCTTTCTTTTCCGTCCTTGAACGTGACGCGCGCGATTCGGTTGCCGCCATTGAACTCGTCTTGGCGCAACCTGCGATCAGTTCTCAGCTGATCGATAACCTGAACGCGTCCATCCATCTCCGCGCGCTGCTCACCGACCTGTTTCTTTTGGGCGAGGTGATGAGCAAGCAAGAAAAACCTGCGGGACCGGCTTTAGCGCAGAGTCAATAACGCTCCCTCAGCACCCCGGGCAGTGGCGAGACTACTTGCCAGCATGGGCTATTGCTCTCTCAATTCCTTGCTGAGAGTCCGCTGCATGGGCCGGTCCGGCAAGAAAGGCAAGATCCTGAATAGCTTGTCCTCTTGAAGCTCCCTCCGCCTCGAGATTCTTTTCCGTGTGTGCAGCGCGTAGGAAGCCAGTCATAAATTCCTCTGAGACTTGACCGGTTGCGTATTTAGTCACGCCTCCATCGAGAATCGTTGGAGCGAAGAAAGGATGTGCAACTCTCAGCCGGTTGGATTCGTTATAGGCGATCGACCCAACCAGTTCCAGTCTTTGCGGAGTAAAGCTCTGAGAATCTCCGAGGCCGATGATCAGCAGGTTCTTCGCGGCTAAACTGCCGGCCGGCGGCACGATCAAGACCGTTTCACCGAGTTCCCCGCGAAACGAAGTCGGCCGGCGGAGCCTATCGAGCAAGCCTTTCATCTTTTCGTTCATCTCGAGCAGCGATCCGTGAAGTGTATTCTCCGGAGCGGACTCAAACAGGCATATGATTTGCAACTCCGTCTCTGTCTCCGCCGGGCTCTGCATTACCACCCGGGTTGCGACTGGCGCACCCGGAATTTGGATCTCCCTCGGCTTGGATTGAGCCGCGGTCTGCGCCTGGGCCACGTCGTTCTGGATCACGCCCGGGCACAAGAGCGCGATCCAGAACAAAGCAATGCATTGAGAAAGGAAAGATCGGTTCATCCTGCCTCCTTCGACTCCGTTCCCAGCCGGGGTTCAGCGGTGCTTGATGAAGCTCCCGTTTTGCAGTTCGGCCATCGCCTGTCGCAGTTGCTCCTGGGTATTCATCACGATGGGGCCGTACCAAGCCACTGGCTCCTCGATAGGCTTGCCCGACACCAACAGGAAGCGAATTCCATCAGGTCCGGCTTGCACCGCGATCTCGTCTCCGCGATCGAATACTACCAGCGAATGATTCCTGGCATCGTATTTCGCCGGCTCATCGGGATTAGCGGTTTGCTCGGTCAGGACCGCCCGGGGATCCGAGGCATCCCGAAAAGTGCCTGAACCGGCGAAAACATAGGCGAATGCGTTTCGAGTGGTCTCGATTGTCAGCCGCTTGCGCCGGCCCGGAGCAACCGAAACATCGAGGTAATTCGGATCGGCCGCCACCCCTTCCACCGGCCCTCGCTTGCCCCAGAATTCGCCGCATATCACGCGCACCCGCGTGCCATCGTCGTCCGTGACCTCGGGGATCGCACTCGACGGAATGTCCTGATAGCGCGGGTCGGTCATCTTCAGCGACGAAGGCAAGTTTGCCCAGAGCTGGAATCCGTGCATACGGCCGTGCTTATCACCCTGCGGCATTTCCTGATGAAGAATGCCGCTGCCTGCCGTCATCCATTGCACGTCGCCCGAGGTCATTTTGCCCTTATTGCCCAGGCTGTCGCCGTGCTCGACGGAACCCGCAAGCACGTAGGTGATCGTCTCAATCCCCCGGTGTGGATGCCAGGGAAATCCCTTCACGTAGTCTTCCGGACGCTCATTGCGGAAATCATCCAGCAGCAAGAACGGATCGAACTCTTTCGTCTTGCCAAAACCGAAGGCCCGTTGCAGCTTCACGCCGGCGCCTTCGATCGTTGGGGTTGGTTGAATAATCTGTTTAACTGGTCGTAGTGACATAACACTTCCCTTCTATCCAGGTCGCGGAGCGAACTTTCAAGGGGCAGCCGCGACCAAATTCATTAAGCCTTCACGAACTGGAGTTCGAGCGTAAGCGTGACTTCATCGCCAACGAGGATGCCTCCGGATTCGAGCGCAGAGTTCCACGTTAAGCCGAAGTCTTTGCGGTTAATCTTGGTGGTCGCTGAAAGGCCCAGACGGGTGTTTCCCCACGGGTCTTTGCTCGGCGAGGTCGGCCCTTCGACGGCGAATAATACCTTCCGGGTTACGCCATGAATAGCCAAGTCGCCCTCAACGGCAAGTTCTCCGTCTCCCACCCGGCTAATGCTGGTGGATTTGAACGACAGTGTCGGAAACTTCTCCACATCGAAGAAATCAGCGCTCTTGAGATGCGCATCCCGCTGTTCGTCGCGTGTCTGGATCGAGGCCGCGTCGATCGAAGCCTCCGCCCGGGAATTCAATAAATTGGTTTCATCCAGGGTCAAGACGCCCTTGACGCGTGTGAATTGACCTTTTACGTTGGAGATCATCATGTGTTTTACCTTGAACTCGGCGACGGAGTGAACCGGGTCGATGTTCCAGGTGGTGGTTGTAGTCAGCGGACTGACGGCAGCGTTCATGGTTAAGCTCCTTTCCTTTGCATTTGATGCGTTACGTCAATAATCGTTGCAACAACTATTAGCGCCATAAAATCAGGTCCCGCGGCTGCGCGAAACCCGCAGCAGTTCGGCTAAGACCCTGAGGCGTTCCCGCCCCAGGTGCCCCAACTGGCTGCGATGGGCAGCTATCACCGGGTCATCTAGCCGGCCCAGAAGCTTCAAACCTTCCGCGCTGATCCGGGCCATCACGGTTCGCCGGTCTTCGACCTCGCGGCAGCGCGAAATCAGGCCGCGCTTTTCCAACCGGTCGAGCAGCCGGGTTATATCCGGATCGCGGGTGATCATTCGGTTGGCAATTTCCCCGCAGGAAAGTCCCTCCGGTGCGCCGCGCAAAATCCGGAGCACGTTGTACTGCGTGGGAGAGAGATCCTCGCTCTTGAGCACGTGGGCCACGCCTCGGGACAGCTGGTCCGTCGTGCGCAGCAAATCGAGAAAGACTGTCTCCTCGGGGCAACCGAGGGGTCGCCTGCTCTTGCCTGAACCGGCCGCTTCCTTCATCCACTTATATTATTCGTTTCAACGACTATTGTCAAGACGGGATTTCCACCGGACATATTGCGGCCAACTCTTCTCCCCTTTGCCAAAACGAAATGCCGCTCTACACCGCGCGCGCCGGCACGAACTTCTTCGCCGCAAAGATGGTAAGAACAACAAATACCACCATCACGACTATCTGCGTGACCAAGAAGGGCGGCTCTTTCTGCGTTGGGGCCAGCACCTTCAGGGCCGGCACCTTCATGAAGGCCTGTGCGACCGCGACGAAGACGTTGAGGTATAGAGCTATAGCGGCCCCGATTACATAGATCCAACGCCACGCGCCGGACAGATGAAAGTTGTAGAGCGCCGGAATCGCGAACCCCAACGCCACCAGCGAAATGATCCCGACAATGTGAGAGGGCAGAAGATGTTCGAAGGGAAAACCGAAGCCGGTCAGGCTGGTCAACACGGTCGTGATGAGAAAGAGGGCAGTCCACCCCTCAAGCCGTTTGGCGGTCAGTAACCCGAACATGACGACGAAGCCCGAGCCGATTCCGATCAGACTGATTAACACGTGCAAAAAGGTGTAAGTAGCCAGGGACATGCCGAAAACCATAATGTGCTCCTTTGGAAAGCAGAATGTGACTCTCGCTCCCTATGCCGGGACTTGGATAAGACAAGACGCTCGCATCTCAACTGGAAGAAGTTTAACCGACTCCGGCAATCCGCGGAGAGCTTGCAGCCGGGATTCGGCCACCTTCCTTGTGCTGCAGCCGAGCAAAACTGCGCACTCCCAAACCGAGCAGCGCTCCAGAATCAACATGACAAAAACGAAGCGTGTCAGCGGCGCGAGGTCGGTCACAGCATCGATCGCCTCGCTACTGAACTGCCCGGCTTGCCATAAGTCTCGTTTCTCGGCGATGTCGGTTGATGCGGGAGAAATCATACGAATTGCATTCTTAAGCAGGCTACGCTTAATCCACAAGCGCTCCCATCCTTTAAATACGGATTGCTCCTGCATAGACTCTTCGAGTGTTGCGGCAAAGCATCGCTCGGCCTTCTCGTGATTCGCCGTTAACAGAAATGCAAGCAGATATAAAGGTTTCATGTCCCGTTCAAACACTTCACAGAAGTCAGCCCGACTCGCATAGGCAGCCCGAAAATGTGCGGTCTCCGGCTTTTCTTGGCAGAACATGAGTCCCCCGTTCCTATCGTCACGCCTCGTCGATGACAGTAATTCCCGTCGCGCCCGGCCTCTGCTAACGGTAGCCAGAGGCCGTGCGCTCGATATTTACCATCTATGCCGCCGCCTGCTTCCTCTGTTCAATAAATGCCAACAGGTCAGCGTTGATCTGGTCGGCATTGGTGGCCGGCATCCCGTGGGGATAACCCGGATACACCTTCAGAGTGGCGCCCTTCACAATCTTCGCGGACATCAGACCCGCCGCCCCGATCGGCACGATCTGATCGTCATCGCCGTGCATCACGAGAGTCGGCACATCGAACTTCTTGAGGTCCTCGGTGAAATCCGTCTCCGAGAAAGCCTTGATGCAGTCGTAGTGCGCTTTCATTCCTCCCATCATTCCCTGGAACCACCAGTGCTCGCGGATGCCTTCGGAAATCTTGGCGCCCGGCCGGTTGTAGCCGTAGAAGGGCAGCGTAATGTCCCGGTAAAACTGCGCCCGATTCGCCGCCAGTTGGGCCCGGAGGTCGTCGAACACCGAGATCGGCAAGCCGCCGGGATTCTTGTCTGTCTTCACCATGAGCGGCGGCACCGAGCTGATCAGAACGGCCATGGCAACACGCTTTGACCCATGCCGCCCAATGTAGCGTGCAACTTCTCCTCCGCCGGTCGAGTGGCCGACATGAACCGCATCCTTCAGGTCCAGCTTTTCCGTAAGAGCCGCCAGATCGTCGGCGTAGGTGTTCATCTCGTTGCCATCCCAGGTCTGGTCGGAACGGCCGTGCCCTCGCCGGTCATGCGCGATCACTCGATAGCCGCGCTGCCCAAAGAACAACATCTGTCCGTCCCAGTCGTCCGCCGTGAGCGGCCAGCCGTGGCTGAACACTATGGGCTGGCCTGTTCCCCAGTCCTTGTAATAGATCGTGGTGCCGTCTTTCGCTTTGACTGTCGCCATGGAATGCTCTCCTTATGGTTTTGAGATGCTTTTGAGTTACCAGCGGATCATAAAGTTTCGCTCCCGCTCGGACGGTAAAGAGTGGTCCGGAGAGTACGCCGGCCGGCAAGCTTGCGCCACCGCTGATGAGTAAGCTGCGCCGAGTCGGATCAGTCATGAAACAGACTCTCGACAGGCCTGGCTGATTTTCTGCCGGTTCGAAGACTCTCTCTTGCCCGACGCTACTGCCCGTCAACCCAAGTCCCAACTTGGGTCGGCTCGGAGTGCCAAAATACTCAAGCATCGCCGGATAAAATACATCACGAGATGCAGTGTTTCTTCGCTACCCAGAAAGGTGGCCATGACGATAACCCGTTCGTGGTAGCAGCCTGCGGCGGGCTACGCGAAGCCGCACGCACCCATTAACACTTCTCGCTTATGTTTTCCGAACCATTATGTTTTCCGAACCATTATGTTTTCCGAACCATAAACCACGCTACGGCCGCGCTGGCCACCGAGAGACCCACACATCCCCACATCACGATGCGAAATCCGAACACAAATGCTTCTGCAATCGCATTCTTGACGGCAGCTCTCGTCGCCGGAGTGAGGCCGGCGGGAATCGGCAGACCGGCCAACTTGATTTTGTCCGATTGCACCGCGGCCAGAACGCGGGGCGGCAACGACAGGCGAGTCAAGCCCCGGTTAAGTCGGTAGCCAAATGCGTTCACCATAACGATCCCCAGAATTGCCACCGCAAGCACGCCGGCCACACGGGCAACCGCGTTGTTTATTCCTGAGGCTGCTCCGATCCGATCCTGGGTTACCGAATTCATAACCACCGTGGTGAGGGGCGCTACGGTAATCGCCATCCCCACGCCCAGAACGAGCACTGCGGGAAAAAACTTAAGCCAGTAGCTTCCACCAACTGAGGGCACAGCGAACAGCGCAAACCCTGACGCGGCAACCAGCGGTCCGACAATCAAAGGCAGTCTTGGGCCATAACCCGCCACCAGACCTCCAGACCAGCCGGAAAGAAGAAAGAGGAGCAGAATCAGCGGCAGCATGGCGCCGCCTGCCGCAGTCGCGGAATATCCCTGGACCTGAATGAGATTCAACGGAAACAAGAAGAAGAAAATCCCCGTCGCCGCGTACAGCAACAGAGTAAGGAGGTTACAACCGCTGAAGCTGGGGTACTCAAAGAGCGCCAGCGGAACCATCGGTGAAGTCACTGCAGCTTCCACAAAGAGAAACAAAATCAAGCAGAGGCTCCCCCCAACCACGCTGCCCAACACCAGCGGACTCGCCCAACTCAAATTCACCGATTCGATGAAACCGTAGACCAGACCTCCCAGCCCAAGAGTAGCGAGCAAGGCTCCAAGCCAATCGAGATGGCCACTGGCGGAGTTCCGGCTCTCGGGTACATGGAGGCAGGAAATTATTATTACGGCCACAGCCGGTGGGAGATTGATAAAAAAGACCCAGCGCCAGGAAGCATGCTCAACCAGCCAGCCCCCGAGAACAGGCCCTACGGCCGAGGTGATCGAGGTGAATCCGGACCAGATTCCGATCGCCCGACCGCGACTCTTCTCATCGAAAGATGTGCTGATGATCGCCAGGCTGCCAGGAACCACAAGTGCAGCGCCTGCCCCCTGAATGCTTCTCACGATGATCAGTTGATGTATGTTGCTGGCCAGCCCGCAACCCGCGGAGGCCATCGCGAAAATCGTCACCCCCAGAAGGAACATCGCGCGGCGGCCGAACAAATCACCGAGCGAGCCCCCGGCGAGAATCAGCGCTCCGAGGAACAGTCCGTAGGCCTCGACCACCCATTGCACGTCCACGACCGTCGCACGAAAACTAGCTTGCAGCGCAGGCAAAGCGACGTTGACGACGGTACTGTCAATGAATGCCATGCTGGAACCGAGAATGGTCGCGGCGAGGATCCATCTTCTGGAGTTGTCCGGGCAGGGAATTCTAACGGTCCCGGCCCGGATTACGGCTTCATCGCAAGGCGGCCTCATGAACGCTATGGATGCCGCCAGATAAGCGTTAGGCTCCAAAGTTGAGCGAACATCGGCTGGGTCACGAATCTCAACGCCGAGTTTGCCTGAGTATCGATCAAAGTTGCGGGGGGTGTGAAGCGTCAGGAATAATAATTTCGCGGCGTCCGAAGAAGCGTGCATCCAGTGAGAACGCCCCGGGGCCAAGGCACACCAGAGACAACACAATCGCTGTCGCCAGCACGGCTGTCAGCTTGGCTTCGAACAATTCGAGGTTGGGCATCGGGAACCACGAGAAGGCGCTGCCCACACAAAACAATCCGGCCACGATCGCGGCGAGCGGAGTCAGGTATCCAACTAAAAGCAAAGCGCCACTCGCCACCGTCGGGAGCCCGACGATCAGAGTCAACCCAATTCCCTGCCAGCTGATGAGGTAGGCGGCGCCTTGAACCAGCAGAGCCGCTCCCGCAGCAGCGCGCAGTAACAGAAGGCCTGCACCGGGTGCGCCATCCGGGAAGGTGGAAAATGCCCTCTGCAATCGTAGTCCCCTCGTTGGACATACCCAGAGTAGAAGTTCCACTTCGCTAATGAATCCCTAGTGCGTGGAATCTTTTCGTACCACTTTCAGGGGATTGGCCGTCTCGCGGCGCAATTGGGTGCCGGTCATGCGTTGATCTTCGCGCTTCGAACCAGTACAACCACCGATCGGGGAGCCAGCCGATATTTCAACTGTTCCAGAGGCACACCCTCGTGCGAGAAATCGGCCGGATTTGGCAAGCTCGTATCGACGACTCGCTTCCACTCTGCGGTGGTGCCTTCCTGGATCTGAAACTCCAACTCGCCCCAATAGGCGTTGATCATGGCATAGATGTCATCGTCGCCCTGCGAACCGCCGTGCAGGCAGAAAGCCAGGCTATGCGAGTCAGAAGAGAGGTCGACCGTGGAATCGACTCCGTACCAATCAATATCCTCCCGCCAAAACCTGCTGCGGCCGAGGGCAGGATGTTTTTTTCGGAAGGCAATCATGCTTTGAAAAAAGCGGAAGATGTCGGAATTCGTCCGCAACTGGCTCCAGTCAAGCCATCCCGTCAGGTTGTCCTGGTTGTAGGGATTGTTGTTGCCAAACTGGGTGTTTAGAAATTCGTCCCCGGCCCGGAACATCGGCGTTCCATTCGAGAGAAACAGCACGCAGCAGAAATTCTTGACCTGCTTTCGGCGCAGTTCCAGCACTGCCGCCGGCGCTCCCTCGTCCCCTTCATAGCCGCAGTTCCAACTTTGATTGTCGTCGGTGCCGTCCTGGTTGTTATTGCCGTTCGCCCCATTGCGCTTGTGGTTGTAAGAGACGAGATCGTAGAGAGTGAAGCCGTCGTGCGAAGTCACGAAATTCACGCTCTGGTAGGCGTGGTAGGCGTCGGCACGATTGTCGGGGAACAGGTCGTCGCTGCCGTAGAGTCGACGCATCAGGTCTGGCACCATCCCCGAATCACCTTTCACGAAGCGGCGAATATCGTCGCGAAACCGTCCATTCCATTGCAGCCACGTCATTCCCGGGAATCCGCGACCCAGTTGATCAGCGCCCGTGTCCCAGGGTTCCGCGATTAGATGAAGCCGGCCCAACTCCGGGTCTGCCGCGATCTCGCTAAAGATGGGAGCCTCTCCCCAGTTCAGAGATCCGTCCGCATTGCGGCTAAACACAGAGGCCAGGTCGAATCGGAATCCATCGATGTGCATCTCCCGCTTCCAGTAACGCAGGCTGTCTATCACCATCTTCCGCACGTGGGCCTGCCCGAAATTCAGCGTATTGCCGGTCCCCGAGTAGTTGGCATAAGGGTTCGCGGGATCGGAGGAAAGCATGTAATACCCGGCGCTGTCGATTCCCTTGTAACTGTAGACCGGTCCCCTGTGGTCGCCTTCGCAGGTATGGTTGTAGACCACGTCGAGCACCACGCTAATGCCGGCGTCGTGAAACGCCTTCACCATCTTTCTGAATTCAATATGCTGCCCATCGTCCTCGCTGGTGCTCGCATACTGCGCATGCGGCGCAAAGAAGTTCAACGGCATGTAGCCCCAGTAGTCATTCTCTTGCGGATCGCGCTGAAAAATCGGCATCAGCTCGACAATCGTTATTCCCAGCTCCTTCAAATAAGGGATTTTTTCCACCAGGCCCGCGTAGGTTCCGGCCCGGGATGAGGCCACTCCAGAGTTCGGATTCTTCGTGAAACCTCTCACGTGAAGTTCGTAGACGATCGCATCCGATTCATGATGCAGCGATTGTTCCCCTGACCAGTCAAACACGGACTGGTGAGCCATCAGCGCGCCCAGCGGCGCCCGGCCTGCGTTGGATCCCTCTCGCATCGCCAGCCTGCGATCGAAGTCGGGAGGAAAGAAAATGCATTGCGCGTAGGGGTCGAGCAACATTTTCTGCGGATCGAAGCTATGCAGTTGCGGAATCGTCTGTCCGCTCACGGAGTACGCGTAATAGCGAGCCTCGCCGATCCTTGTAATCGGGATCCGGCAGTGCCAGATCCGCCCCGACTTGTTCCGCAGAAAATCGAAGCGGAACGCCAGCAGCGGGTTCACCAGATCGGAGGCAGAATAGAGCAGTAGCGTCACACTCTCGGCATGCTCCGAATGAATCGCAAAGTTGAACGCCTGTTCTTCCGCGATCCAGGTGACGCCTAGCGGCAAAGGACTTCCCTCAACCTGATCCCAGGTCGGGCGTTTTTTCTGCCTGGCCGCCTCCCGCTCAACAGCCTCCGCTTGAGAGTCTTCTTTGCCAGGCATGTCTAGTCTTGGACTATTCACTCTGTTCTTCTCTCAACTCCGTTACTCTCGTGGCATCGTCGCTCGACCCGGCGGCGCGCCCTCTAAACCGACGCGCTCGCTTGTTAAATCCCGACTGTCAATTCGTTCCCTTGTACTTCCGGAAATAGCCGATCAAATTGTTGGTGGAACTGTCATGCGTCAGCGCTGGTTCCGATTTGCTCTCGATCTCAGGAATGATCCGCTGCGCCAGCACTTTCCCCAACTCGACGCCCCATTGATCAAACGAGTCGATGCTCCAGATCGCGCCCTGGGTAAAAACGGAGTGTTCGTAAAGAGCGATCAGCGTGCCGAGGACTTCAGGTGTCAGGCGCTTTGCCAGAATCGTGTTCGACGGACGATTGCCCTCAAACACGCGGTGGGGAACCAGCCGCTTGGGCGTTCCTTCCGCCTTCACCTGCTCAGGAGTCTTGCCGAACGCCAAGGCCTCGGTCTGCGCACAGACATTGGCAACCAGCATGTCGTGGTGCCTGCCCAGTGGATTGAGCGCCTCGGCAAAACCGATGAAGTCGCAGGGAATCAACCTCGTTCCCTGATGGATCAATTGGTAGAAGGAGTGTTGACCGTTGGTTCCCGGCTCGCCCCAGTAAATCGGACCGGTCTCGTGCGCCACTTTCTTGCCCGCGAGCGTGACGTGCTTGCCGTTGCTCTCCATTGTCAGTTGCTGCAAATAGGCGGGAAACCTCTTCAGGTACTGTTCGTAGGGCAGGACAGCCACGGTTTGCGCGCCAAAGCAATCGTTATACCAGAGAGCCAGAAGACCCATCAGCACCGGAAGGTTGCGCTCGAACGGAGTGGTGCGGAAGTGCTCGTCCATCTGGTTAAATCCGTTCAACATGGCGCGGAAATTCTCCGGCCCGATGGCGACCATGGTCGAGAGGCCGATCGCTGAATCCATCGAATACCGTCCTCCCACCCAGTCCCAGAATTCGAACATATTCGTCGTATCAATTCCAAATTTCGCGACCTCGGCGGTATTCGTCGAGACTGCCACAAAGTGCTTCGCCACCGATTTTTCTTCGCCTCCCAGCCCGGCGAGCGACCATGCGCGCGCCGTCTGCGCATTGGTCATCGTCTCCAGCGTGGTAAATGTCTTCGAAGAAATAATGAATAGCGTTTCCGAGGGATCGAGATCCAGCACC
>Ga0074045_10002934_pt1 | contig 15537 bp, 17 predicted proteins | sample BogForMeECP23OM2_FD_94442 | JGI IMG/M metagenome (GOLD analysis project Ga0074045, IMG submission 94442) | Bog forest soil microbial communities from Calvert Island, British Columbia, Canada - Bog Forest MetaG ECP23OM2 | ecosystem: Environmental > Terrestrial > Soil > Wetlands ...
ACCAACTCTCCGGCGGGCGACAAGCCGCCGATCAACTCGACGATGATTTCGGCGTCGGAGTTGAGGATCGTCTGGAAGTCGTCGGTCCAAACTACATCGCCCGGAACCCATGATTGCTTCTTGCGTTCGAAGGTTCGATTGCAGATGTGGGTCAGGCGCAGCAGGCCGTCTCCGTTGTCGCGCTCGCAGAGAATCTTGGCGACGGCGCGGCCTACGGTTCCGAAACCAACCAGAGCAATACGACGCGGGGAAGCGCGATCCCCGGCGAGCTCGGGTTTTGATTGCGGATCCTGCTCTGACGAGGTCTTTTGCAAAGTGCTCTCGAAAATGGAAAGTCACTTTATCATACGTGGGAGACGGGGCTCCACGAAGGGGAAAGCGCGGACTGTGAATCCGAGTTGCGAGGCCGGGACGATCAGGAGGGTTGGTCTTTGTGCGCTTGTCTTTCAAAGTAGAAGGCTACGGCAAGCGCAAAAATAAGAGCCGCCACACCAAACATAGTCGAGCCAGAAACCTTGTTGGGCTCCAGTATGATGACTTTTCTTGCCATGGCAATCAGGGCCACTTCGAGGACGAGCCGAACATGAATGACGTCCTTCTTGAGATACGCTTTCAGCGTCTCGATTAACTCGACGCCGATAAGAACCAGCAAGAAAAACGAGAAGATCTCGAGCAGGCCTTGCACCGGGATGAGAAACCTGGGAGTCTCCCAGATTTCTTGCGCGATCAGGAAACCCAGATGTACGGTGGAAAGCGCTACAACCAGGATCAGCAGAAGGGCCAGTGCGAGAGCGATCAGCTTTTGTGCCTTAGTCAAAAGGGCTTCCATGACGTTTCCATTCAGTGAGGCGGGCTATGGCGACGACGATGTTTACATGCCTCGCAGAAAACTTCAACCCGGAGGTCGAAGGCGAACTGGACTGGGCGGCTTGACGGGCAGAAGCGGCATCAAAGTTGGTAATATGATTCGATCCCGCCACAGCTAGGCAAATGCCTTCTTGCGAGGAATCACCAGCGGAGTTTTTACTGCCGGCGCCTCTCGCCTCTGCATGCCGAGGTGACGCCGGAGGTCGGACCTCAGACCTCAGCACAGCCCCATTCAAGTCTGGGTTAGGTCTGCGCTAAGGTCTGATGTCTGAGGTCCAATGTTGGGAGGAGAATGGATGATAGGAAAGTTCGCGAGTGTGCTGACGCTGCTGACTGTGATGGTAATGCCAGGAGGTAAAGCGTTAGCGCAAAGTGCGCCTGCCGGGTCAACCCAAAGCGGGCAACCGACGGCCGCGCAGCCTTCGACAGCAACTCCCGCCGCGCAGCAGCCCCCCTCACCAAGTCCGACAGCGCAACCGCCTGAAAGCGGGCAGGAACCAGCGGACGAAGGGTCACTGTCGCGAAGCCGGAAGAAGCCGCGCGACTACAAGAACTGGAGCTTCAACGTGGGGGCCGGCGCCAATGTGGACTCGGGGAAGACCAAGACGTTCGTGAGAGGCGGAGGTCTGGTGGGCTCGGTGGGAGCCGCTCGCAATGCGAACAAGTACCTCGGACTGCGCGCCGACTTTATCTTTGCCGATCTGCCCCTGCGCGACTCCGCTCTCAACCTGGCGCAGGCAACGGGAGACTCGAGTTACGCCTTCGCAGTCACGCTCGACCCCATCATCAACTTTCCCGTAACCAAGTTGTACAGCGGTTACGTACTCTTCGGGCCGGGCTACTTCCATCGCGCTGGCAGTCTGAATTCGGATACCACAGTTCCCGGGGGAGCCTGCAACGCCTTCTGGGAGTGGTGGGGAGCGTGCTCGAATTTCAGCATTCCTTTGAACGGCAACTTTACCAGTACCAGCCAGAACCAATTCGGCTACAACGTTGGAGCCGGCGTGACTCGAAAAATGCCGAGCGGCGTCGAAATTTATGCGGAATACCGGTTTACGCACGCCAGCAATAGCGGGATCACCACGGACTTCCGTCCCATCACGATCGGCGTGCGATGGTAGCGGCGCGGTTTATTCAGGATTCGTTCGATAACTCCACAGATTGCCGGCGCGCTGCTGCAATTGGACGAATGATGCTGCCGGAACGGGCTGCGAAATCACCGGATTGGAGTTCGCCTCAATCAGGGCTGCTTCCACGATGTGATGAGCGGGCGCGAGCGAGCAAGCAGGATCCGTTGCGTTGGCGTCGTTGGTGAGCAATAAGGCCTGGCAGCGGCATCCGCCGAAATCTTCGCTCCGCCGCTCGCAACTGCGGCAGGGTTCCGGCATCCACTCCTCGCCGCGAAAGCGCTGAAACGAGGAAGACTCACGCCAGATGAACTCCAGCGATTGCTTCCGAACATTTTCAAATTCGAGACCGGGAATTACTTCCGCGGCGTGGCAGGGAAGAACTTTGCCGGCGGGATTGATAAGCATCAACCTGCGTCCCCAGCCTCCCATGCAGGCTTTGGGATAACGCGCGTAATAATCGGGAACGACGGAATCGATGCGGATGCGTCCGGCCAGGCGCTTATCGGCAGCGGCGACAACTTCTACCGCTTTATCAAGCTGGGCGCGCATTGGCAATAGCGCGGCGCGATTCTGCAGCGCCCAGCCGTAGTACTGTGTGTGCGCGATCTCCATGCGCTCGGGCGCGAGCTGCTCGATGAACGCGATCATCTCTTCGAGGTGATCGATGTTTTGCCGGTGAATCACAAGATTTACCGTGAACGCGATCTTGTGTTTGCGGATGAGGCGCGACAGCTCAATCTTGTGAGCGTGGGCTTTGGCTCCAGCAATCCAGTTGGCGGAGTCCTCCCGGGAATCCTGAAAACTGATCTGGATGTGGTCGAGTCCGGCGTCGACCAGCGCTTGCAGTCGAGTTTCGGCGAGGCCGATGCCTGAAGTGATCAGGTTGGTGTAGAGACCTGCGGCGCGCGCGGCGGCGATGAGTTCCGTCAAGTCGGGACGCGCCAGCGGTTCGCCTCCTGTGAAGTGGGCGTGCAACATTCCCAGTTTGCCCGACTGCTGGAGAACATCGATCCACTCCGCGGACGAAAGCTCGGAGCTTACGGCGGCAAGCTCCAGCGGGTTGGAGCAGTAGACGCAATGCAGCGGGCAGCGGTGAGTGATTTCAGCGATGAGGGCTAGCGGGTTTGGGATCATCGGTTATGTGGATGAATTGTTTTTGTGGATAGGGCGTCGAAATAAATTCGACGCGGAGTGGTTTGCGCTTTTCGCGTTCTTCCCGCTTGAGCAGTTCCGTCTTGGAAACGGCGAGTATATTTTGTCCAGCATATCATTGCCAACATTTTGCTTGACGCACATTGTTACTAGCGGTAACAATATGTGAGTGTACGCGGTCGTCACCACGAAATCTTTCGTTAAAGCGCTTTCCCGGCTTCCTGTGACCTGGCAGAAGCGAATTGTGGGGAAAATCAAGGAAGTTGCGGTCGACCCCTATGCTAAGCATAACAACGTCACCAAGCTCCAGGGACGCGATGGGTACCGGCTGAGAGTTGGCGATTGGCGAGTCATTTACGAGTTGCAGGACGACCGTCTTGAGTTATGGGTCTTAGAAGTGGGAGCGAGGGGAGGAATCTATTGATGCGTATCGAAACCATTACCCGCAGGGGTAGGGAGTTCGCCGTGGTTCCTGTAAAGGAACTGCAGAGACTGATAGAAGATGCGGAAATGCTTGCCGACGTTAAGGCGTACGATACCGCGAAGGCGCGTCTTAAAGATGGCGAAGACGAACTCATACCGCTAGAGCTTACCGAACGCAGGTTGAAGGGCGAGGCCGCGCTGCGGATTTGGCGCGAATATCGGAAGCTTACGCAGGAACGGCTCGCGAAGAAGGCGAAGGTGTCGCGGGCGCTGATCGCGGCGATTGAGACCAAGCGCAAGACGGGGAGCGTGAGCACGTGGAAAAAGCTGGGGGCGGCGCTTGGGGTGGGGTGGGAGCAACTGGCATAGGCTGTTGTCCGGCCTAAATTACCTAGAAGCCATCTCATCATGAACCGACTGGGCAAACTGCCGATTCCCTCAGGGGCTAAAGCCCTTGTCTTTGCCATCTCTGAGCGGCACGGCTGAAGCCGGGCCCTTCCCGAATCCGACGTATGAGATAGCTTCTAGTAATCGACGATGCGCTTGTGCCGCAGTTGCTCCAGGAACTGGCTGATGTCGCCACGAATTTTGGCGGGATCGGCGGCGTTGAACTGAGTCTGCAGTTCTTCGATGATCTGGGCGAAGGTGCGCTGGCCGTCGCAACGTTCCAGGATTTGCAATCCCGTATCTCGCAGGCGGAGAGCGCCTTCGGGATATAGGATTACGCGCTCTGGTTTGTTCTCCGCGGTTTTGCTCTCGGCGCCCCAGCGGCAGCCGGCGGCCAAATGCGGTTGGCTGGAATCTTCTGGAGGCGGCATTTAGTGTCCTGTCCTGGAAATGGGTTTGATCATTGGCGGCGCGGGTTCTGGGATGCGGATACAAGTCGTGGCGTCCCTGCGGGACTCGTTCCGATTTTATGCTCTTACCCGGCACTTACGTGCCGGGCTATCTTATGTCGCCCCTTCGGGGCTGGCGCACCTCGACGCTAGATTGCCTCGATCCGAAAAGCCCCCGGTGGCGGCCATCCCGGCTCAACGTAGGCGAAGTAGAGGGCGTCGAGCTGGGCCCAGAGAATGTCGCATTTATCGCGCAGGGCCTGCAGCGCTAGTTCCTGCTCAACTCGCGTATGTGCGTTGTCATAAACATAGTTCACCGCGAATTGCGAATCTTCCGGCGCCTGATAAAGTCTGGCTTCAAAATAATCCAGGCCTCCCGCCAACCACGGGTAATATTGCCGAAGTTTTTCTACGCGTAGCGTGATGAGCTTGGCGGAAAACAATTCCGTGAGCGAAGAGGCTACCGCTTCGAGCAAACTGCGGCTGCGCACGATGTTCAGGTATTCATTCACCGCGAAGCGGGTGGCGGGAAGAATGCCTTTGCCGGCGCGAACCTCTTGCGGATCGAGACCCGTGGCTTCGGCCAATTTAATCCAGCGCTTGATGCCGCCTTCGCTGGTGGCGTCGCCATCGTGATCGACTACGCGCTTTCGCCAGGCGCGGCGAAAGACCGGATCGGGTCCGCGCGACAAGATAATCGAATCTTTGATCGGAATGATGCTCTGATAGTAATAACGGTTGAGCGCCCAGGCTTGCAGTTGGCCGCGGGTGAGCTTGCCTTCGTGCATGAGCAAATGAAAAGGATGCTTGTGATGGTAGCGCTCTTCGCCTATGGCTTGCAGTTGCGCGCGCAATTCTTCGAGCGTGAGCTGGGGTGCGCCTTGGGCTGTGTTTTCGGTTTCTACAGATCGAACTGCCATCCATCCTCCGCAACTTCCCAGCCCGCGCCCCGCACCTGGCGATATTGAGGGCTTGCCTCATCCAGCATGGGATTGGTGTTGTTGATGTGTAGGAATATTTTACGCGGGCGGCGCACTCCCGCCAACTTCTTTAGAACTACCTCGACTGGGATGTGACCCATGTGCTGCGCGGTTTGTCCGCTGCCTTGCACGCGGATGAGTTCGTCGTCGCTCCAAAATGTGCCGTCGAAGAGAAGGACATCGCAGGCGTCGAGTTGGTGGAGGAGTTGGTCGTCCAGTTGGGGAACGGCGGGCATGTAGGCGAGACTGGTATTCGAGGGAGACGTGATGATGAAACCCAGCGAAGCTTCGCCGGGTGAGAGTTGGGCGCGGCGATTTGCGGTAACGTAGGCCGGATAGTGTTCGCTCAACGACCACGCCCGGCAGCGCAGGCCGGAGTCCTGGTTTTGGGGATTATGCAGCGAGAATTCTTCTTGTGCCTTAAAGTCGGTCCAAAGGATTTGATTCGGAATGCGGTCGAGCATGCCAAGCATTGAATTGTCTTCGCGGAGAATGCGGCGAACCGAAGCCGTTGCGTAGACTCGCAGCGGCTGGAGTTCGCGGAGCAGAAGGAGTCCGAGGACGTGGTCGAGATCGGCATTGGCTAGAACTATGCCGGCGATTGGCGACTGGCGCAGGCCTTCGCGGGGATGCAATTCGGGAGTGGCTTCGATTTGCGCGCGCAGATCGGGAGACGCGCCCAGCAGAAACCAGGAGAGGCTATCTTCGGAAAGGGCAACTTGGGTTTGAGTGCGGGGCTTGCCGTGGAAGGAGCCATCGCGTACGGCACGGCAATTTGCGCAGGCGCAATTCCATTGGGGGAACGCACCGCCGGCGGCGGAGCCTAGAATTTTGACCTGCATCTTTGATGAGTGTACAGGGTTGAATTATGGCTGGAGTTGATTCGGTGAGCACCTTCGACAAGCGCTCGCGGTCACACCTGGCATCCCGCTGTTCTGGCTCGGTGCTCGAGCTCGAATCAGTGCTGTGCGGCTTAGTCGAAGGTAGTAATTCGAAAGCTCAGAACGTGGACAGCAATTTCGGAGTTTTCGTTGATTTGGTTGCGGTAAGTGTGAAAGTTCGTGCGATTCGGGCGAGAATCGGAGCCGCCGACGCGCTTTATGCTTGCGTTCCTGGCCGGTGCCCCGCATACTGCAATTGCCCGTGTGATGCGGGTCACAGCTCTCCCCCCGGCCCTCCCCATTTTTGCGAAGGTTTTATCCCTAGCCGACTGCGAAGGTTTTATCCTTGGCCGACTGCGGCGGCGCAGCGGAGCGGGTCGATATCCCAGAAGCTCGTTTCCACGCAAAGATTCTCCACTCCTACCTCGCCGGCCATTTCTGTGCCGGGCTTGCCGCACCAGACCACGCGAAATTGTGCTTTCGTTCCTTCGTAGAGAACGTCGACTACGTCTCCCGGTTTGAGGCGGGCGTCGACGCACTGCAAAGTGGCGCCGCGGCCGCTGATGGTGCGCAGGCTAGCGGGTTGAGTGAAGGGGCGGGAGTAGGTGTCCATGCCCCAGATGTGAACGGGGAGATCAACGAAAACGCGCGATTGTTGCCGCCGATCCATGCCATGCTCCTGTTTTAAAGATTGCCGGTCAGGGAGGATCAGAGAATCGTAGGCGGGAGGAGACGGGAAGCAAAGTGACGGCGGTCACCTGCGAGGGAGTAACTGGGGGCTGGTGACTAAAGAACCAGTTCTCAGTTCTCAGTTCTCAGTTCTCAGTTCTCAGTTCTCAGTTCTCAGTTCTCAGTTCTCAGTTCTCAGTTCTCAGTTCTCAGTTCTCAGTTCTCAATCCCTCTCGTTGGGCTTTCGCCCGGGTTACCCTGACCTATAGTTCCCGGCATGCGGCTTCGAAGAACATTGCCTTGCCTTTAACTGAGAACTGGGAACTGGGAACTGAGAACTGGGTCTAGAACTGGTTCTAGTCTAGGGAGCAGGCGCCGGGACCGCGGGGATCGCCGCACGAACCGCACGTCCCCGTAGAGGACGGTGAGGCGCTGCGCGCGCCTTTGGCGGAGACTGCAAAGACGCTTAGCTGCGGGCTTAGCTTCTTGCTTTGACATTTGGGGCAGCTTGCCTTGTCTCGGCCGAAGACCAGGGTTTCAAACTCGTGCTGACAATCTTGACAGATGTATTCAAAAATCGGCATGGCGCTCGCTCCAATAAAACTGGCTGTGCCTATTAGAATCAATTCGTGCGAAGTTCGCAAATGGAGCGATGACTTCTGGTGCCTTCTACAGCGAGAGCCGGGTTCGAGGACGGGCCTTTTAACGAAGGATCGAAGGATAACGAAGGATCGAAAGAGATCCGGTCGGAATTCGTGCGTCCCGCTTTTCGGCCGCAGCGCTGGCTTAGCGGTGGACACGTACAAACCCTGGCTGCGTTCTTCCTGCCGCGCCGAATTGAGCTGCCGGCCGCGGAACGGCGGCTCATTGAAGTGGAGCCCGGAATCTCCGTTCTCTGCCATTGTCACTGGCAGGCCGAGCGGCGCGAGTCGCTCACTCTGATTGTGGTGCATGGACTTGAGGGTTCAAGTGAATCGCAATACATGCTGGGCATCGCGCGGAACGGTCTGGCTGCGGGCATGAACGTGGTGCGAATGAATCAGCGCAACTGCGGCGGCATGGATCACTGGGCGCCAACGCTATACAACTCAGGACGGTCCGCGGACGTGGCGGCGGTGGCTCGAAATCTGGTCGAAAAAGATCAGATTGCCGGATTCGTGTTGGTCGGGTTTTCCATGGGCGGAAATTTGGCGCTGAAACTGGCGGGGGAGTGGGGAAGCGCGGGTCCGGGGGAGTTTCGAGGGGTGGCGGCGGTTTGTCCGGCGATCAATCTGGCGGCCGGAGCCGATGCGCTGCATGAGCCTGCCAACCGGATTTACGAATATTATTTCTTGCTCCAATTGTTTCAGCGCTATCGCCGCAAGGTGCGCCTTTTTCCCGGCAGATTTGATGGCTCGCGCCTGCGCGGAATCAGGACCTTGCGCGAGTTCGACGATCGCATCACGGCTTACTATTGCGATTTTGCCGGCGCAGCGGATTACTACCATCGTGCGGCGGCTGCGCATGTGATCGATCGCATCGCACGTCCTGCGCTGGTGATTCATGCGTTGAATGATCCCTTCATCCGAATCTTGCCGGAGACGCGCGCGAAGCTGGTTTCCAATCCGAACATTCATTACGTCGAGACCGAAGACGGAGGGCACTGCGCATTCATCGGCGAACGGGATGCGGATCCGGCTTACGACGGGCGTTGGGCGGAGCGCGAGGTGGTGGAGTTCGCGAAGCTGCTGCGGTAAAAACGCTGATTCTTTCTCTCCATCCGATGCCGCACTGTCGTCCTTCGCTTGCTCGGGATGACAAAACTAATCTTGATGCTGAGGCTCAGTTGGCGCGGGCTGGACTCCGAAGCCAGGCGAGAATCTCGATCCCACGCCCTTTCAACCTTGTTCGGAGGAACGCCAGCAATAGCATCGCCAGGAAAATTGTCAGCAGTCCCAGAGATGCGGTGCGGATGCTTCGAACATGTTTGGGCAGGATGGAGAAACGACCGTAAACGAATTCGATGTGCACCCAGTACACCAGCAAAGATGCCTGGCCTAATTGAATCAAGGGGCTGAAGTTCCATTGTCCTGCGCGCAGCTGACCGATAACCCAGCGGCACCAGGCGTAGCTTGCCGCAAGAATCACGAGCAGCATGCCGACGCGAATCAGGAAGAAGTTCGGGCTGGTGTGCCAGTAGTCGTAGACCGCGTAGAACTGATGCGGCCGGGCATCGAGCCAGCGCGAGGCTTCCACTAACAGCAATCCCGCCGCTCCGGCTGACAAGAAGATCATCGACTCCCGTTTACGCGCCCATTCACTTTGCAGGATGAATCCGGCGGCGAGCCCGGCGAAGGCGAAGGCCGTCCAGGGAAAGATGGGGAACAGCCAGGCTTGCGGTGTACCCAGGTTGTGAACCCCGTTGACATACGATTCCAGCGGCCAGGGAAGCCAGTCGGGACGCCACGTGGTCCATAGCGGCGGAGTGAGCAAAGAAATCAGTGTTGCTGCGCCAGCGGCGGAGAGGATCAGGGCGAGCGAGCTTCGGGTTTCGGGTTGAGCGGCCAGCACCAGCCAGCAAAGCAGGCCCATCAGCATCATGGAGAGGCCGATGGTATTGAGGATATCCACGCGCAACAGGTCGCTGAGCGGGGCCCAGCCCCAAGCGATGAGATATTCCTGAAGCCGGAAGAGCAGGCCGAAGGCGAAGATCTCGGCGCCGCGGCGGAGAGTGGTCCGGGCGATCTGCGCGGGCGTCAGATTCTTTCGGCGAAGTTTGTCAAGCACCAGCGCAAATGAAATACCCGCGAGAAATAAAAACAGCGGAGCCGGGAAGGTTCCTCCCAGCTGCGAGATCATGAAGAATTTGCTCTGCCGCGCTTCGGGACTGAGCCACGCGTCGTAACAGTGGGTCTGAAACATGAGAACGCAGGCGAGGCCGCGCATCCAGTCAATGTAAGAAAGCCGCGATGAATTCAATGCAGGCATTTATGAGGCTCGCGAGCAACGTGGAAGTATAAGCCCGAGGCCCGGGTGGCGGAGAATCGGCCCGCTGAGAAAAAAGTTAGACTCGGGTCCATTTAGGGGATCGATTCAATTATCATAGGGTCCCTGCACGAGCGCGTTCGTTTCGATCGAATCAGCAATTGGGAATCAGCAGTTGGGGAGGGGGAACCGGGATTCTGAGCCTGGGGCGGGAGTCCTGTGCATTCTGGCAACGGGCTCGCGCGGCTGGCTGGCAATGCCCACGAACATCGCGTTCAAGCGGAGCGGGCCGCGGAAAGCACTGTTTCCGAAGCAGTTACGAATCTGGAAGGAAAAAGAGTAGGCCCTGGGCAATCGCATGGCATGTCCTTCTGGGACCTACCATAGACTCCAGACTAAGGGCACACTCATCACATTCATCCGCTCATGGAAGCGAAAAAGAAAGAAAACATCTTTCGGCGCTTAAGGCCTGTCCGCACCTTTTGGAGCGCGGCGGCGATAGTGCTTACCTTGGCGGCACTGACGGGTTGCCAGGGAATCAGCACGGGCAAGCCTGCCGCGCAAGGATCGCAAGACCAGTTGACAGGCGGGCTTACGGCGACCCCGACCACTGTGAGCTTTGGCAATGTGCAGGTCGGCACCAGCCAAAGTCAAAGCGCCACGGTGAGCAATACGGGAAGCGCAACGGTCAATGTTACCGATGCCACGATCACAGGAACGGGTTTCAGCACAACGGGACTGACGACACCTTTGGCTCTATCACCCGGGCAAAGCGCCACGTTCAACGTGGTCTTTAGTCCGCAAGCTGCGGGCAGCGTTAGCGGGAATCTGGCGCTTACTAACGACAGTTCGACGAGTCCAGTGAATATCGCGCTTTCGGCAACGGCGGTCACGCCGGGGAGTCCCGCGCAACTGCAAGTTAGCCCGACCACGATCAATGTGGGAAGTGTGACGGTTGGAACCAGCGGCACTCAGACGGGGACGCTTACTGCAACCGGAGGGAGCATTACGGTCTCTTCCGTGAGTGTGGGAGGTTCGGAGTTTGCGGTGAGTGGGATGCCGGTGACCATTCCGGCAGGCCAGAGCGCGAACTTCACGGTGACATTCACGCCGCAGTCCAGCGGAGCCGCCTCCGAGACCGCTACATTTACGAGCAATGCATCGAATACAGCAGTAGCAACTCTTACCGGCACGGGAGTCGCGGCGCCGGTGCACACCGTGAATCTCACGTGGGACGCGAGCGCATCGCCCAACGTCGTGGGTTACAACGTTTATCGGCGGACCGGGACGACGGGCGGCTTTGCCCAAATCAACACTGTGCTCGATACTCTGACCGCGTACACGGACTCGTCAGTCGTAGACGGTCAAACGTATTACTACGAAACGACGGCGATGAATTCCAGTAACGAAGAGAGTGCGCCCTCGGCCGCAGTAAAAGCCGTTATCCCAAGCCCTTAACGAGTCGTCCGACTCACGCGGCCAACAATGTAGTTTCCAAGATAAGCTTTGAGCTAGAGTTCGGCGTCGCTTGAGGGCATGGAAAGCGAAGCGTTCGAGCGGCGCTTCAGGATTGCCGGCGGAATCCGGTTCAAGCGCGTAAGCCAGGCGGCAGCCTCTCTGCGGGCTTCGTCAATCTGTTTGCCAGTCATCACCTTGGTGAGAAGTCCGTGGGCCTGGGTGGCGCGCTCCATGGCCACGAGATACCACATATAAGCGTGGACAATATCCTGAGGATCGCTGCGGCGAGCCAAGTACCATTGCGCCAAGGCCAACTGCGCGGCGGGAAGGCCTGCCTCCGCGGCCCGCTGAAACATGCGAATTTCATCGGGAGAGTCCGCCTGCTCGTTGCTTCGGGGAGCATTGAGCTGCGGAGTTTGGCCGGGAGCACTCTGGCTTAGAGTCATATACAGGAGCTCCACGCGGCTGGAAACGCCGAGCTTGTCGAAGACCCGGAAAAGATAATTTTTTACGGTGTGCTGGCTCAACTCGAGGCGTTCAGCGATCTCGCGATTGGTGAGGCCCTCCGCCAGATAACGAACGACCTGCATTTCGCGCTTGGAAAGCAGGTTAATGCCTTCGGCATTGACCGCGCGCACGGCCGGCGCGCTGGCCAGGGCTTCCAGAGCGACCTCCATTTGAGCGCTGTTGGCCCAGATCTGGCCGTGGTGCACGCAGCGAATGCATTTGCACAGCAAGTCGACGGGTTCACCCTTGCTGAACACGCCGCGGGCGCCGGCGCGAAAAGCGCTCAAAACGGTTTCCGCTTTCGACAGGTTCGCTAGAACCACGGAACGGGTAGCGGGAGAGGCGGCGCGGAGTTCGCGCAGAATGTCGAAGCCCCGCGTAGGTTGATCATCCAGGTCGGAACTGACTACGAGGACGTCGGCAGCCTGCGCCAAGACGACCGCGGTGAGAGAATGAGAGTCGGAAGCGAAGGGCAAGACTTCGAGCTGAGGATCGCGCTGCAGGGCATCGGCGAGCAACTGGGTGTGAATGGGAGAACTGTCCGCGACCAGCACGCGGATGAAGCGTTCCGGGCGGGTCTGATCATTGTGCATAACACCTTTAGCTCTGGATCTGGAGGACCTCCCAGGGCGCGCAACCCGATTCGGCAACAGACGGAACGGAATTTTACCGAGTTCAGGGCGGGATAAGCAAGTATACGTTTGGAGTAGGCAGCAAATGTTGCAAGGAAGTGGTACTCGATTGCAATGGCTTGCATGGAGTGCGCAGCGGAAGGGACTTGCTCTCTTGACGGCCTACCGAGCGTGCGAAGATATCGGTTAACCGCAATGTATTGATATATTTATGCTTGTCGTAGGGTAGGGTGGAAGAGGGAGAATAGTGCCAGAAAGCGGCTAATAGGGTTGTAATTCTCTAGTACATTCATCTCTATCGAAAGTACATTATGATCCATTTGCTGAGAGTAACCACCCGTTGGGTAACTGTACCTCTTGCAGTTCCCTGCAATCGCATGTACTATCGATTTCATCAGGGCATGTTGTTTGCATCACTGGTATCTCCCCCCACAGCCCAGTAGGCAATCCTACATTATTAATTTTTTTGGCAGTTTTTAGCGGAGCTTTTCGCACAGTAGGGTTTTAGAGGCGCAGGGCTGGTTGACCCGAAAAGAAAAAGAAGACGAGGGTTTCCCTGGCGACCGAGGATTTTCTTCGGGGACCGGGAAACGGAACTCGCATGGATAGCACAATTGTAGAAAGACGAGAGAGCAGAATACAAGTTCCCCCCTCCTGATTCTGCTAGGCCGTATCCCCTTTGGATCTCAATGGTGAGGTCGTGTCTGGGACGAGTGTCGCTGTGGATTTTGGGGTCGCTTCCGAGGAAGTGACTTAGAGGGCGAAGCTATGAGCATAAGCGGCGTGGGATGGCAGTCTCCGTTGGCCGGGTTTTCATCGCCGGCATCTTCGCTGTCGGAATCAAAGCTGGGGCAAGCCAAGCTGGGGCAAGCCAAAGGGCTCGAATCTTCGGCGGTGGCGTCGCCCCTGGTTGCGGCGGAAGAGCAGAGCTGGTACGGATTGCAGACTCGTCCCCGGCACGAAAAGATGGTGGCGCAGCGATTGGAGGAGCGGGGGGTGACGACGTTCCTGCCGCTCGTGACCGAGATGCGGCGCTGGAGCGATCGCAAGAAAAAAGTGGAGTTGCCGCTGTTCAGTTGTTACGTCTTCGCCAAGTTCGTGCCCAACCGGACGGAGCGGTTGCGGGTTCTGCGAGTAGAAGGGGTGTTTGGATTGGTGGGCGCCCGGGGCGAAGGCGCGTCGATTCCCGAAGAGCAAATCGGAGCGGTGCGGTCCCTGGTGGAAGGACAATTCCCCTGCGTCTCCCATCCCTTTTTGAAGATCGGACAGCGGGTCCGAATCCGGAGCGGCGCGCTCGATGGTCTGGAAGGCATTCTGGTATCCCGCAACGGAGACCGCACGCTGGTGATTTCGGTAGACGCGATCCAGCGCTCGCTGGCGGTGCGGGTGGAAGGCTACGAGGTCGAACCGGTGTGAAGCCGATTCCGAATGAAGTTAACGCAATGAAGTTAACGAAGCCGCAAGCAAGATTCCCCCAAACAAAAGATCCCCGAGCAAGATTCGCGCAGTAGGATTCGCGCAGTAAGACCCGCACACTAAGACTCGTCCCCCAGTAAGAAAGAACCCATGGAAACCATTCACCTGCTGGCCGTGAGCCGAGAAGCTGCAGTTCTTCGTCTGCTGTGGTCGATGGCGGAATCGAACTCCTGGCATCTGGAGAGCGCCGCCAGCGGCCTGGAGGCGATGGAGCGGGTGCAATCCGGAGTCGCGCCTCATCTCTTGCTGCTGGATCTGCCGCGGGGCGATGCCGAGAGTTTGCACATTCTGCGCTGGCTGCGGCGCATCCGCCCGCACCTGCCGGTAATCGGACTGAGCAGCGCCGACGATGCCTCCGGCGCGCAGGAAGCGATTCGGCTGGGAGCGAAGGAAATTCTGCCCGGGCCCTTCAGCGAGCAGCAAATCGAATTTGCCATTCAGCGTCATCTCGGTTGGAACGGTAACGGACAGGGAAATATCTTCGGAGAACCTTTTGAACCGCAGGCCGCGGAGGGATTGTTCGTCAGCGCCAGCCCGATCATGCAGAAGCTTCGAGCCCACGTGGAATTGCTGGCCCAGGCAGATGTTCCGGTGCTGATTCTGGGCGAGGCGGGGAGCGGGAAATACGCCGTCGCCAGCCTGATTCACCAGCTCTCGGTGCGCTCCGGCTTCAAACTGCTGAAGGTGAATTGCGCGGAAATGCCGGAGGCGCTGCTCGAGGCCGAATTGTTTGGCGAGGGGGCGGTTGCGGTTCCGGGAACACGCCCGAGCTTGGGGCGCTTCGCGCCGGGCGAAAAAGGCACGATTTATCTGGAGGAGATCGCTGAGATGCCGGCTGCGCTGCAAGCCCGGCTGGTCGAGGTCTTGCAGAATCAGGGTTTGCAGAATACTGGGCGGGGAAATTCCGGCCCGCTGCATGCGGGGCCAGGCAATCACGGTCTCGGAGACCCGCGGATGCAGAACCGGGGATTGCAGAAGCCGGGAATGCAAGATCTCGGAACGCACGACTTGGGATTGCAGCCAGAGCTGCGCCGGCCCGCCGTGGCCGAAGCGGTTCCCGCCGAGGTACGGATCATGGCAGCAAGCAGCACCAACCTCGGCCGCGCTCTGGCGGCCAAGCAACTGCGCGAGGATCTGTACTATAGCCTCAGCGTCTTCACCGTGCACGTGCCGCCGCTGCGCCAGCGTAAAGACGAGATTGCCACCCTGTTGCGCTACCTGATGCACAAACTGGCCAAGCACTATAGCCTGGCCCCGCGGACGTTTTCGCCGGCGGTGCTCGAGGCCTGCCAGCGCTACTCCTGGCCGGGCAATTTGAAAGAGCTGGAAACTTTTGTGAAACGCTATCTGGTGGCGGGCGGCCCGGATTTGACCGTCGGGGATAACGGGACGGAGTCGACGGAGGGCGCGGTCCACGTGCCGCAGGAGCGCACAGTGACGATGGCGGCTTCGCCGTGGACTGCTCGAGAGCTGGGGTCGAGGGAACTGGGGTCGAGAGAGCTGGGGTCGAGAGAACTGGGACAACGAGACTTGAGGCAGAGAGAATCGGGCGAGAAGGCGGC
>Ga0074045_10002936_pt1 | contig 15531 bp, 12 predicted proteins | sample BogForMeECP23OM2_FD_94442 | JGI IMG/M metagenome (GOLD analysis project Ga0074045, IMG submission 94442) | Bog forest soil microbial communities from Calvert Island, British Columbia, Canada - Bog Forest MetaG ECP23OM2 | ecosystem: Environmental > Terrestrial > Soil > Wetlands ...
AGGTCGGCGAGAAGTCCTATGTGGACGGCGAAGAGTGCGGGCACGCGACGCGCACGAGGCATGATTTTGCTCGTCGTCGTCCATACATACCCACCAGCAGGTCCCGACGAAGTCAGCATCATCAGCGCCTGGAAGGCGACACTCAATGAGCGCAGACGATACGAAGCCGGACCATGATCCCCAATCGATCTGGCTGCGGAAATTGGCGGCCATGGCCAGACGTCCGCTGCGGGACGCGCGTGCGCGCAGGCCGGCGCAAACGCGAAAGGCGAGACCGAAGGAACGTGGTCGACAAAGAGCGGAGGACGACGCTTGGTCCTCGCACTGGCGCTGACAAGCTCATGGCGCTCCGTTCGCGAGCGACGGCTGCTGACCGAAGGCCGATTGCCGCTCGCAGCTTGTCGATCTTCAGGCGGCTGGCGGACTGGCTCGTGCGGCGAGGAGCGTCCGCCAACGCGATCTCGCTCGCCGGCATGGGTTGCGGGCTCCTGGCCGGCCTAGCGTTTGCGCTCATCGACGCGATGCCCGACGCGGCGCGGGTCCTCTGGCTGCTCGGGGCGGTGCTGGTGCAACTGCGGCTGCTGGCGAACATGCTGGACGGCATGGTCGCGATCGGGCGCGGCGTGGCCTCGCCGATAGGCGCGTTGTTCAACGACGTGCCGGACCGCGTGTCGGACAGCGCGGTGCTGGTGGGTGTCGGGATTGCCGCAACGGGCGGCTGGGGCTTGGGCCTGGGCGCCGCGCTCGCGGCGATGGCCACCGCCTATGTGCGGCTGGCGGGCGTGAGCGTGGGGGCGCCGAGCGACTTTTGCGGGCCGATGGCCAAGCCGCACCGGATGAACGCCGTCACGCTGCTGGCGTTGTGGTGCGCGGCGGCGCCGGCGCGCTGGGGCACGCACTCCGCCGTGCCCGAGGCGGTGCTCGGCGTCATCACGGCGCTGTCGGTGGTGACCGCGATCCGCCGGCTGTGGCACACTGCCGTTTGGTTGCGCAAAGCGGACGCGCCGTGATCTTCCATGTCGCCGGCACCGACGAAGCGCTCGCCAATCCGGTGACGGTGCGGCTGCTTGTCGCCGCCCTCGGCGCGGTGACCGTGGCGGCCGTCGTCACCGGCGGCATGAGCGTCGCCGGCGTCGGAACGCCCGCCTTGCGGCGCGAGTTGTGGCTGCGGCTCGGGTCTTGGGTCGTGCTGCTGCCGGCGATGATCCTGCCGGTGCTCGCCGGCAAGACGTGGCTGATCGCCGAGGTGACGCTGCTGGGCCTGCTGTGCCTGCGCGAATACAATCGCGCGACCGGGCTGTTCCGCGAGCCGTTGATCGAATTCGTCATCGTGCTCGGGGTGCTGGCGGTGAACTTCGCGGCACTCGACCACTGGTACGGGTTCTTCGTCGCGCTGATCTCGATCACCGTCGGGCTGCTGGCGGTCGCCTCGCTGCCGCTGGACCGGCCGGCCGGCTACATCCAGCGCACCGCGCTGGGCATCGTTGGCTTCATGCTGTTCGGCAGCGGGCTCGCGCATCTTGGTTACATGGGCAATGACCTGAACTATCGTCCGCTCGTGCTGCTGGTGATGCTGTCGGTGGCGCTGAACGACGTCATGGCGTTCACCGCGGGCAAGCTGATCGGCGGACCGAAACTCCTGCCGGCGACCAGCCCAGGCAAGACGGTGTCGGGCGCCCTCGGCGCGCTGGTGGTCACCACGGCGTTCTTCGCGGGCGTCTCGCACCTGATCTTCCGCGGCAGTCCGATCGATGGACCGCTCTGGCTGCTGCTGCTCGGGGTGCTGGTGAGCGTGGCCGCGCAGGCGGGCGACCTGATGCTGTCCTCGATCAAGCGCGACATCGGCATCAAGGACATGGGCGCGGTGCTGCCCGGCCATGGCGGCGTGCTCGACCGCTTCAACAGCCTGCTGTTGACCTCCCCGGCGGTGTTCCACTTCGTCAACTACTTCGTCGGCTTCGGCCGGGAGCAGCCGGTGCGGATCATCACCGGCTGATGGAGTGGCGGTTCAAGCCCGCGCGGGACTTCGGGCTGCCGCTGTGGCGCCGGGTGCGCAGTCTCGGCCGCGAGCCGGGCCTCGGCAGCCGCGTGCTGCACCAGGCGTGGCTGACCTCGATCGGCCTCTATCTGTGGGCGTTCCACCGGCTGCACGTGGACGGCTGCGACAACATCCCCGCCGAGCCGCCGTTCGTGATGATCGCGAACCACGCGAGCTATCTCGATGCGTTCTGTCTCGCGCGGGCGCTGCCGCGGCGGCTGGCAAGCTGCGCTTACGCGCTCGCCGCCGGCGACGCGTTCTTCGACACGCTGCCCGCGGCCGGCTTTTCCGCCTTCGCGGTCAACGCGCTGCCGGTCTGGCGCAAGGGCGCGCCCGCGGCGGAGCTGCCGGTGCTGCGCGCGCGGCTGGAAGAGGACCGTGTGGTGCTGATCCTGTTCCCTGAAGGCACGCGCAGCCGCACCGGCACGATGGCGCATTTCCGCGCCGGCATGGGCGCGCTGGTGGCGGGCGGCCCCGTGCCGGTGGTGCCATGCTGGATCGACGGCGCGCACGCCGCATGGCCGCCCGAGCGCCGCCTGCCGCGGCCGCGTCCGATCAGCGTTGCGATCGGCGTGCCGCTGACGTTTGCCGAGGTCGACAACGACCGCACCGGCTGGTCGCTCGTGGCCGAACGTTGCGAGCAGGCGGTGCGCGGCCTCGGTCTGGCGCAGGCGGGTGCCGCAAGCTAGACCGTGGCCAGGTTTGGGGAATGTCACACATGCGAAAGATCATGGCCCTGGCGGTCATCGCGCTGGGTCTGGGCGTTCAGCTGTCCGCCGCCGATGCGCAATGCCTGCGCTACGAGCCGCAGCAGGTTGTGCTGACGGGCAGCGTGCAGCGCGAACAGACCTACGGTCCGCCCGGCTACGGCGAGACGCCGAGCCGGGATGCGAAGGAGATCACCTACTTCCTGCAGCTGTCCGCGCCGATCTGCGTGCAGCGCGGCGAGGGCTCCGACGAGCCGGCGGAGTCCGGCGTCCAGCGTCTGCAGATCGCCTTCCTGAACATGGAGCCGGATCCGCGCATTGCGGGCCGCCGCGTCAGCATCACCGGCACGCTGTTCCACGCGACCACCGCGCATCACATGACGCCGGTGCTGGTCAGCCCGGACCGGGTGCAGATCCAGTAAGCCGAGACGGGCGGTTTCTCGCGGCGGCGGAGCCGGTTTACACTGCCCGGTCCTACGGAAGAGTGCCGATGCGCGAGACCCGGATTTCCGCCTGCCCGCACGACTGCCCCTCGACCTGCGCGCTGGAGGTCGAGGTGCTCGACGGCCGGCGCATCGGCGCGGTGCGCGGGGCGGCGGCGAACACGTACACCTCGGGTGTGATCTGCGCCAAGGTCGCGCGCTACGGCGAGCGCCTGTATCACCCCGATCGCCTGACCCGCCCGCTGCTGCGTAGCGGCGCGAAGGGCAGCGGCAGGTTCGCGCCGATCACCTGGGACGAGGCGCTAGACCGCATTGCGGAACGCTTCATCGCGGTCGCCGCCGAACATGGCACCGAGGCGGTGTGGCCGTACGACTTTGCCGGCACGATGGGGCTGGTGCAGCGCAACGGCATCCGCCGGCTGACCAACACGATGCGCTACTCGCGCCAGCGCGACACGATCTGCTCGACCATCGCGCAGGCCGGCTGGCGCGCGGGCTGCGGCGTCATCCGCGGCTGCGATCCGCGCGAGATGGCGCTCGCGGACGTGATCGTGATGTGGGGCGGCAACCCTGTCGCGACGCAGGTCAACGTGATGACGCACATCGCGCGGGCGCGGAAGGAGCGCGGCGCCAGGCTGATCGTCGTCGATCCCTACCGCACCGGCACGGCGCAGGTCGCCGACGAGCACATCATGCTGCGCCCCGGCACCGACGGTGCGCTCGCCTGCGCGGTGATGCATGTCGCGTTCCGCGACGGCTTTGCCGACCGCGACTACATGGCGCGCTACGCCGACGTGCCGGACGAGCTGGAGGCGCATCTGCGCTCGCGCGATCCGGCGTGGGCCGCGGCGATCACCGGGCTGAGCGTGGCCCAGATCGAAGGCTTCGCCCGCGCATACTGCACGACCGAGCGTGCGTTCCTGCGCATCGGCTACGGCTTCACGCGCAGCCGCAACGGGGCGGCCAACATGCACGCCGTGAGCTGCCTGCCGACGGTGACCGGCAAATGGCAGCGCGAAGGCGCCGGCGCGTTCTGGAACAACCGCAACATCTATCACTGGGACATGTCGCTGATCGAAGGGCACGATGTGCTCGATCCGTCGGTCCGCAGCATGGACATGAGCCGCATCGGCTCGGTGTTGACCGGCGACCGCACGGAGCTGGGCGACGGGCCGCAGGTCCACGCGCTGTTCGTCCAGAACGTCAACCCGATGTCGGTCGCACCCGACACCAACCGCGTCCGCCGCGGCTTCCTGCGCGACGACCTGTTCACCGTCGTGCACGAGCAGTTCATGACCGACACCGCGCGCATGGCGGACATCGTGCTGCCGGCGACGATGTTCCTGGAGCACGACGACATCTACCAGTCGGGCGGCCACAGCCACATCGAACTCGGGCCGAAACTGGTCGAGCCTCCGGGCGAGTGCCGGTCGAACCACGAGGTGCTGCAAGGGCTGGCGCAGCTTCTCGGCGCGGCGCATCGCGGCTTCGGGATGACGGCGATGGAGCTGATCGACGACCTGCTGGTCCGCAGCGGCTGGTCCGACGCGGCGACGCTCGCGAAGACCGGCTGGATCGACGCGCAGCCGGACTTCCGCGCCGCACATTTCCTCGACGGGTTCGGTTTCCCCGACGGCCGCTTCCGTTTCGCTCCCGACTGGGCGGCAGTCGGCCCGCTGCATGCGGCGATGCCGCGTCTGCCGGACCATCACGCGATCATCGACGTCGCCGATGCGGCGCATCCGTTCCGTCTCGTCGCCGCGCCCGCGCGCCAGTTCCTGAATACGAGCTTCACCGAGACGCCCACCGCGCGGAAGCGCGAAGGCCGGCCGACCGCGCTGGTGCATCCCGACGACGCGGCCCGCATGGGCCTGACCGAAGGCGGACGCGTGCGGCTCGGCAACGCGCGCGGCGAAGTCGTGGTGCATGCGCGGCTGTTCGACGGCGTGCAGCCGGGCGTGGTCGTGGTCGAGAGCGTCTGGCCCAACGGCGACTTCGAGGGCGGCGTGGGCATCAACGCGCTGACCTGCGACGATCCGGCGCCGCCGCTGGGCGGGGCCGTGTTCCACGACACGGCGGTGTGGGTGCGCGCCGAGGCGGCGGTGCTGGCAGAAGCCGCGGAGTGATGCGCCTCGTTGCGCTGGCCGCTCTGGCGGTCGGTATCAGCGTCCCGGCCTTCGCCGACGGCATCGTCGCGAGCTGGGTCCAGCTCGGGCCGGGCAGCTCGGCCGCCGCGTTGCAGGCCGGAAACTACGGCGACGTGCCGCTGAGCCGGACGCCGACCGTGCTGGTGCGTGCGATCATCAGCGGCGGTGCGTGCCCGGTCGCGGTGCTGGACGGCACGACGGAGCTGACGCTCGCGCCGCGCTTCAACGGTGCGGACCTGACCAGCACGCCCGGCACGCCGGGTGCCACCAACACGAAGGTGCAGCAGAACGGTGCCGCGTATCCGCAGTATTTCATCGATCCGGGCGCCACACCGGGCAGCACGCTGCCGGACGGCCAGCCGCGTGCGACAACAGGCTGGACCGAGTGCGAGGCGGTGGTTCCGGCCGGGCACAAGACGGCGGCGATCGGCAGCACGGTGCTGCGGCTGCCGGTCGAGAACCCGAAGCGCATCCTGGTGCTGGCCGACACCGGCTGCCGGATGTCGGGAGATCTGACTGCCGACGGCAGCAACCAGCAGGACTGCCACGATCCGGGCGCCTTTCCGTTGAAATTCCTGGCGGGCTTCGAGGCGACGATGCGGCCGGACCTGATCGTGCATGTCGGCGACTACTTCTACCGCGACACCGACTGCCTGACGCAGGATCGCGAGACGTTCCCCGGCTGCAACACGCCGACCAGCCCGAGCTACGAGACCTGGGGCGACACCTTCGACAGCTGGAACGCGGACTTTATCCTGCCCGCGCAGCCGCTGCTCGAAGCGGCGCCGTGGGTGATGGTGCGCGGCAACCACGAAAGCTGCGGACGCGGCGCGCGCGGCTGGTACGCGCTGCTCGATCCGCATCCGTTCAGCATGGCGCGGGTGACGTGCCCGGCGAATGCGGGAAAGGCGGCGGTCCCCGAAGGGGCTGACACGCCGGTCTATTCGGCCGATTTCCAGCCGACCTACACGATCACCGCCGGCCCGCTGACGTTCATCGTGCTCGACAGCAGCTTCGCAAAGGACTGGGCGGTCGATCCCAACATGGCGCGCAACTACGACATCGACCTCAGCGCGGCGGTGCGGTTCCTCGGGCCCGATGCCAATGCGATCTTCACGACGCATAAGCCGAGTTTCGGGCTGGGCCTGAGCAGCACAAGCAACTTCGGCAACTTCACCGAGCAGTCGATGATCAGCGGCGGCTCGGGCTACCTCAACACGGTGTTCAAGGACGGCGTGCCGGCGTCGATCGGGCTGTTCCTGTCCGGCCACATCCACCAGCTCGAATACCTGACCTTCGCCGATCCCGCGCGCTACGCGCCGCAGCTGATCGTGGGCACCAGCGGCTCGCTGCTGGACGACGACATCCTGTCCGGCAAGGTGCCGCCCGGCACGGCCGACATCGCCGCGTTCCGCGCGCAGGACTACCGGTTCACGGTCAACCAGGCGCCCGGGGCGACGACGACGACGCCGGTCAGCCGCGCCTATGCGCATGACGAGTTCGGCTTCGGCGTGCTCGATCTGGTGCAGGGCGACGGCGGCGCGCTCGGGTTCAACGCGAACCTGTTCCGCATCGACGCGACGCAGGCCGGATTTTGCCGGGTGACGCTGCGTCCGGTGCGCGGTATCGATTGCAGCCTCTGAGTACAGCGACACGAGACTTTCCCGATCCGGCAGGATGCGGGATGGCGCGCGAACCGGTAAGCTGAGCGCGGATGGACGCCCTGACACACGACATGGCCGCGCCGCCGGTGGGACATCGCCTGCTGCGCGGACTGGCGTTCGGTTACGGCTTGGCGGCGGCCGCCCTTGCGTTTGCGCTCGCTGTGCAGGGTTTCGCGCCGGTGCTCGGCGAGGCGGTGCGTTCCGGCGTCCTGGGCGTGGCGCTCGCGACGGTCGTGCTGGCCTTCGCTGGCGTGGCGGCGACCGGCGTGATGCTGCGCGCCCGCCGGTGGGGCAGCGGCGTCGGGCAGGCAGCGCGCTGGCCGCAGATCGTGCTGGTGACGCCGCTGGCCGTGCTTGCGGCTGTCATCGCATGGCGGCTGCGGCCGCTGGCGGGCCCGGCGACGGTGCCCAACTCGACGCAAGCCGTCATCGGCGGCGCTGCCGTGGTGCTGTGTTTCCCGCTGCTGGTGGCCGAGCGGATGGTCGCAGCATTGCCTGCCGCGCGGCTGCCCGAGGCGTCCGCACTGCGGGCGCTGGCGCTGCTGCCGGTGCTGCTGACGACCGTTGCCGGTGTGGGCGAGGTGGCGGCGGGGCTCGGCGCCGGCGGCTTCGGCCGCGTCGCCATCGCCGTGAGCCTGCTGATCGCGGGGGCGGTCGCGGTGGAACTGGCGTTGCGCGCAGCCGCCCGGGCGTTCCTGCCGCCGCCCGCGCCGGACACGGCAACCGCCGCCGTGCAGTCGTCGCTCGCGCGGCTGATCGCCGAGGGCGTGCGCGAGCGCAGCCTGACCGCGCCGGTGCGCTCGCAGTTCGGCATCGACTTCTCGCGCAGCTTCGCGCTGGCTTACGCCCGTTCGGCGGCGTTGCCGCTGCTGATGTTCATGCTGGTGCTGTCGTGGGGGCTGAGCGGGGTCGCGCTCGTCGGCTACGACCAGCGCGCCGTGTACGAGCGGTTCGGCGCGCCGGTGCGCGTGCTGCATCCGGGCCTGCACGCGATCCTGCCCTGGCCGCTCGGGCAGACCCGCGTGGTGGAGTTCGGCGCGGTGCACGAGGTGCCGCTCGCCGACGCCACACTCGGACCGGCGGACCGCGTCCCGGCTGAGGCGGTGCCGCCGGCGTGGCTCGACCGGCTCTGGGAGGAGGAGCATCGGGGCGAGGCGGCGTTCCTGATCGCGAGCGAGGCAGGCGGACGGCAGTCGTTTCAGACGGTCGCCGCCGACGTGCGCGTGCAGTGGCGCGTCGGCCTGAGCGACGCGGCGGCGCTCGACGCCGCCTATCGCACGGTCGATCCCGAGCCGCTGGTGCGTGCGGCGGCGAGCCGTGCAGTCGCACGCGCGCTGGCGGGACGCACGCTCGACGAGGTGCTGGGCGAGAAGCAGGACGGGTTCGCCGCGATGCTGCGCGGCGCGGTGCAGGCCGATCTCGACGCGGCGCATAGCGGCATCGAGGTCGTCGCGGTCGTGGTCGAGGCGATCCATCCGCCGGCGGGTGCGGCGGAGGCGTACCACGCCGTGCAGGCAGCCGAGATCAACGCGCAAGCCCAGGTGGCGTCGGAGCGCGGGCGTGCGGCGGCGACGCGCGCGACCGGGCGGCAATACGCGACCGAGGAGATCACCAAGGCGCAGGCGATCGCGGCGGAGGCCATCGGGCGGGCGCGGAGCGATGCGTCGTTGTTCGCGGCCGACCGCGACGGCGCCGCGGCGGGCCGCACCGTATTCGTGCTGGAGCGCTACTACGAAAAGCTCGCGGCGGCGCTGTCGCGCGTGCCAACGACACTCATCGACAGCCGCATCGCACCGGCCGACGCGCCAGTGCTCGATCTTCGCCCACCCGGCGCGTCCGGCGTCATCATCACCGCTCCACAGGGTTCGGATTAGCGCGTGCTGCACATCCATTCGCACGACGACGATGACCACGACCATCACGGTCACCACGATCATGGCCACACGCATGAGGACGTCGCGGGGGGCGGGCGGCTGCGGATGGCGCTGCGCGTGGCGCTCGCGAGCGTGCTGCTGATCGGCGCAGGACTGGCGGCCTCGGCCGTGATGGTGCCGGCGGGCGAGGCGATCGTGGTGACGCAGTTCGGCGCCGTGACGCGCGTGATCACCGAACCGGGGCTGGCGTGGAAGGCGCCGATGCCGGTGCAGATCGCAACCCCGGTCGACCTGCGGCTGCGCACCACGTCCACCGGGCTGCAGGATGTCGGCACGCGCGACGGGCTGCGCATCCTGGTGCAGGCCTACGCGGCATGGTCGGTGCCGAAGGACCCTGCGGCGATCCGCCAGTTCCTGCGCGCGGTGCGCAACGACCCGGACGAGGCGGCGCGGCAGCTGCGCAGCTTCGTGGGCTCCGCCTTGCAGGTGACGGCGAGCAACTTCGACCTTGCCGATCTGGTGAACACCGATCCCTCGCGCCTGAAACTGTCGGAGTTCGAGACGCGGCTGCGCGAGCAGGTGGAGGCGCAGCTGCGCGCCACCTACGGCGTCGCGGTCGCCGAGATCGGCATCGAACGCCTGACCCTGCCGGAGACCACGCTCGCGGCGACCGTGGGCCGCATGCGCTCGGAGCGCGAGACCGTCGCCGTGCAGCGGACCGCGGAGGGCGCGCGGCAGGCCGCCGAGATCCGCGCCGATGCGCAACGCGACGAGCGCGTGACCGTGGCCGAGGCGAAAACCAGGGCCGCCGACATCGAGGCGCAGGCAAGGCGCGAGGCGGCGGACATCTACGCCCGCGCGTATGCCGGCGATCCGGGGCTCTATCTGCTGCTCCGGTCGCTGGACACGTTGGCGCAGGTGGTGGGCAGCAACACCCGCATCCTTCTGCGCGCTGATGCCGCGCCGTTCAACCTGCTCGTGCAAGGTCCACCTCAATCGGGCACGCCGCCCGGGCTTGCGCAGGCGGCACCCGAGGCGCCGCACCAATGAGCGGCGCCCCGTTAAGCGGTGACAGGGCGCTGTCGGGGCCGGTCGCGCAGTCGGTCGCCATGGGGTTCGTGGCGTTGCGCATCGCGACGGTGCTGCTGGCGCTCGGCTGGGCGACGATGAACGTCCGGCAGGTGCCGCCCGAGATGCAGGCGGTGGTGATGCGGCTGGGTGCGATCGACCGCGTGCAGCAATCGGGCCTCGTGATCGCGTGGCCGCGGCCGATCGAGCGGGTTCTGCTGGTGCCTGGCCCGGTGCAGCAGATGAGCCAGCGGCTCGCGGCGAACACGGCGGGAGCGCCCGGGCTGAGCAACGTCGTCGCGCTGTCGGACGCGCCGGCGACGGCCGGCAGCTTTCTGACCGGCGACGGCGGCGTGGTGCTGCTGGATGCGACGCTGACGTGGCGCATCGTCGATGCTGCCGCGTATGTGCTCGCCGAGCAGCACATCGCACCCGCCTTGCGTCGCGCCGCCGAGGGCGCCGCGGTCGCGATCGCCGCCGCGCGTCCGTTGGACGATTTCGTCGTCGCACGGCCGGAACGGGCGGACCCGCGCGCCCAGGCCGCGCGGGAGGCGCTGCGGGCGGCGTTCGCGGCCGAGGTCAACCGCCGCCTGCGCGCGCTGGATGCGAGCGGTGCCGGACTCGGCATCGAGGTCACGCGCGCCGACGTGTCCGCGTACCTGCCGGCGTCGGCGAAGCTTGCGTTCGATGCGGTGCTGAACGCGGGGCAGATGGCGGAGCAGGGCATCGCGCAGGCGCGCACCGGTGCGGAGCAGGCGCGGCAGGCCGCGGCGCAGGAGAGCGACCGCATCGTCGCGGCAGCGCAGGCGACCGCGGCGGAGAAGATCGCCGACGCGCACGCGAAGACGGCGGAGATCGCCAGCCTCGCCGCGGACAACCCGCCGGACACGCGGCCCGCGCTCATCGAGCGCCTGTATCGTGACCGCATCGTGGCCATCCTGAAAGGCGCGGGCGCGGTGACGGCGGTGGACGCGCGGGGCGGAACGCGCGTGATCCTGCCGGGCTCGCTGCAATGAGTGCTGCCGCCGAAGCCGCGACCCTCGCACCCGCGCCGGCGGCGCATGCCGAGGCGCCGCTCGCGCGGCTCGAACGGCTGGTGCTGCGGGTGCAGCTCACGCTGGCGATGCTGGCGGCCGGGCTGCTGGTCGTGGCTCTCGGCTGGGAGTGGGCGTTCCCGGAGCAGACGGCGCTTGCGTCGCTGGTGGCGGGAGTCGCGGCCATTCTGGTCGCCGTGCCGGTGCTGGCGGCGGCGTGGCAGAGCCTGCGACACCCGAGCCTGCACGGCATCACCGACCGGCTGATCGCGCTCGCGCTGATCGCCGCCTGGGCGAGCGGCGACCTGACCACCGCGGCGATCCTGCCGATCGTCATGATCATCGGCCACGTGCTGGAGGAGCGCAGTCTGCTCGGCTCGCGCGAGGCGATCCGCGCGCTCGGGCGGCTGGCGGAGACCACGGCGAGGCGGCTGCGCGACGGCGTGGCGGAGCTGGTGCCGACGGCGGCGCTGCGTGCGGGCGACCTGATCGAGCTGAGGGCCGGCGACCGCGTGCCGGCGGACGGTATCGTGCGCGACGGCTCGGCGAGCATGGATGTCGCGTCGCTCACCGGCGAGAGCGTGCCGGTGGACGTGAGCGACGGCGCGCAGGTGCTCGCCGGTTCCATCGATACGGATGGCCGCCTCGAGGTCGAGGTGACTCGCGTGGGCGCGGAGACCACGCTGGGGCGGATCATCGCGCTGATGCGGACCGCCGAGCGTGCGAAGCCGCCGGTGACGCGGCTGCTGGAGCGGTATGCGGGGCAATACCTCGCGCTGGTGCTGATGATCGCGGGAGGCACGTGGTTCGCGACCGGGGATATTGCGGCGACGCTCGCGGTACTGGTCGCGGCGTGTCCGTGCGCGCTGGTGCTCGCCGCACCCGCGACGTCGATCGCGGCGATTGCGGTCGCGGCACGGCATGGGATTCTCATCAAGGGGGCCGCGTTCATGGAGAACCTCGCCGATGTCGGCGCGGTGATCTTCGACAAGACCGGGACGCTGACCACCGGCCAGCTCGCGCTGGTGCGCATCGAGGCGGCGGACCCCGACGCGGCACTGCGCGTCGCCGCCGCACTTGGTGCCGCCAGCAACCATCCGGTCAGCCGCGCGGCGTTCCGCGCCGCCCCGCACGCCCAACCGGCCGAGGATGCGCGCGAGGCAGGGGGCCTCGGCGTCACCGGGACGGTCGACGGCGTACACGCCGCGTTCGGCCGTCCGGCGTTGTTCGAGAAGCTCGGCATCGCCGCCACGCCGCCGCCTGCGCATGACGGGCCGATCGGGGGCGTGGCGCTCGGCGGGCGGTTCCTCGGCTGGCTGCTGTTCGCCGACGGGCCACGGCCGGAGGCGGAGGGGGCGCTCGCGCAACTGCGCACGCTGGGGCTCGCGCGGCAGGTGCTGCTGACCGGGGATCGTGCCACGGTCGCGACACGGGTGGGTGAGAGCCTGGGGATCGACGAGATCGTCGCCGAGGCGCTGCCGGAGCAGAAGATGGACCGGGTGCTCGCCGACGTGAGGGCGGGCTGGCATCCGATGGTGGTGGGCGACGGGATCAATGACAGCCTCGCGCTGAAGGCCGGGGCGGTGGGCGTCGCGATGGGTGCCACGGGCACCGACGTCGCGCTCGCCTCGGCCGATCTGGTGCTGATGAGCAGCGACCTGCGTCGGTTGGCCACCGCCATCCGGCTGAGTCGCCGGTGCCGGCGGACGATCCATGTGAACGTCGCGATCGGGCTGGGGTGGACGGTGGTGCTGGTCACGCTCGCAGCGCTTGGGGGGCTCGGGCCGCAGGGTGCGATCGTCGCGGCCTTGCTGCACAACGTCTCGACGTTCATGGGTGTGGCGAATTCCGGACGTCTGCTGACGTTCGACGAGACGGGAACAAGCGAGCCGCACGCATGACGGTCGAGGGCAAGCAGGTTGCGCTGGTGCTGCAGGGGGGCGGGGCCCTCGGCGCGTATCAGGCCGGTGCGTACCAGGCGCTGGAGGAGGCGGGATACCAGCCCGACTGGATCGCCGCCGTGTCCATCGGGGCGATCAACGGCGCACTGATCGCCGGCAATCCGCCCGGCCGTCGGGTCGACGCGTTGCGCACGTTCTGGGAGCGGGTGACCGCGCCGACCGCCCTGCTGCCCGACCTCCCCAACGCCGCCTGGCAATACGTGCTGCGGGAATCGAGTGCGGCCGCGGCCGTGCTGTTCGGCCAGCCCGGGTTCTTCCGCCCGCGGCTGCCGGCCGAGTTCCTGCTCACCGGCAAGCCGCCCGTCAGCTTCTACGACACCAGCGACCTGCGGCAGACGCTGGTGGACCTGGTGGACTTCAACCTGATCGGCCGCGGCGGGCCGCGGCTGTCGGTGGGGGCGGTCGACGTGACGACCGCCGAGCTGCGGTATTTCGACAGCAGCACCGAACCACGTTTCCTGCCCGAGATGGTCACCGCCAGCGGGGCGCTGCCGCCGGGCCTGTCGGCGGTCGAGGTGGCGGGCCAGACGTTCTGGGACGGCGGGTTGGTGTCGAACACGCCGCTGCTCTACGTGATCGACAACAAGGCCGACACCGACATGCTGGCCTTCCAGGTGGACCTGTTTCCGCCGCGCGGCCGCCTGCCGGAGAACATCGACGAGGTGGTGGAGCGCGAGAAGGACATCCGCTTCGCCAGCCGCAGCCGCACCAGCCTGCGGATCGCCACGCAGACGCACGGCTTGCGCCGACGCATCGCCGCCGGGCTGGACGCGGTGCCCGGGGAGCAGCGGAACCATCCGGCGCTGGACGAACTGGCGAGGCATGCACGCCGGTCGTCGCTGGATATCCTGCACCTGATCTACGAGCCCGCGATGCCGCAGGGCGGCGCCAAGGACTTCGAGTTCGGCCGCGCGGTGATGACGGAGCGCTGGGAGAAGGGGCTCGCGGACATGCGGGCGGCCCTGGTGGCAACCGACTGGGCCAGCGTCCGGCCCGACGAGACCGGGGCCAAGGTGGTCGAGTTCCCGCCGCCCAAGACGGGCTGACGGGACGGCTTGACGCACGGCGGCGGGCTGCGCACCTCAGCGTGATGAGCGATCCCTTCGTGCAGCCCGAGGAGCCGACCGCCGCCGAGGCGATCGCCGCGATCGCCGACGAGCTGGCGGTGTTCGACGACTGGATGGACCGCTACGGCTACATCATCGACCTCGGCCGCAAGCTGCCGCCGTTCCCCGACGAGTGGGCCGACGACGCCCATCGCGTGCCGGGCTGCCAGAGCCGCGTGTGGATGGAGCCGGTGATCCGCGAGGGGCGCATGTTCTTCGCCGGCGCGTCCGACGCCGCGATCGTCTCCGGCCTGATCGCGATGCTGCTGCGCGTGTATTCCGGCCGCACGCCGGATGAAATCGCCGCGACCGACCCGGTGTTCCTCAAGGATCTGGGCCTGATCGCGGCGCTGTCGTCGAATCGCGGCAACGGCATCGCGTCGATGGCGAAGAAGATCCGCGAGGCGGCGCGGCAGCCTGCGGCAGCCTGACCCGGGGCAGCTCCCGGGACGACACGTCACGATCGGCAGGGAGCGAGTGGCCACAGCCGTGGCCGTGCAGTCGGCACGCGCCCGCGTCTCGCGCGGCCGGCGACGGCGAGGCGTTCGCGGTGTGGCCGGGCGCGGGTGTTGGCGCGCCGGCGAGGCGTTGGGGGCGCGGCGGCGGGATCGTCGCCCGCGCGGCGCCGATCTTGATGATGGTGGTGCTGCCGGGCGGGTACGGAATCAGTGCGATGCGCGGTGCGGGAGGAGTCGCCGGTGCCGAGGGTGCCGGCGCGATGGCGGGCGTCTCGGGCGAAGGCGCGGCTTCGGCCGGCGGTTCCGAGGGCGCGGTTGCGTCCGCGTCGTCATTCCGCGTCGCCTCTTGGCGGCGTGGCGATCCAGGGCGGCGCGGCAGGCGCCTATCACGTTGCCCTGGATCGCCACGGCGCTGCGCGCCTCGCGATGACGGGGACGTGGTTGCGTCAGTTCCCTTCTCGCCCGGACCCGGCGCGCGGTCCGCCGGCTGTTCCGCTGCGTGCAGATGCCGGTGCGCGGTCTCCCGCGCGACGTCGCGGTCGCGCCGGCGGGCGCGGCTGCGCTGGGCCATGCGTTGCAGCGTGCGGGTGTGCGCGCGCACGAGCTTGGCCTCGGCCGCGCGGCGCTCGACGATGAACCAGCGCTCGGTCGCGGGAGGGTATTCGGCGCGTCGGTCGCGCCAGCGCTTCCAGCCGAGCATGACCCAGATCACCGGCGGCGGCCCCGGTTCGGGGGTCCGCGCGGCGCGCTGGCGGCGGCGGGTTTCGGCCCAGGCGCGGCGCTGGGCGAGCAGGCGCATCGACGCGCGCGTCGCCAGCCGGTGCAGGCGGCATTCGGCCTGCCAGTCGCCTGCGTTGGCGCGGCGGTAGAGGTCGCGGGCGTCGGTGCAGTGGGCGCAGCGGTGCCGGGTGGTGGGGTAGCGGGAGGCCTCCAGGTCGCACCAGGAATAGAGGTCGCGATGGCCCGTCGGCTTGCGGAAGAGGCGCTCCGGCCTGGGCCGGCGTTCGCAGAAGGCGTCCTGGATGATCTCG
>Ga0074045_10002937_pt1 | contig 15525 bp, 17 predicted proteins | sample BogForMeECP23OM2_FD_94442 | JGI IMG/M metagenome (GOLD analysis project Ga0074045, IMG submission 94442) | Bog forest soil microbial communities from Calvert Island, British Columbia, Canada - Bog Forest MetaG ECP23OM2 | ecosystem: Environmental > Terrestrial > Soil > Wetlands ...
TCTGCCGCAGCAGCTTCACGCGGTAAGTCCTGTCGTTGAAGCATGGAAGCCCCGACTGAAGTTTTATCTCAGTCGCGGGTAGTTCACTTGTGGGAGCCATCATTTCACCATGAAAGATTTATCAAGGAAGAGAATTCCTCCCCCTCGATGGAGAAAGTGAGATCCGTCCAAAAGGACTCAAATTAACTCTTTCTATATGAACGTGAACTTTTGGAGCATGTGGTCACAAAGGCGCATTAGAGGGAGAAATAAACGCTTCTTATAAATTCTCGAAGGCGTTTGCTAGGAGTGGTACTCCTCAGATATTGAAAAGGAAACTTGTGTTGAAAAGACAATAATGCCTGGAACTCACAGAAAAAATCGATTTTTCCTGTGGAAATCTACAGAACGAGCGGAATCTCTCAGGGGCGGGGGATCACCCACATAGAGGGTGAAGCCTGGAGCGGAACTAGTCCTGTTCACCCTGAAGGCTGCGAGCGGAAACTTTACCGATGAATGATTTTTTAGTGCTTAGAGGCTGACGGACATTTTGTGTTTATAAGAATATTCCCTTGCTCATAAGGCTGAACGGTTTGAAGCTTGCCCCGGCAGCTAAGTAGCGGGTAGTTCACGCTTACTCTGATGGTATACACGCTGTCAGATTTTTTTTCATCAATAGGAAAAGAGAGAAAAATCTCGGTCAGATGCTTCGGGAGGCTCATATTATTACATTTCAGTTACAGAAAAGTTAAACGTCTGTTAAATCTTTGTCTGTCTATTGCATCCTTGGGATATCAAATGTAATATGTATTTAATGAGCAAAAAAATACTCGTAGTTGATGATGAACCTGATATTGTCGAACTTGTTTCCTATAATCTCAAGAAGGAAGGGTTCGAGGTCTTGTGTGCCTTAGACGGCGAAGAAACTCTCAATAAGATGAAGGCGGTAAAGTTCGACCTTGTTATTCTTGACCTCATGCTTCCGGGTATGCAGGGTGCGGAAATCTGCCGCATCATCAGAAATAATCCCGAAACACGAAGTTTGCCCGTTATCATGCTCACCGCAAAAGGAGAAGAGATTGACAAGATTGTCGGCTTGGAAATCGGCGCCGATGATTACGTAACGAAACCATTCAGCCCTAAAGAACTTGCGGCACGCGTTAGGGCGGTTTTGAGAAGAGCAAGCGAAAAGCCTGCAAAGGAAAACATGATCCAGATCAAAGATCTCATCATCAACCTGGAGAGCTATACAGTTTCTAAGCGAGGTGTGCCACTGGACCTTAGTGCCACTGAATTTAGGCTTCTTCTCTACCTTGTTCAAAAGAGAGGAAAGGTTTTCAGTCGGGAGCAACTTCTTGACGCCGTGTGGAAGGATGAAGGACTTGTCGAGCCGAGAACTGTTGATGTGCATGTAAGGAGGCTTCGTGCCCAGATTGAAGATGATAGTTCGAGTCCTGTCTATATTAAAACGAAAAGAGGTATCGGCTACTACACGGATGTAGACATATGAGAAGGAGCAAGGGCATTTCGTGAACTCTATCAGCAAGAGCGCGTTAGCGCCTGATATGAGAATGTGCGTTGGTTCTCAAAGGATCAGACCAGAGAGAACTGTTAAGGCAAACGGATTTGTATCATAATCCTTTTATTCTACAAAGACCAGACTCCATCTCCCCGGCTTATTCCCCTCAAATAGTGTCCCCATTGGTTCAGTGGCGAAGGAAAAAATTGCATGAGTTTTCTCATAAATAAAGAGTAAAAGGAGAGATACAGGTGAAAAAGACGTTCGTATTGGATACCAATGTGCTGATCCATGATCCAACTTCGCTTTTTAAGTTCGGTGAGCATGACATCGTAGTACCCTTCACCGTCATAGGGGAACTTGACAGGCACAAGAGAGGGCGAGGGGAAATTGCGAAATCAGCACGACAGGTACTGAGAACGATAGACGAATTGAGAGAAGGAGGCTCGCTTTCCTCCGGCGTTAGAATTCCTTCTGGAAGCACCATTGCAGTCAGCTTGCCGTCAGGAAACGGGCATTTGATGCAGCAAAGTTGCATAGAGTGGTCGTTATCGAGAACGCGATTAACAGATGCTCGAAATAGACAGGAAGATGTTCGTGTCCCTTTATGACAGCTAAATGACAAAAATTTAACCTGATTGTCATAATCTTGTAACAAAAGGATGGTATATTTAAATGAAAAGGAGAAGGGCATGCATCGAAGAAGTGAGACAATGTGTCAGTACCTCAAAGGAAGCAATGATGGGGCCAGGTGCAGTGTTGTCAACACATTGATTAGAGATATCGAAGACGCCGATATTCGGCTTTGTATGAATAGACACTATGAGGCGTGTTCTTACTATATGTTTGCATTGCGAAAGTGTGTACTCACAATGATGGCCCCGGATGCCGCGTTTGGGACAACATTCAAGTGTTAACGAAACAGGAACAGGCATCAGGTAAAAAAATGATAACGGATGCCGCGACGACAACTGATGAGGTTAGATGTCCATCCTGCGAAACTTATGCGTTATACAAAAATGGGAAAGCATGGACAGGAAAGCAAAGGTTTCTCTGCTTGATGTGTGGGAAACAGTTTACCTATAGCGCTTCGAGAGCCACGGTAAAGGGCAAACCGGTTTGTCCTGAATGCGGTAAACACATGAACATCTATATGTTAGAAGGTGACATCGTGCGTTTTAGATGTTCAGGCTATCCTGAATGCAAAACATATAAGAAATACAGAATGAAGGAGGCGTAAAATGAGTTATTACATCCATAACGTTCCCGGGAGGTTGAGGGTAAAAACTCCCATCGTAAAGAAGAATAAGGATGCTGCGGATGAAATCAGAAAGACATTGAGCACGATGAACGGCATTGCTACCGTTGATATTAATATCACAACGGGCAGCATCCTTATCAATTACAATCCCAAGACCATACAATATAAGGATATTGTAAGCACTCTCCAGAGACGAGGTTACTTTGACATGTCAAGAGCCATTACGAATGACCAATATATCGTGAGAGCCGCCTCTCAAGCAGGCAATGTCGTGGGAAAAGCTCTTCTCGGTACTTTTGTGGAAAAGGCCCTGGAGGGATCAGCACTCTCATTACTTACCTTATTGATTTAAATAGCTTGTTCATTTCCCCATCACTCCACAAAAGGATCCTCAGAAGGATTATCTAATAAAGTTTCACCCACCTTTTTATTGCTTTGGAAGACAAGAAAATCTAACAGCTAACCTGTGATTTAATATCAGAGCGCCAAAAAAAAAATCACGCCTCACAGAGACTATCGAGCAGATACGATATCGATTTGTTAAATAATAAATATCGCGACGGGTTTGTAGTTTACTCAACGCTGCCAGATAAAGAGGTTTGAATATGGAGTACTACATTCAGTATGTGCCAGACAGGCTAGGAATCTAAACCCAAGTGATTTAGTGCAACCCGGAGAAGGCTCAGCAATTCTAAAAATTCATTAAGGGAGATGGCAAGACAACGGAGGGGGAGACTCATGCGGTTACCGAAAGTGCTCTGATGTACTTTGACGACAAGGAAATAAACTGCGAACAGGTTATCTAACTCCTTGAAAAGCGTGGTACTTTTATCTTTCTAAAGAGGATACCTGTGACGGATATATAGAAAAAGCAATTGATAAGGGTGTTGAATTAAGTGAGCGGGTGATTATTTTTATGATATGGGTAAAAAGCTGCAGCATCCGCGCTGTGGATAACCACCCCGGTCCTTTCAGACGATAAGTCACAGACAGCGTTTGCGGCATAACAAGAACAAATGCGAAAACTGCAACCAAACCGCTTACCGACAATCTTTTAATTTCAGCCTCCTCGTTCATGAATGTCCATAAAACTCTCATACAACCTATGCCTCTGAGGAAAGGCAAACAGACTTGCTATAAAGGCTTCATCGGATTACCTCAGCTTGCAGACTATGCATGAAAAATGCTCTTTACCAACTTCCATCTCCTATTCTATGCAATCTTCTGGTATCTATCAGAACAGTGATTCGTCACAGCATTATTAAGAGGAGATTATAGAATTATTAATTTCCATAGTTTGAATAATTGCACATGGTGAGGTTGGGAAAAATTGTGTGCAAATCACGAAAAAAAAACGTCGACATTGTCACAAAATGAGACACACGTGATATCGCAGTGCCCTCACCTCTGGGAAGCCATGGAAACGTTAGCGATGTTAATGTTTTTAACTTGCCAGTGTTCTGTTGATGGTGCGCATGCTCTCTGCGATCGTAGTCACAATTTTAGGTTAATGAGTTTTCTTTCCGGTAACAGTTTCTGCAGCTCTCGTCATGCGAGGGGACGCACTTGTGACCCTTGTAAAGATAGCACAATGCTTTCCTGTCCTTTATACGGTTGAATACCCACTTATAGTACTGATCCTGTAAGTCTCTTACATCAGGCTCTTTCATTTCCATCACCCCCTTTCAATGAATGGCGCGCATCAATTTTAATATCAGCGTGATTACGTTATCATTAAGATGTCATTAAAACAGTGTGAAGTTTTACACCTCGGTTTAAGCAGAGGATCTGCGCAGTTGCCTCTGAAGTGTGCGTAGACTTATTGCAGGAATCGTCGATGCTCAGGAGGCAGGGGGGAGTAACCTAGCATGCAAGCACGCTTTATTTCTTATTTCTGCCAATATGGTCAGATAGCCACAACGCGACTTGACGGTAATCTTCAGCACCCTTAGATTTGGGCGCATAAAGGATGATCGGCTTGCCGAGCCCCGGGGCTTCTGCAAGTGCGACATTCTCGCGAACCAAGGGTGAAACCTTCCCAGGGAAAAGTCTTTCAAGCTCAATCATTATTGTCCGGTGGATCCTACGCCTCGGGTGGGCCCGGCATGGTATTATCGCCACTATATCAAGGCCCAAATGATCCTTCCCAACATGTGTAATGGCATCCATCATTTGGTTCAGGCCGCTCAACGCCAAATAGTTTGCTTCAACAGGAATGACAACGTGTCTGCTCGCCTGGAGAGCTGTCATGGTAAGAATTCCCAAACTTGGGGGACAATCTATGATCACCTTTTCCCAATCGCCCTTAGTCGCTTTCAAGCAACGGAGCAGGAGTTCCTTCCCTATTGCCCCGGTAAATCTCTGTCTGGCGGCAGCCAGGTTAGGCCCTGAAGGGATCACATCCACACCCTTCGCTTGGGTTCTCACGACAGGTAATGCTATTGTCTTCTGTAAAGCATTCAGGAGGTCGTCCCCGCTATTCTTCACGCCGTAAGACATGCTGGCACTTCCTTGAGGATCGAGATCAATAAGGAGAACCTTTCCCCCTGCCTCTCCCCAACAGGCGGCAATATTTACCGCGGAAGTGGTTTTGCCAACTCCACCCTTATGGTTCGCTACAGAGACTATCTGCATCGAGTCTTTTCTCCTCATCTGATCGGCCTAATGATCTCCGCAATCTATGCCGACTGTAATCCCTTTTATCAGTTCCTCGGGAAGATATTCAGCGGAGTCAAAAGTTCCGTACCGTTTCTCGATCCCTCGCAGCTCTGCTGCGGGGTAGTTTTTTGTCGGCCCTCTATCCTTTTATCTCCTGGATTTTATCAGTCAGCTCCCAAGGAAGTCCGATATCCATTCTCCCCACATGACCGTATGTGGCAAGCTTCCTGTAAAATCCTCCCTTCAAGATCGATGGAAGGTATCTCAGGTTAAAGTGCTTCATGATGCCTGCCAGGCGGAAATCAAAATGTTTCTCAACAAGGGCCGCTATCTTTTCATCAGAGATTTTTCCTGTTCCAAAGGTCTCCACCTGAATGCTCACAGGCCTTGAGAGACCTATTGAGTAGCTGAGTTGTATTTCGCATTCAGCGGCAAGCCCCGCCGCCACCACATTCTTCGCTGCGTAACGGGCCGCGTAAGCGCCTATTCTGTCTATTCGTGTGGGATCTTTGCCGCTCAGTGCCGCCCCGCTTTGTCTTGAGTATTCCCCATAAGTGTCAATAGCATTTTTTCTTCCCGTCAGTCCGGAATGGACCGAAGGCCCTCCCACGATGAATGGGCCATCAGGGTTTATGAAAAGCCTTGTGCCTCGATCCGGCTTTATCTCCTCTTCCATAAAAACAGCATCTATCACTGCCTGTCTAATATCGTCTTCCAGTTTTATTAAATCAGGCCCTCCCGCTTCTGGTGGCTTTTCCTGGCTCGCGATTACCGTTATGCTGTGAATCCTGGACGGTCTGCTATTTCTGTATTCAACTCCTACTTGGGTCTTCCCGTCCGGTGCTAGGTAGGGCAGAATCTTCTGGAGCCTTGCGGAAGTGAGTTTCCTTGCCAACCGGTGGGCCAGCCAAATAGGCAGAGGAATAAGGGAGGAGGTCTGATTGCAGGCAAATCCAAAGACAGTAACCTGATTCCGTACGACAACGGCATCCATCTGCCTGTCTGATAGTTTGCGTTCATCAAAACAGAATTGCTCCTCGTGAGGCAGATCTTTGAGACTCGTCAAGATGCTGCACGTCTTGGAATTAAAGCTGTATTGGTCATAACCGATCTGGTTAATGACCTGCCTTGCGATATTAGGAAAGTCTACACTGGCGCTCGATTCGAACCTCGCAGCAATGAAGATGATAGCGGTAGAGACTGCGCATTCGGCAATGATTCTTGAGAAGGGATCTTGCTGAAGAAAGTGGTCAACTATGGCGTCACTTATTTGATCACAGAGCTTATCAGGATGGCCTTCTGTCACCGATTCCGATGTAAAGATAAAGTCTCTTTTCATATATTTGACCTCTTCGGGATTTTTTTTGTGCCTTCATTCACCAACAGCGGGACAATAGCGCTACCTCCTATAACAACACCATCAAATATGGTGATCGGAGCGATCCCAAGGAGATTCCTCAGTCCCGGAACAACCATCGCAAGCAGTTGGACGGCAAAAGAACCTCCAAGGGCCATATTGAGATATCTGTTCGGTGGCAGTTTCTCGCTGCCGAATATGCTGTGTGTCTCCGAACGGCAACTTACGGCATGGAGAAGCTGTCCGGTGGTAAGGCTCAAGAACGCCATGGTGCTCGCTTTTTGACCGATTCCGTATTTCGCTATGCCATAGCCATATGCTCCGAGAGCTCCAGCCGATAGTACCGCTGATTCAAAGGCGATCCTCCTGAAGTCCGATGACTTTACGATGGGAACATCGGGATTTCGCGGTGATTGAATCAGCACATCGGGTTCCGGAGGCTCTAAAGCAAGGGCAAGACCGGGGAATATATCCGATATGAGGTTGATCCATAAAAGTTGGATGGCGCTCAAGGGCTGTCCAAGGCCTCCAGCAATAGCGGCAAACATGACCATGATCTCGCTGAGATTTGTTGATAAGAGAAAATGGACAGACTTTCTAATGTTGTTATATATGGTTCTACCCTGGCTTATAGCGATAATCATTGTTTCGAGGTTATCGTCTTCAAGAATAACATCCGCAACTTCGCGCGCAACATCTGTTCCTGTGTGCCCCATGGCAATGCCTATGTTTGCGGCTTTCAGGGCAGGGCCGTCGTTGATGCCGTCACCCGTCATCGCCACTATTTTTCCTGCCTGCTGCAGTGCCTGAACTATCTGGAGCTTGTGTGCGGGGCTGACTCGGGAAAAAACCTGCACTCGTTCACAGAGAGCTTTCATCACTTCAGGATCAAGATCTGCCAGGTGCGAAGAATTGAGGATCTCGAGTTGACCACCCCTGCTTAGGTTCAATTCCTTCCCTATGGCGTATGCCGTTGGACTTTGGTCACCGGTAATCATGACGGTATCTATCCCGGCCTGGTGAAAGAGGCTGATCAACTCCTTCACCCCTTTTCTCACAGGGTCAGCCATGCCAATGAGTCCCAGCCAGATAAGGCCATCAGGTTTATCTTCTTGCAACGTGATGTCGATATCGTCTTCAAATGAATAGGCGACGCCGAGAACCCGGAGTGCTTCCCCAGCCATACGCTCATTCTCAGTCTCAATCGCGGTTCGATCATCATCTGTTAGAGGGAGTTTATTCCTATTATTGATGCGCCACGTGCACATTGAAAGCACCTCCGACGGACTCCCTTTTAGCGCTACTATTCTGCCGAGATTGGGGAGGCTGTGCTCGGTGCTCATGTAGTTACGCTCCTCAGACCGATGCGTGATATTCTGGAGAGGATATTTTTCCTTGAGACTGAGGACATCTACTCCTGCGCTTAATGCCATATGCACAAGGGCATTCTCTGTCGGAGACCCTCGAAGCACATGCTTTCCGTCCTCCATGCTTATTTCAGATTCGTTACAAAGAACAGATATATGGATGAGTTTCAACATCTCGTCGCTAGAGTAAGGATTCACAGGTCCTTCTTTTCCTATGAACTTTCCTTCAGATACCAGGAAGCGCTGCATCTCCGTATATAAAGCAACAGCGGACATTCTGTTCATTGTTATCGTGCCTGTCTTATCAAGGCAGATAGTCTGAATAGAACCGAGTGTCTCTACAGCTTCAAGATGTCTAATAAGGACATTCAGTTTTTTCATGCGCCTTATGCCAAGGGCGAGAGTCGTTGTTGCGACGGCAGGAAGTCCCTCGGGAACAGCGGCGACAGCAAGGGATATCGAGGTCTTCAGCATCTGCAGAAAACCATACCCTCGAAGGAGGCCGATGAAAAAGACGATACCGCACACGCCGCTACAGATGAAAACGAGTTGAGAGCCCATTTTATCCAGTTGGCGTTCCATAGGCGTTTCAGGGGTGGTTGCTTCTCCCACAAGGATCTGTATCTTGCCTATTTCGGTAAATTTTCCTGTGGCGACGACGACGGCAAGTCCCTGCCCTCCCGTCACAAGTGTTCCCATATAGACCATGTTTCTTCTGTCGCCAAGAGGGACGTCTGTCTCCGCGGTCGGCAAGAGAGTTTTCATTACAGGCATACTTTCTCCTGTAAGGGTAGACTCATCGATGCTCAGGTACTTTGTTTCTACGAGTCTCGCATCGGCAGGGACATAACTGCCGGGTCTGAGAATGATCAAGTCTCCTGGCACCAGATCTCCTGCGCTTACTTCTATCGGCATCCCATCACGAATTACCGTTGCAATCGGCCTCACGAGACTTTTCAGGGAATGGATGGTTTTTTCAGTCTGGTTCTCTGTCGTGTACCCTATCGCAGCATTTATCAACACGACACCAGCGATTACCACTGCGTCCACGAGTCCGCCCGTAAGGATCGAGATGCCTGCCGCGGCTCCGAGGAGGCCAACTGGAAGTGACTTGAATTGATTTATGAAGATGCTCAGCGCTGAACGCGGGACAGCCTCTGGTAGGACGTTCGGTCCATATTTCTTGAGGTTTGTTCCAACAAGGTCGCTTGATAATCCTGAAGTTCTTAACGTGCCGAAAGATCGGAGAATATCTACTGACTCCATTCGGTGCCACTGCTCTACCCTCTGATCTTCTGACTGGATGATGCTTTTTCTTAATTTTCTTCTGCTTTTTGGCGCTACATCTTTTATTGTTTCCCGAGGCGCAACTAATGGAAGATTGACGCCGGATAAAGGCCTGTCTCCTTGTATGTTATGTTGGCTGTAAGTCCCCTGCTCTGAAAAAGCGGCAGGCCGTTGGGGAGTGACAAATTTTTTCTTATGCTCGCCGATGACTTCCGTGATAAGGGAAACGAGGGCATCGGTCGTATTATCTGAGTTGTAAAATACCAAGACCTTACCGGTGAGGGTATTAGCAAAACAGCCGGCTATCCCTTTTTCGGAAGATAGCTTTGATTCAATCTCTTGTTTGAGTATCTCAGATCGATAGAGGCCCTCTACTTTGAACCGCACCCTTCCTTTAACAGCAGCATGAACTACCTGGACCACACCTTCCTAAGCCCTCCTTTTCCCCTTCATTTTTGTTGAAGGTCTCGTTGTCTTTGGTTGGGAGGCTGGTATTTTTTCATGAGCAGCCATAGAGGATTGTCTGGGCTTCGGCAAAGCTGCGCTCGCTATATCCTTTACCCCTTCCACGACGCCGAAGAGCATATCTTTAACAGCCTTGACAGCGGTGTTTCCGATGGTGCCCGCGGCTTCGATCGCTCCGCCTACCGCCACTTTTGCGACATCTTCCACATTCCCGCCTACTTCCTTTGTCGCTTCAATGACTCCATCAACTGCCCTTCTTGCGACCATCGCGACATCTGCCCCGACTTCCGCCGCCCCCTTAACAGCCCCTTGAACCGTCTGGCTGGCGATGGTGACAATGTCACCGCCGAGATCGCTTACCCCCATGATGACACCTTTCGCAACGCTCTTAGTGCTTAAAATAAGGCCTGTGCCGACCTCCTCGGTTGCCTGAATTGCGCCCTTTACCACGTCTTTCGTGATATCCACTGCCTCATTCGCTACAGAACCAGTGGCCCTCAGTGTATTTGAAACCGTATTCCTCACGAGACTGACAATTTCTGCCTCGATCTCATTGATGCCTTTTAGACTGCTGACAACTCCCTCTCTGACGGTTGTCCCCGCCTTTCCGATACCCTCTCCGACACCTGAAACTGTGCTGCTTGTAATATCTTTTTTCGACATCTTTAGCCTCCTTGGTCAATGGATAATAAATTCCTGGCCTACGCCAATCATCCCTTGTTTATATTCTTCGATGGTGACGAATATAAACTACTATAAAATAAGTCTATTGCCCTCAGGTTACAGCATGATGAATACTGGGTTACCATTTTTATTTAAGTAAACTATGACGGTACACTGCTTGATTTTAATAAGATGTTTAATGCATACCAAAAGGCACCATACCAAGGGAGTGCAGTAAGATTCCCCATGCTTATCTGGTAGATTCCTGCCCCAAGGAGTATGAGAAATGCGAGCCCCCCTATGTCTATCTCGCCCCCGGTAAACGTCTTTAGGTGAGCATCCAGACCTTTAAATGTTCTTGATATCCGCTGTTGCAACCCGGCTGGATAGGCATTCAATTCTTTAAGGCTGAAAAGATTGTTGGCGATGGCGAACTCAGCAATCGTTCTCACGTCCATGCCATGGACAAGGAGCACACTCCCCGTTAAAGGATTTGTTTCGATGGTTTTTACACCTTCGATACCCGAAAGTCGTTCTTTTAATGTCGCAAAAAAAACCTGATCTCCCTTCTTTGAAGGTATTTTCACCCTTAGCCTTCCCGTCGTATGATGGCTTATATAAGCATTGGGGAGCATCAAGCGTTCTGTTCCCCTTCAGGCGAAGCCGCGGTATTCACGCTAGTCTGTGCCTCTTCTATCTCGGCCTTTGCCTCGGCCACCAGATCTTCAACTACTTCTCCCACTTCTGCGAACGTCTCCTTGCCTCTTTCATAAAGCATAAGCCCCCCCTTTATTGCAGCCTTTGCTGCTGGTTTAGCCACACCTGCAATAACGGGGAGTATGGCAGGCGCAAGGATAGCGGCGCCTATGCCTATGGCGAGGCCAGTGACAACATTACCCTTAAGGACATCACCAAAAAGTCCCATATGAAACCTCCTTCTCCTTGTATCGTCTTACTTTATCACTAAAATACGCTATTAGTCACGAGTTTTTTCATTACTTGCCTACAAATAATCAAGCTGTAACGTTCGATTAATAACGATGTAACAATTCTATGATTAACTAACCCTATAAACAGAAATTAAAAGGACGTTTGCTTATGATTCAGTACAGGATAGCACACCATGTTCCGGGCCGCATTAGGATTGAGGTTCCATTACTAAAAGGGCTGACATTCAAGGCCCTGGAGAGCCTGTCCCGATTGAATATCCCGTGCGGAATAGAGGGGATAAGACCGAACCCTTTGACAGGCAGTCTTGTGATCAAATATAACCCGGCAAGAATTGACATCATGGCATACCTTCAAGAAATTGCGGCTGACAGAACGCTCCAGGAGGTGCTGCTGAAAGGAGGCGGTTGTGACTAGCGCAGTTCAGGGAACACCCTTGAAGGCACTAAAAAATATGCCCGAAGTACAATGCCCATATTTTGAAATGAAAAACATTTGCAAGGCATCCCTTTCATTGCTATCTCCAGCCACACAAATAAAAAGGACATATTGCAACAGCGAAGACTTCGATAGCTGTCTAATTTTCTTGGCGAAATCATTGAGGAGCACGATGCAGAAATGACATGCCCTGACTATGGATCTGATGCTTTGAGGTATTTTGTGGGGGCATCGCCGTCCCTCCTCAATTCAGCAGTATCTTTTGCAGAATAAAACATGAAACATGCCCGTTAGTCATATAGGAGAGGTCTCAACATAAGAGAATGGATATTTTGCGGCAGAAATCCCGCATCAGAACGTGGAGGAAATCATGAAATGCCCCCATTTAAGACCGTGGCAGGTGGAAACATGCAAGATCGAGCAGACGTTATATGTGCCGAGCGTGTTTCAGCTCCAGGAATACTGCAAGACAAAAGGGCACGAGAAGTGCCCTTTCTTTGTTCAGAGTTTAATCGAGGAAGAACAAATCAAAGGTCAGCTCTCCGTGCGGGAATATGCATGACGTAGCCGCCTTTTTTGGTGAATGCTGTCATGGTTGTGGGGAGCCGATCAGCGCTGACTCTCGTAAGATTTGAAGACCTAAGGAGCGATCGTTTGGGTATTGTCAAAAATAGCTCATGGATTTTACTTTGATAAACCTTAAACCGAGAAAAGGGATACGGGCAACGGAAGTCTCCCGTGTTTGTATTAGAGACATCGCAAAAAAGGGAGGACGGACGGACTGCTCTGCAGAGGCCGATTGCTCTTGCGTCAACTCTGTTATATCCGGCGAAGTGGTTGCCTCGCCATGAGATATCGCCAGAATGGTAACGCTGAAGAAAAGCGCAATTAACAGGAGGAAGGGCAGAAATGATGTCCTCATTTCCTGACTTTATCACCCAGCCACCCGTTCGTCATATGCGCTTACTACGGCGCTGCTGGTTCCGTAGAAAGCTTCTTTCCCGATTAAATCGGTAAGCTCATACCTGTCCAACTCGGCCTTGACGGGGTCGACAACATCGCAAAAGACAAGCCGGATCCCCTGTCCCTTCAGAATGTTGTAGATATCACGAAGTGTTGCCGCCGCAGTGTAGTCAACATCTGCTACCGCTGAGGCCTCGATACAGAACCATGCCAGAGGGGGGTACGCCCGATTGGCTAAATCGTAAACCTGCTCCGAGAATTGTTGAACGTTGGCGTAGTACATCGTATGGGCAAAGCGATATATCAGGAGCCCGGGCCGGACTTGCTCCGGTGCGGTCACCGGCAGCAACCGCCAGCCTCCCGTCTCGTCAGGAACTATCACGGCGTTCTTCGACCGATAGCTCCTTCTCACATGCTCGATGAGTGACAGCACCATTGCAAGGATAATGCCCTGCTCGACATCGACGAAGACTACTACAACGGCTGTAACCAGAGCCACGAGGAACTCCGACGGTCGCTGGGCCAGGATCTTGCGCATCTCTTTGACATCAATCAATTCCACACCAATCAGGAAAACTACCGCTGAGAGGACAGCATTCGGCATATGAGCCAGTGGGCCTGTCAAAAACAGCAGCACTAGGAGCACAATGAAGCTCGTGATGACCTGAGAAAACTGGCTGCGACCGCCGAAGCTATCGACTATTTGAGTCTGGGTAGGGCTGCCGTTCACAACGAAGGTCCCGGACAATGCGGCGCCAATATTGGCCAGACTTAGGCCAACGAGGTCCACGTTTTCGTTGAAGCGCTCGTGGTAGCGGGTTGCATAGGCGCGCGAAGTGGCAGCGCTTTGGGCCAGAATGACTACGAACATCGAGAAAGCAATGGGAAGCAGTTTCACGATGATGTCCTTGTCCAAGTGGACATTGGGCAGGCCGATCTTCGGCAGGCCGCTGGGAACATCGCCAAGCACATAAACGCCGTGGGCTGGCAGGTTAAGCGTCCATCCCGCAACAATGGCACCAACTACAGCAATCATGGCCCCTGGGATCTTTTTAGAGATCTTTCTAGATCCAACAATAACGATCAGCACGGCTGCAGAGAGAGCCACAACGTATAAATTCGTTTGTCCGATTTGTCTCAGATCGCCTATGATCTTCTCGATCGTACCATGCCCTCCTCCCGGAAGACCAAGCATACCCGAGATCTCACCGACTGCGATTTGGATACCAACTCCGGTCAGAAAACCGACGAGCACAGTGCGTGAGAGAAAATCCGCGAGAAACCCCAGACGAATGATACAGGCAGTGATCAGGAAAACCCCCGACAGGAGGGCTAGGACGCCCGCCAGTGCGAGCCACTCAGCCGACCCAGGTGCAGCCATTCCTGCGATGCCGCTAGCTAAGATGGCTGCCGTGGCAGAGTCAGCGCCAACAACCAGATGCCGGGATGACCCAAAAAGCGCGAAAAGTGTCAACGGGATGAGCATGGTGTAGAGCCCGGTGATTACCGGCGTACCGGCAATCTTCGTGTACCCCATTACTACCGGGATAGCAAGTGCGGCCAACGTGAGGCCCGCCATCACTTCTGTCGGCACCTGAGACCCCTTGATTGGCAAAAGCCCCTGCAATAAGGACAGCCGCGTGCCTTGTGTCTCTGTCTTCGCTTTTATCATCGCAGCCCCCGTTTATTTCTGCAAGCCGGCCTGTTCTGATGGGTTAAATAACTAATCTTTCTCCTCCTTCATACTGTATTTCCTAAAAGTTTTGCATTGCGGATAGCATGAGCATCGAAAGCGGATAACGTCACCATCCAACTTATAGAGGTTCAAATGCTTTCCGCATTTTGGGCAGAGCGGTTTGCCTTTAAGAGTCACCGTTCCTAAAAGTATGAGATTTTATATAGTGCCCTCAAAAAGGCAGTACAACGTTGATACATTCGCATTGGCCAGCCGAACAGTGTTGCTGACTTACGTCAGGGAGATGCCCCCTGAAACCCGGCGAACCATCCACAGTGGGAGTAGAAAACCTATCCATTGTGGATAGAGGTGTCCCTCTAGCCGGGCTGCGTGCGTGCCGTCCACCGGAGCGCATACACTTAAGGCTGCGCTCCAGCATTCGGGATACGGCTCGCCAATCCGACCAGACATGCTTCCGCCGATTCCTTACAGGTAGGCAGAGGGTGTATCTTAGTCTTCTCGCAGTGAGCCGCTCCCCAAAACCGAGTCCCCGCCTTGCTATGGCTACGGCCGCAGCCTGATGCGGGGTAAGTCTGTAGCCTGTACCGAACTTCACCCATCCGATTACACTGGTGTAGGCCGGGTTGATGATGATTACTTCAACACCATGCTGAAACGCCTTACTGAGGAGGAGGTTCCTGAAGGCGGCATACGCCATCATTGAGATCTTCCGGTTGCCCTTCTTGGTGCCGTGCCCCTTCTTCTTGTCGAGCTTGAGATCCTCGATCACAATAGGCGCCAGATTATCTCTCGCATACTGTACGACTAAAGCGATTGCATCTCCTAATATCGCAGTTACCTGACCTTTCGACTTGCCAAGCAAGAGGGTTTCGATATTCCATGACTCTATGGGGTTGCCCGATGCGTCAATCTTTCCAACCGCAA
>Ga0074045_10002938_pt1 | contig 15516 bp, 10 predicted proteins | sample BogForMeECP23OM2_FD_94442 | JGI IMG/M metagenome (GOLD analysis project Ga0074045, IMG submission 94442) | Bog forest soil microbial communities from Calvert Island, British Columbia, Canada - Bog Forest MetaG ECP23OM2 | ecosystem: Environmental > Terrestrial > Soil > Wetlands ...
TCTCAGCGCTGGTGACGGAAGGCAAGTTTGAGTGCCTGATGCCGGCGTTTGGCGGCCCGGTGGTTCTCCTCGACAACGACCGCGAGCAGTGGTCGCAGCAGCCTAATGCAAATCCGCAATCGATGACGAGTCCCGAAAATCTCGCCTACGTGATTTACACCTCAGGCTCCACCGGAACTCCCAAGGGTGTCGCGGTGCGCCACCGCAATCTGGTCAACTACACGTCATTCATCCAGCGCAGGCTGGAGCTGGGGAAATATCCCGAGCCACTCCACTTTGCGACGGTATCGACCCTGGGTGCGGACCTGGGGAACACATGCATCTATCCATCTCTGGTGTCGGGTGGATGTCTGCACGTGATTGGGCACGAAGTTGCTTCCGATAGCGTGCGGCTGCGCGAGTACATGGCACGGTACCCGGTAGACGTTCTGAAGATCGTTCCATCGCACCTGATGGCGCTGCTGAATTCGGGGGGCGGCAGGGAAGTGCTGCCCCGGAAACATCTGGTCGTGGGCGGCGAGGCATTAACGATTCCGCTGATGGAGAAAATCGTGGCGGCGGGCGGAAGCTGCGAAGTATTGAATCACTACGGGCCAACCGAAACCACGGTAGGATCGTTGACCCTGCGGCTCAAGGAATACGACTGGAAAAACTCCGTAGCACAGACAATCCCCATTGGCCGTCCAATCGCGAACACTCGCGTTTACGTTCTCGACGCACAAGGAGAGCCTGTTCCCGTCGGGGTTGCGGGCGAGCTCTACATTGCGGGCGAGGGCGTAACCGCTGGATATATCAATCAGCCAGAGCGTACTGCCGAACGCTTTCTGCCGGACAAGTTTGGGTCTGATGCGGACGCGAAGATGTACCGCACTGGCGATCTGGTTCGATATCTGCCGGACGGGGAAGTTGAATTTCTTGGACGTGTCGATGACCAGGTCAAGATCCGAGGCTTTCGAATCGAGTTGGGAGAAGTAGAGTCCGCGCTGCTGAGACACGGTGGGGTGAAGCAGGCAGCGGTGCTGGCCGTGGCCAACGAGTTGGGCGAGAAGTCCTTGGTTGCGTACGTGGTCGGCTCGGCCGGTAGCGATGAGTTGCGAACTTACCTGCGAGGACAGTTGCCCGACTATATGATGCCCACGGCAATTGTCGAGATGGCGAAATTCCCCCTTAACGCTAACGGAAAAATCGATCGCCAAGCCTTACCGAAGCTGGAGGATGTGCAGGCAGCAAAGAAGGAACCTGTTTCGCCGCGGACACCCAGCGAAGAGGTGATTGCCTCCGTCTGGGGAGAAGTCTTGCGGCGCGATGGAATCGGCGTCGAAGACAACTTCTTTGAGATTGGTGGACATTCGCTGCTGGCGACACAAATTGCCTCCAGGCTGCGTGAGCACTTCCGCATCCCGGTCGCGGTGCGGACAGTGTTCGAGGCTCCCACCATTGCCGAGTTGGCGAGGCGGCTCGACAGTGCGCGGCGTGAAGAGCAGGGCCTGGTTCCGCCGCCCATCCAGCCGGTCCCGAGGCAGGGATTGTTGCCCCTTTCGTTTGCCCAGGAACGACTCTGGGTGCTCGATCAAATGGAGCCGAACAATCCTCTTTACAACATCCCGCGTACCTTGCGGTTGAAGGGAGCGTTGCAGGCTGCGGAGCTGGAACGGGCAGTGAATGAAATCGTACGGCGGCATGAATCCCAACGCGCCACCTTTGCCGTCAACGACGGGCATCCGGTGCAAAGGATTGCTCCATCGCTGACTATCCCTTTGCCGGTTCAGGACCTTACCTCCATGCCGGAAGGTGGACGCGAAGAAGAAGCGCGGCGGATCGCGGTGGATGAGGCCATGCGGCCCTTCGATCTGGCAATAGGTCCACTATTGCGGGCCCGCTTGCTGCGGCTGGCAAACGAAGACCACGTGTTGCTCCTGACCATGCATCACATCATCAGCGACGCTTGGTCGGCGGGGATCTTCCTGCAGGAACTGGGAGCCCTCTACGAAGCCTTCTGCGCCGGCAACCCATCGCCGCTTCCGGAACTGGCGGTGCAATATACCGACTATGCGGCGCACGAGAGGCAATGGCTCCAGGGCGAAGTGTTGCAGAAACAACTCGCCTTCTGGCGCAAGCAGCTGAAGGGTGTTCCGCCGGTTTTGGAGCTGCCGCTTGACCATCCGCGCCCGGAGACGAGGACGTTTCACGGCGCGTGCGAGATGCTACGGATTCCGCTGGAGAGTTTGCGCGCGCTGAAGGAACTCGGCCGCCAGGAAGGCGCCACACTCTTCATGACGTTGATGGCGGGCTTTCAAGCGTTGCTGTCGCGGTACTCCGGTCAGGAGCAGATTGTCGTCGGCACCGACGTGGCCAACCGCACTATGCCGGAAACCGAGCGGATGATCGGCTTCTTCATCAACCTGTTGGCGGTGCGCACCGACCTGTCGGGCAACCCGACATTCCGGGAACTGCTGGGCCGTGTGCGCGAAGGACTCCTGGAAGCTTACTCCCGCCAGGAAGTGCCGTTCCCCAAGATTGTCCAGGAAATCCAGCCGGAGCGAAGCGCAACCCATAACCCTATCGTCCAGGTCTTGTTCGTGATGCAGAACATACCGAGGGCCAAGCGCGAGTTGGCGGGAGTGCAGGTGGACGCCTTGGAGGTGCCGATCACAACGTCTAAGTTCGACATGGCGGTGTTTGTCGCCGAGAGACCCGATGAATTGATCGGCTATTGGATCTACAGCACGGAGCTATTCGACCGGCCCACAATTCAGCGCATGGTCCGGCATTTCGGAAACCTGCTGCAAAGTGCGGTCTCGCAGCCCGACGCGCGATTGAGCGCGCTGGCGGTTCAGAGTCCGGAAGAAATCGAACAGCAGGAAGCGGAAAAGAAGAAGCGGAAACAGTCACAGTTCAAGAAGCTGAAGACCACCGCTCCCGAGGCGATTGGTCTCGCGACGGACGAGAGCGGCAAGCCGTCATCGTGAACGGATCTGCGTCAGCCACATTTGGCCGTGGGCTGGAGGAGGTTCATTTCCCCGGTGTTACCCGGTCACGCCGAGCTACTGTTTGACCCGGCTACGAGAGCCGCGGCGTAATCGGCGGGAACCTGGATGTTCCACAGCGTCCAGCGCCTGACTTCGAGAACATCCGGACGCGTGGCCAGAAGTGCGGCTGGCACGCCGGGAGCCAGGGAAACATCGAATTGGTCCAAAGGGTGAGACAAGCCTTCCCCAAGAGCCTTGATGAAGGCTTCTTTGCGCGTCCAGCAACGGAAGAATGCCTCGTGGCGTTGTTCGTGGGGAAGCTCTCGCAAGGCTGCGCGCTCCGCTGTCGAAAAAAATCGTTCGGCAATCTCGCTGGTTGCGAAGTCTCGCCGCACCTTTTCGACGTCGATTCCAATCTTGCGCCCATGTGCGAAAGCCAGGAGAGCCAGTTCGCCACTGTGTGAAACGTTAAAATCGAGCGTCCTTGCGGGAGTTTCCGCCGCCAAGCCTGGACGTCCATACGCCGAGCTGGCAAACCGCAATTCTTCCGGACGGAGGTTCAGATACCATCCCAGCAGGGTACGCAGCGTACCGCGGGACACGATGAACTGATTGCGATCTTTGTCGAACCGGAAGCGATCCGCCCGTTGTAACTCGTCCGGCGACAGAAGACTGCGAAGGGTTGCCACTTCCGCGGGACCGCGTGCGAGGCTCTGATGCCAAACATGTATTTCATCGTGGGCGAGCGGCGGGGCACTGAAGACTTCCGGGCCAAAATGAAATTCACGCACTCCAGCCGTCGGAACAGGATGGGAAGCCACGCTCGTCATCTCGAATCCAGCCGACTAGTAGGTGGGCACTGCGTTGGCAGCGTCGGCTGTCGTCCCGCTTACGGCCGGTCTATCCAGGCGGCTGCTCGATGGACGCAGGCGTGCCGCTAGCACCTTGCTGACGAACTGCACGTGCGGTTCACGGAGTACCTCGTGGTGATTTGCGTTGATCTCGTGGACTTCCACACCACCTTCGCTCCGCGCTCCCCAGCCCAACTGCGGGTCATTGATGTAGTAATACTGCTGTTTGGGGCGCTTGAACAGCACGATCGGAGCACGGAACCGCGCCGGCGTGAAGTTCTGGGGCCAGTACGCTTCCGCCCAGGGCGCTTCGACCTTGTCTTTTCCAGCCCAGATTCCGATGCGATTCCCCAGGGCGCGCTTCGCCCAGTCCACTTGTTCGCGAGTACCCACCCTTCGAAACCAGCGCAGCCGGTTTTGGTAGCTGAATAAGCGCCAACGCCAGCGGCGGTGCACATGCTCCAACACCCACGTGTCAAAGATGGCAAACAGGCCGACTTCCTGGCCCTGGCCCTCCAGTTGCAAAATCATCTGCTCCGCGATCTGACAGCCTCCGCACATGGCGGCGAGGAAGTACGGGCCCTCCGGCTGCACGGCACGCATCCCGGCGATATACTGCTGGGCGAGCCTGCGCAACAGTTGCATACTCGGCGGCCGTCCTTCAAAGTGCGGAGATGTTGCTTGCAGCTTGTAGAACGGTTGGTCATCACCTAAGTGACGCGCCAGGATGGCATACCCTAAGGAGCGCACGCCCGGCGCAGCCACGGCGAAAAACGGGAGAGAACCTCCATTACCGGCCTGAAATTCAACCACCAGGGGCTCCGGATCGGATTCCGAACCTTCACGCAGGAGCTTGGCCAGCGACGCCACGGTCGATCCCCGGAACAGGCTGGCCAAGGGAATCTTGCGCCCCACTACCTTTTCAACCTCTGACAGCAGACGGACGGCCAGCAGCGAATGGCCTCCGAGGTGAAAGAAATTGTCATCCACACTGATGTCCGTGACGCCCAGCACTCGTTCCCAGATCCTGACCAGGATCAGTTCGAGCTGATCGTTGGGAACGGCTTTGCTGCCAGTTTCAGGGTGCGACCATTCCGGAGGAGGCAGGGCGCGACGGTCGATCTTCCCGTTGTCGGTCAGCGGCAGGGCATCGAGCTTTCCAAAGATTCCTGGAACCATGTAGCTGGGAAGGGTCTGTTCAAGATGTGAGCGCAACTCTGCAGGGATCAGATCATGTTTAGGTTTAGGGACGACGTAGGCAACCAGTCTCCTTTCACCGGGCCTGTCTTCCCGAACGACCACGACGGAACGATCCACAAGCGGATGTCTAGCCAAGGCAGTCTGGATCTCACCCAGTTCAATGCGGAAGCCCCTAATTTTTACCTGGTCGTCGCCGCGTCCGAGGAACTCGACGTTTCCATCCGGAAGATAGCGCGCCATGTCACCAGTGCGATACATCCGGGCGCTGGCGTCACACACGAAGGGATTGGGAACAAAACGTTCATTTGTGCGCGCGGGTTGCTTCAGGTATCCTGCGGTGACTCCATCACCCGCAACGTAGAGCTCTCCTACCACGCCGATCGGCAGAGGCTGCTGCTGAGCATCGAGGATATACACCTGGGTGTTGGCGATCGGTCGGCCAATCGGAATGCTGGTGATCGATGCGCTCTGCCAGTCGTATTCGGCAAGGCGCAGCGTCAGCGAACCAACGGTCGTCTCCGTTGGTCCGTAGTGATTCAGAACTTCGCAGCTTCCGCCCAAACCCTGAATCGTCTCCAACAACTTGGGCGTAAGGGTCTCTCCCCCCGTTATCAGATATTTGCGTGGCAGGATTTGCTGCGCGTCTGTAGTCTGCAACAAAGCCTGCAAGTGCGAAGGAACAATCTTGAGAACATCGAGCGGATACTGGCCGCTGTAGCGAGCGAAGCGCTGGGCATCAGTGGAGGCTTCGTAGCTAATCACATGAAGGCATCCGCCAGAAATCAATGAAGGATAGATGCAGGTATTCCCCAGATCGGCACCGATGGTTGAGACGGTCCCGAAGTGTAGTCCTTCTGGATATCGATCGAGGTGAAGGCGTCTCGTAATGAAATGGCTGTAATTGACCAGGTTCCGGTGGCGGACCGCGACACCCTTGGGCACGCCAGTCGAGCCCGAAGTGTAAATCACATAGACCAGGTTTTCAGGTGTCGTAACGTTTGCCGGATTGGTGCGGGGCTGGTTGCTCCACAATCTAGAGTCACGGTCGAGGCAAATCGTCCTTGGAGAGTACTCCGGCATCTGCCCGAGCAGCTTTTGCTGGGTGATCAAAACAACGGTGCCCACCAATTGTTTAGCCAGGCGAGGTTTGGGATTGTCGGGATTGAGCGGTACATAGGCGCCGCCTGCCTTCAAAATACCGAGCAGCGCGACGATCATCTCGGCCGAACGTTCCACGCAAAGCCCGACCAAAGAATCCGAACCTACACCCACAGATCGGAGGAAGTGCGCCAATTGGTTCGCGCGCTCGTTCAATTGTTTGTAGCTCAGCAAGTCTGCTTCAAATCTGAGAGCTGGTCGATCGGGGAAGAGCACTACTTGAGCTTCAAATAGCTCCTGGAGGCACTTGTCTCGCGGATAGTCGGCGGCTGTCTGGTTCCAATCTACGATGACCTGGCGCCGCTCCGCGTCAGGCAACAGCGGCAACTGGCTGACAGGGGTTTCGGGAGCTGCTACTGCCGCCATTAGCAAGGTTTGAAAGTATCTTGATATCCGCTCGATCCAATCGCGACCGAATCGCGAACTGTCATACTCGAACTCGAGTCTGAGGTCGTTCGGAGTCTTGACGGCCGACAGCTTCAGTTTGAAGTTTTCGTTGCGCGCGAAAATCTGCTCCACCGTAAACGACGTGTTGCCATAAGTCTGGGTAACGGGGAGCTCCAAGAACTCAAAGCTGACTGGAGGCTCGGACCCGAAGGCGTTGCCCGGAACATAGCTTTCCTGCCACTCGGACGAACGAGAAACTGAAGCCCGCGAGTGTTCGACCGCTTCGCGGAATCGGAACCCGGCTTCGAAATGCGAGTCAATAGGAATCGTCTTTTCAATGAGACCCGCAAAATCCCGAAGTTCCTCATACTCCCTTCCGTTGAAAATCGCGCCGACTCTGAATCTGGACTGCCCGGAGAGCCGCCACAACAACGATTGCCAAGCGGCGAATAAGATTTCGGAACTTGAGGCGCCTAATCCTATGGCACTGGTTTCTACCTTGCGACACGAAGCCGCATCCAGTACCAAAGGCCAGGTTTGAGGGTAAAAACCGTCAGGCTCCTTGAGTTCGTTCGGCAGGACAAGGTTCGTGGCGGCGTCGGCATAGTTCTTCCAAAACTCCCGGCCTTGGCTTGCTGTGTCATCGTCACCCTCCACCAGGTCCTTTTGCCACTGTGCGAATTGCACATAGCGAAGAGGCTCCTCGTCTCCATCCGTGGATGTCTCTGTAATGAATTGTCCGAGTTCGTGCGTCAAGACCGCCAGCGAGCCGAAATCGGCAGACATTGCCGGAAGACTTAGAATGAGCGCGGACCGATTTGGCGCAACACTTACGAACTTGGCTGCCAAGGCCGGCCAGCGCTCCGGCTCGGCTTCGCTTCTCCGTTCCTTCTGGACGAGCGCTTCCAACTGCTCCTTTTGCCCGAACTCGGACACGCCACTCAGGTCGACAACTTCGAACAAGGGTTCCGAGTTATCGAGGACGATCTGGAACGGAAACTTCATTCCTGGCTGCCGACGGTAGATCGTCCGCAAGATTTCGTGGCGCGCGACCAGGTGACGCAGCGCGCGCATCACCTGATCGACCGAGAGAGAGCCCTCGATCGAGACCAGGCAGGTTGAGCGATAGGCGCCGCCGTCCTGTTGCAGCGTCCAAACCTGCTTTTGTTGTGGCGAAAGCCAGAAACCCGCGGTACTCGGGCTTTCCATCGTCCCCGACTCCTGATCGTATGTACCCGCAGCCTCTAAGCCAGGCCCAATTCCCGGGCCAAGCTGCAGGGAAACTCGATACTGGCACTAGGCTTTAAAGTATCTAAGCCATGAAGCTACATCCCAACCCAGCGCCTGACGTGACCTCGAGTGCAACCAACCCCTTGCTTCTTGCCAACTCCGATGCGCAATGACAATACCTGCCTTTATGTCATCCCGCCTCATTTCGGACGAATTCCAAAGAACTCGGCGAATTACATCAACCTCTACGCCTTCGCGCTGTTTAATCGGTCGACTTCAGCGCCATCGATCAGGTCGCCCAATGCAACCACGATCTTGCGCGGCCCAACATAGGAGTCACGAGCATGGGCCGTAAGCATGTTATCGAGAGTGACCATATCTCCCTCACGCCAAGTGAAGCGCACAGAATTTCTCTCATAGACTTCGGCGACGTGGTCCATGACTGAATCCTCAATCGTAGAGCCGTCACCATAGTAGACATGGCGCGGCAAGTCCTCCCGCTTGAAGATCGAGAGCATCGACTCCCTCACGTCCGGATCGAGGCTGTGTACGTGATGCAACTGCACCTGATTGAAGAACGAGAGTTCTCCTGTCACTGGATGGCGCAATACCGCGCGACAACGCTGTTTTACGCGAAGGTCGTCCTTGCCGACCCACTCGCAGATGAATCCCTGATTGCGGCACGCTTCCTCGACGACGCTGCGTTCGTCCGTCTGGAAGAAGTGCCGCCAGCTCACGTCGAGTCCGTCGGAAAAATTACGGACGTACGTGAGGCCCTTCTCTTCAAACTGTTGGCGGATCGCCGGATCAAGTTGCTGATATACCTTGCGGCAGTCGACGATGGGAGAGCAGCCGCCCTGCTTGGCCGCGATCACGCAGAAAAAACTGATGCGTGTAGGCCACCGGTTCATGTGAGAACTCTCGTTGTGATACAGAATGCGCTTGTCCTCTGGGTAGGAGGTGGAAGTGTAGATACTGCCTCCTACGCCCTCCCGGGGCAGGTCGCCATACTCTGCATAAATTTCCTTGTACACGCCTGAAGCGACCAGTTCAAAGTCCTGCGGCGTCTTGAGATCGAAGCCGCGAAACAGGATACCGCCATGCAAATGCAGCTTTTGCGCGATGTACTCCCGGTTGTTGCGCGACCAATCCGCTAAGTCCACCTGATCGGAAGCGGGCTCCATCATTAGGGGAAGCGGCTGGTCCGGGCCCATCTGGCTTTCGCGGATAGGATTGAAATGAGCAAGGTCCACGGCCTTGCGGCGAATTGAACCGAGACTCTTGGCAGGAGAAGTCATAGAGCGTTCCATTCCCTTGCACCTCAAGTTACATTCAGCGACTCATCTTTGCGACGAGGTAGGGCGCCAGCTCCCTAGCGGTAATCCCCACCAGTGGGTAGTTCATGATTTCGCGCCGGCTGTCCAGAACCTGGTCACCAATAACGCGGTGTTCAAAATGTTCCGCCAGTCCGTCCCATCCCATGTCCGGACCATTTTCGTCGCTGCCTGGCCCACGAAAGAGAACGATCGATCCCGGGTAATACTTCGGCTTGAAGCACTGCTCTGCCCGGCTCAGCATTTCCGCCAGATACATGGTACGCATTCCGGGCGGAATGCGAAGTCCCAAACCAAGCAGTGCACCGTAAACGTACTTGCGGACGACCAGAGCTACACGCCAATACCCCGCATTCGATAGGTTCCCGATCGACTTACCAGGCGCAGCCATCAATCGGGCTAGCCGGGATCCTAGGGGACGTTCTGGCGGCTGCACCGTCGGCCGCTGTACCAGATGGTTATATCGCAGCGCTGCGCTAAACAGGGCAACCAGCCGAGGCGGGTCTCCTTGTTGGGTCAGGAGTCGCGCCATCTCAAAGGCCACAAGACCGCCGAAGCAATATCCGCCAATGTGGTACGGACCCTTCGGCTGCAGCTTGCGAATTTCTGCGACGTAATGCTCTGCCATTTGCTCGACTGTAAGCCGCTGGAATGGTTTCCCGTCGAGTCCTTCGGGCTCGATGCCGTAAAACGGCTGATCGTCGCCCAACTTCCGCGACAAGTGATGCAGAAACAGCGTGGAACCTGCTCCTCCATGCACGCAAAAAAACGGCGGGTTGGATCCGTTTTCCTGGATCGAAACCAGCGTGGGATATTCAGCCGTTTCAGCCGACGGCCGCAGCGACTGCGCGAGTTGCTCCACAGTGGGAGAGCGGAATAACGTGGAGAGCGGCAGTTCTTTGCCGAACGTCCGCAGGATTTTTGTGAACAGGCGGGCCGCCAGAATTGACCGTCCGCCAAGATCGAAGAAATTAGCTGTCACGCTGACCGGGCTGACTCCCAGTACCTCTTCCCACAGCGCAACCAGCTTCCGCTCCGTCACATCGCGCGGAGCGATGTACTCCATCTGCGCCTCGAAGTCGCTGACCGTTGGAGCGGGAAGCGCTTTGCGGTCCACCTTGCCGTTGGGAGTCAGAGGCATCTTGGCTACTTGCACGAAGGCCGAAGGCGTCATGTAGTCCGGAAGTTGTTGTGCGGCGTGACGGCGCAACTGGGCCGGGTTCAAAACCCCAGGAGTGTCCGGAACAACATACGCCACTAGTCGCTTGTCCCCGGGTGTATCTTCACGGGCCGTCACCACCGCCTGGTGCACTCCAGAGTGCTGTTCGAGCACGGCTTCGATCTCTCCCAGTTCAATGCGGAAGCCCCGTATTTTGACCTGGTGATCGATGCGTCCCAGGAACTCAACGTTGCCGTCGCTGCGGCGGCGCGCCAGATCGCCGGTTCGATATAGGCGCGCGCCTGGCGATGCACTGAACGGATCGGGCACAAACTTCTCGGCTGTCAGATCGTCGCGCTCGAAGTACCCGCGCGCCAATCCGTCGCCGCCGATGTAAAGTTCACCTTCCTCAACCGGATGGCGGTTCGCGTCCAGGATGTGGAACGTCGTGTTGGCTATCGGTGTACCGATAGGGACGAGTTTCTGGTCCCGCCCCTCAACCTTGTAAACACTCGACCAGATCGTGGTTTCGGTCGGTCCATACATGTTCCACACCGAACCACAACGCATGGCAAGCTGCCTCGCCAGATCGACTGGAAGCCCCTCGCCTCCTACCAACACCTTCAGCTTTGGATTTCCTTCCCACCCGGACTCGAGCAAGACGCGCCAAGTCGTGGGCGTCGCCTGCATAACCGTCGCACCGCTCTGTTCCAGCAACTGCATCAACAACCGCCCATCAAAGGTAGATTCGCGCGACGCGACTACTAGGCGACCTCCTACTAGCAACGGCAGGTACAACTCCAGGCCAGCGATGTCGAACGACAGTGTCGTGACTGCCACGAGCACATCTGTTTCCGACATGCCGGGCACGCGACGCATGGAACAAAGGAAATTGACCACGCTCCGGTGCTCGAGCTGCACGCCTTTTGGTCGGCCTGTGGATCCGGAAGTGTAAATGACATAGGCGAGGTTCTCGGGTGTTACTTCGGCGTCGACCGGTCCGCTGTTCTCGTGCTGAAAGGCTTTCCATTCGGGATCAAGGCAAAGCACTTCGGCCGAGGTCGATGGCAACGACGCCAGCATGGAATCCTGCGTCAGCAGCAATTCGACGTGGGCGTCATTTAAGACGTACTGGATGCGGTCGCTGGGATATGCAGGATCGAGCGGAACATATGCGCCGCCTGCCTTGAGTATCCCCAACAGGGCGACGACCATTTCGACCGAGCGTTCCATACAAACTCCCACCAGGCGCTCGGCCCCTACACCTCTCTTGCGGAGAACGTGCGCGAGTTGGTTGGAGCGCGCATCCAATTCGGCATACGTCAGCCTGCGTCCCGCACATTCAACCGCGATCGAGGAAGGGTTAAGGCGAGTCCGGTCTTCCAGCAGTTGATGGACGCACAGATGGCGAGGGTATTCCGTTTGGGAGGGGGTCCAATCCCACATTGTCTCAGCCACCTCGAGCAACCGTGTGGCGGGCATCGCGGTAGCGCGAGGCACCCTCGGGTCGCCGCCTTGAGCAGTTTTCGGCATATCCGAGGCGCCTAGATCCATGGTAATCGGCCAGTTCGATTGAGACTTCAGGCTTTCACCTAAAGCTTTGCGAATATTCAACTTATAGGGCTATTCGATCGACATGTCAACAGGATTTTTAGGTCGACAAACGGCGGCAAGTGACGATAGGACTGACACGGTTAGACTTAAGTAGCAGTGACCTTTACTCTTACGTGGACGGCGTCAGAGATTTCGTGCCATAGTGATCCAGAGAGCAATTGCGAACCATTAGAAATTCACTACTTAGTAATAGCTTCGGGTGCTCAGGGCTGATTTCTCCGATATTGCTCTCGCGCGACGCGTACGATCGCTGGTATCTTGGGTTCGACTGTAGATCGGTAGGCGTTGGCAATCACTTCGGACAGTCCCGAAATCGTCGGGCGATCAAAAAGCGCACGGATCGGCAACTCGATGGAGAATTGCGCCCTCACACGCGAGATGACTTGAGTGGCCAGAAGTGAGTGGCCGCCCGAGTCGAACATGTTGTCGTCGGCGCTCACGCGATCGCGGCGCAGTCGAAAGACACCCCAACTTTGAACGTAGATTGACCTGTCAGTCTCCACAACAACGATTGCCATGCTGCCAGCAGAACTTCGCCGGCCTCCGAGTTTAGTTTCCCCGCTAGTGAGACAATCCCGATCCAAGTTGCTCGGTCGAGGAGTGCCGCAATCGACTGCGGGGAAAAACTGCCTGCATTTTTGTTCCCGTTTGGCAGGGGAAGTTCTTAGCCCAGAACTCTCGGCCCTTCGTGGAGGCTTCGTCCACCCCTTCCGCCAGGTCGTTCTGCCATTGGGCAAATTGCACGTAACGCAGAGGGTCTTCTGCGGCGTTCGCTGGCAAGCCTCGCGCGAACTGTTCGAGGTCGCGCACCAGAACCAGCAGGGAACCGCGGTCCGCGCTCATGGCCGGCAGGCCCACAACGAGTGCACTGCGGTTGGATCCAAGAGTTGCGAACTTTACGGTCAGGATAGGGCCCGACTCCGGGCTTGAGCTTCTCACTTGCCCGCCCTTTACAAGGTGCTGTAACTGCTCGTCTCGCTTCGACGCCGGTAAGGCGCTCAAGTCTATCGTCTCGAAAGCAGGATCGGCGGTGCCGAGCACACATTCTGATCGCCTTTCTCGCCTACTGCTTGCAGGTAACCCTGAAGCAGCGCCTGTGGCTGCTCGCCCCGGGGTTGACGCCCACGGCAGTGCTGGAGAAGCTGGCCCGAAATCCAACTGATCGACGTCTGGATTCCGACGGTCGATCAACGCTGGTTAATTCTGCCGCGTTACACGCAACCCTCCGCCGACACCCAGCTGCTCATTGAACAACTGAGACTGGAGTTGCCCAGCCAGCCGTCACCGCGCCTCACTGGGCAAGAAGATCGCAGAGAAATGGAGGTGCAATCGGTCCGGTAGGCGGGCCGTTTGTGGTGGAGACCTTTCAATAGCCTCAACTGATTCCAAAGTACTTAACTGGATCAGAAGCGCCCACTGCGAAAGTTCGGTTAAGTTAACAGTCCTCGCGTTCGTGCCCGTGTTTGTGCGCGGTACCCCGTGGTTCGCGCGCGGGAGCGGGCCGCTCGATGTTCATAGGCTCGGATTTACCGAACTGGCGCAGGCGCTCGGGTTCGGGGCGCTGCTTTGCGTGGCTTTCCTGCTGTAGGCGTGCTTCGCCACGCGCTTGTCTACGATAGCGGTGTGACCTTGTCGACGTGAAGAGATCCGTCCTGAGTCATCGTCCCGCTCACTTTTACGTGCTGTCCTTCGTGGCCGGCCACCGCGGCGGGATTCTCGATCGCCACTACCTTCTGATCCTTGTCCGTTACCAGCACCGGCTTCTCGCCGCTCTCGACGCACTTCTTCGCGCATTGAGCATGCGCCGCATTCGCGCCCTTGGCGGCGCACTTAGAGTCGCTGATCCAACCATCCCAGCTATTGTCCTTCGGAGCAGCTATTGCGATCATGCTGTATAGAAACAATCCCAAGACCACCAACACTGTCTTCTTCATAATGTATCTCCTGTCCGCATCAGGGCGCGGGCTGTGTTCACCGACGTTCCAGTTTTGGATGGTCTCGAAGACCCCGTGGATCCTCATTTCTGTCTTCGCGCCAGCCCCATCATGTCGGCAGCAAATGAGTGTATTGCAAGAGGACCAAGTAGTGTGAGCCAAAAGTCGCAGGAAAAGGGAAAACGGATCAGGCTAATTCTTTGGACTAGGGGCAACGAGATTTTCGGCCACTGCACCGGAGTTGCGGGCATCAGTTTTGGGCTGCGGCTGAACCAGCACCACCTCGCCCGGCATAACGAAGCCGAGCTTCTCCCGGGCTTCTTTGATAATAGTGTTGGGGTCGCTTTGCAGTTTCTTGACCCGGGTCTCGAGTTCCTGGTGTTCGATTGCGGCCTTATCGATCTCCTGCTGCAACCGCAGGAATTCAGCGCGCTTGGCCCGCCATTCCACGGTGCCGTTGGCGCCAAAAACCACCTTGTATCCAATCAGCACAGCGAGCACGCCGATGCACAGGGTCGCCAGGATGCGACGCGTGCGGTACAACCAGGTATTCGGCGTACTCTTCCGTTCCATCGGCGTCAATCCTCTTACAGAACCTCTTGGGAGTAGCTACTTGCACGACAACGCTAAAGCTCTACTCGAAGCTCCGCCGCAATCGTGCAGAGGCTACTGTCTCAGTGAACGGCGGTTTGAAAAACGCGTCAAGCGAACGTCTGGCGAAAGTCCTCGGGAGGAACCTAGTTCACCAATGGCAAAATCGTATTAAGTCCCTGCGGTGTTGGCCTTTTCGCGTCCCAATCGCTACTCCAATTCGGCCGTGGTGAGGGCAGCCCTTTCTTTACAATCCATCTGCGACCGGCCGACAGGCGTCGCTGCTAGACTGTGTGCAATTGGATCTGCAAGCATCGAAACAGGAGTAAATTTGATGGAAATGGCGCGCGTAATCCTGTTTACCGGCAAAATCGACGAAATGGCGAAGTTCTACGGAGAAGTGTTGGGCCTCGACCAAGTTACGAATGAGAAGGGCTGGCGAGAGTTTGCGGCAGGCGGAGCAAGGATCGCGCTGCATTCCGGTCCGTCCTCGCCTGGGCGCAAGGGTCCGAAGATCGTATTTCGCGCCAAGGATGTCGGTGGCCTGCGTAAGGTGCTAGTTGCGAGGGGAGCAAGCTTCGGTAAGGTCCGGCAAGGGGAGATATTCTGTCTCTGCGACGGCAAGGATCCGGACGGCAATCCCATTCAATTTCCGACCGGTGAAACTCAAACCGGGACACCACCAAGATCCGATATTGGGAGCTGTTCGGATGCCAAACGCTCGCGTCGTGTTCACCACGGTCGCATCGTCTGAGGAGGCTGAACAACTCGCGGGCGCGCTGGTTGACCGCCGCTTGGCTGCCTGCGTGAATATCGTTGGTCCCATCCGCTCGATTTATCGCTGGAAAGGAGCCGTCGCGCGCGAACAGGAATACTTGCTCATCATCAAAACTACGGTCGAGCGAGCGGCCGAGTTGGCGGCGGCGTTTTCCGAATTGCATCCCTACGAAGTGCCGGAACAATTGGAGTTGACCATCGCAGGGGGCGGCGAAGAATACTTGCAATGGCTGGGCGAGCAAGTTGCCCGCGATGAAAATTAGTACGCCAGCAGGATTCGCAGATCGCGTACGTTGTTGCCTGTAGGGCCAA
>Ga0074045_10002939_pt1 | contig 15514 bp, 11 predicted proteins | sample BogForMeECP23OM2_FD_94442 | JGI IMG/M metagenome (GOLD analysis project Ga0074045, IMG submission 94442) | Bog forest soil microbial communities from Calvert Island, British Columbia, Canada - Bog Forest MetaG ECP23OM2 | ecosystem: Environmental > Terrestrial > Soil > Wetlands ...
CTGGTTACGGCGCGCAGGTCTCCCGGGTCGGGCCGGGGCAGAGGTTTGGGAGGCATCTCACCGGCCATTAGGCGTCGGAGCACGGTCTCCCACATCTCGCGGTTCTCAGCGAGGGAAGTCGCGCCCGCATAGGCCTGCAGGTTCAGGCCAGCTACTTTGGCCTTGGCATTGTGGCAGCCATAGCAATTCTTGGAGAGGAACGGCTGAACTGTCGTCTGGAGGCTGGGGGAGGAATTCGCCGGTGCGGGCTTCGGGGCGTCCGGGGTCAGGCACCAAACGGGCAGTCCAAGTGGAAGAAACAAAAAGGCGAATTGTGAAAATCGGTTCAACAAATCAGTTCCTGGCCGCTCAAGGTACTTCCGGAACCAGAGCTACTGTGGGACAACGTGAAGAAATCCGGCGGGCTCAAGGTCCGTTCCGGACTGATCCCATTTACGGGAACAATCATCCAACGATAGCTCGGAACACAGTCCCGTGAAATGGAACCCCGCTGGAGCCGGTGGATGTAAAGGCTGCTCGGAAGGACCGGGCGTTACGCCGGCGGAGGAAAAAATCGCCCAAAAGGAACTCTCGTCACATCTTAACCGGGAGAAGTACGAGCATCTCGGACATGAAAGCCTCGCCCATAGCAGCCTTGACGGGACGGGTCTATCCACCCTCGTGGCCACCTTTGGGGGAGGGCTTGGGGTGAAGCGGGACTCGCACACTCAGGAATTCCCGGCCCAGCGAGAGGGGGCGCCCAGAGGAACTAGGCGTCTCTAACTGCCCGCAAGGCCGAGACGGACCTCGTTGTTTGCGATTATGGGCATAGTCTGATCGAAGGTCAAAGCTTTGCCGCACCGGAGGCGACGGCTGCCGCTTAGTGGGAGCGATAAAGCGGTTCGACTTCGAAGAACGCTTCAAAGAAGCGCACGATGCTCAGAGCTGCCTGTGAAACTTTGCGTATGATCATCGTCTTATTACCCCCTTTCGTCGAAATCCCGTCGAATTAAGATCGACGCGTTGCAGCGCCGTCACGTTCTTCGCGGCCCTTGCGTGCAGACGTACTGACTACACACAACCTACTCTCAGCGCCGAATCGCCGCCTCAGCAGTGAATTTGGGGCTTTTCCAATCTCAGAATATACCGGTGGGGGTATCGATGTAAAGCGATTTCTTGCCGGGAGCGCTTTCATTTCTGGTTTCTCGGCGTTTAATGTGGCCAGAATTAGTTAGGACTCGTCCCGCGCTGAACCCAGATGGGGTAGGCCAATTAGGCTCTCTGAGCGACCCTCTGCGGGCGACTCAATCGAGCGCCACAGAACGATTGTGCCGCCACGCCAATCAAGCAGAGGATCAAATCCAAGGCGGAGGCTCCAACGGAAGATAGCGCATCTCAAGGGTGTTCACGGGACCGTCACCTCACGCCTTAGTTACGTTTGGGCTGCCCGCTCCAAAGCCAAACAAAGCGTGTCAAAATCAGTCGCTCCATTGATCCGGACGCCATTAACGAAGATGCCAGGCGTTCCAAATACGCCGTTTTGGACGCCCGTCCTGAAATCCGCGCGGACAATATCCAAGTACTTCTCCGACTTCAAGTCCCGTTCAAACAGCGGCACATCCAGATCTAAGGCCTCGGCTCGAGCCTTAATGTCCTTCATTCTGAGAGCGCCCTGATCGCGGAACAGCAGATCGTGCATCTCCCAGAATTTGCCCTGAGCGCCCGCCGCTTCCGCAGCCTGACCCGCCAACTCGGCATTCGGGTGAATCTTGGCGTAGGCGTAGTGACGAAAAACAAAGCGGAAGCGATCGCCAAAGATTTTTTCGATCTTCAGAATGTCCCAATAGGCTCTGCCGCAATCGGGGCACTCGTAGTCTCCGAATTCCACCATCGTGAGCTGCGCGCCGTTCCGGCCCCGGATGTGGTCCTTATAAGTAATCGGGAGAAGGTTCAGATCAAGACTCTTGGCTTCAAGATTCAAGCAGGCAATTTCCTTTTCCTAGTAGATGCCAGCCTGGAAGCAACGATTCGTGAACCAGTAGCTAAACGCCTATGAGCTTTGCGTAAAGGCTGCGGGCGACCGCAACGTCGGTCGTGCCCTTGACGATGGCCCGCCCATCAGGGAAAAAAGTCAGTTCGAATTTGGGCAGGGTCATCCGCAGCGCAAAGTCGTTGACACGGACCTCGCCCAGCGGCCGTAGCCGCAATGCGAGATCCTCTAGGTTAAGTGGGCGCGCGTTTTCATGGAGTTGCACCGCGTTCCGGCCGCACAGACTCACCGGCTTGTGCCGCAAGCCGTCCAGATACCGAAAGTTCTTCCGCTGGCAAACATCGCAGTGTGGATCAAGCTGAGCAGCCATTGCCGCCGTTTTACCGGTCCAGACGTCGAAGGTCTCAATGCGGCATTCGAAGTCAAGCCACCCCACTAGAAATCGAAAGGCCAGCGCCGTTTGGCGGGCTGCAACAGTCGCGATGACGGCCCCTAGGACGCCGTCAACATCGCACGTGGGCTGCGCCCCTTCGGGCGGCTCCGGAAACATACAGGCGAAACAGGGGCCTCGCCCCGGCGCGATCGGCATGACAATTCCGTAGCTACCGATGGCCGCCCCGTAAATCCAAGGAATGCTGTATTTCACGCTGATATCGTTGAGGAGATAGCGAGTCTCAAAGTTGTCTGTTCCGTCCAGCACGAGATCGCAATCGATTAGCAGTTCTTCTCCGTTTGAGGGGGTTAGATCCGTTACGAATGAATCGATCCGCACGTCCCGGTTCAATCGCTGCAGGCGTTGCGACGCAGCAATCGCTTTGGGTGTCTCACTTTCTGCGTCCGCTTCGTCATACAGCGATTGCCGCTGTAAGTTTGAGAAATCAACGTAGTCCCGGTCAATGAGCTTGATGTGCCCAATGCCGCCCCTCGTAAGCATCTCGGCCTGGAAACTGCCCAGTGCGCCACAGCCAACAATCGCTACGGTCGCGCGCCGGATCTCCTTTTGCCCACCTTCGCCGATGCCGGAGAAAAGGATCTGCCGGGAGTAACGTGCCAGCTGACCCGCGTCCATACAACCAGATGGTAGCAACCCTAACCGTGCTTCTCTCGGGGTCAGACTGAGTCTAGTGAGCCGCCAACTCAAAGTGGATCACTTAGCACTGGCGCGGAGCCCCGTTGCTAATAGCCAACGCATTCGCTGCTTTGTTTTCGTCCTTTGCCTAAGCTCTTTGTTTATGTTGCAGGCCGTTCCTCTTGAGGGGCAAGACCCGGTATCAAGCTCCAAGTGGGAGGGCCGTACGATTACCGATATACTCTTTGATCCGCCTGATCAGCCCTACCCAAGAGAGCAGATGCTGGGCATTTTGCTCTTAAAGCAGGGTGAGACATTTGGAGACTCAGCGTTGCGCCAGTCGATTCAGGCTCTGTACTCAACTGGCCGCTTTGCCGAAATTGCCGTGGATGCCACGGAAGCCGAGTCTTCTCGCGGGATGGTACTCAAGTTTATTACCAAGAGAGCCTACTTTGTCGGCCGGGTCACCGTGGAAGGAGTCAAAGAACCGCCCAACGAAGGGCAGTTGGTCAGTGCCGCCAAGCTGCAGTTGGGCCTTCCCTACAATGACAACGACCGGCTCACGGCGATTGAATCGATAGAGAACCTTCTGCGCCGCAACGGCTTTTATCAATCGTCGGTTACGGCCGACACCTATTACCTGGATGCGAGCGAGCAGGCGAATGTGAGGTTCTTAGTCGATCCTGGTAAGCGGGCTCGTTATGAAATGCCCGTCATAACGGGAAACCCCAACCGTTCGATCGACGCCGTAGTTCGGTCTACACACTGGGAAAGGCTATGGGGCCTGTTCGGATGGCATTCGGTGACGGAAACCCGCACCCAGCAGGGCGTCGACAACGTACGGGCTTATTACCAAAAAAAAGACCTGCTGCTCTCTCGAGTATCCCTGCGAGGGCTGGAGTATCACGAGCAAACGGGAAGCGTGCAGGCGACCCTGCAGGTGACCGCTGGTCCCCCGGTTATTATCCGTGTCGAAGGAGCCAGCATTCGCCGTGGAAAGCTCAGGCAGCTCGTTCCCGTTTATCAGGAGCGGACCGTGGATGCGGATTTGCTGGTGGAGGGTCAGCACCGGCTTGAACAGTATATGCAATCAGAAGGCTACTTCGAAGCAGACGTCAGCTACGTGTCCGAGCAACAGAATGGAAGCCGCATCATTACATACAGCGTCGACAAGGGGCCCCGCCACCGGCTGGCAAGCCTGACTATCACAGGCAACAAATACTTCACGCTGGCAACCATCAGAGAACGCATGGAGACGGAGCCGGTTAGTTTTCCCCGATTTCCATACGGCCGTTACAGCTCTGCGACCTTGAACGGCGATCTGCAGGCAATTCGGGATCTCTACCGGACCAATGGCTTTCGCGATGTGAAAGTTGACTACTCGGTCAAAGACAACTATCGTGGCAAGATTAATGCCTTGTCGCTAACCATTTCGATCGATGAGGGACCCCAGTCCTTCGTTTCGGAAGTGACTATCGAGGGCATGCCGAAAGCCGATCTGGAGTATGTCTCGTCGAGGCTCACTTCCGCAAAGGGGCAACCCTACAGCGAAGCGAACGTAGCCGCCGATCGGGACTACATTCTGAACTACTTCTACAACGCCGGATATCCGAATGCCACGTTCGACTATTACTTGGATTCGGTCAGCATTCCGAACCGGGTGAAACTCCGGTTCAAATTGAATCTCGGTAAGCGCGAGTACGTCCGGCAGGTTCTCGTGAGCGGCCTCAACCGCACCAGGCCCCGGCTGGTGTACGACAGGATCGATTTAAAGGAAGGAGATCCGCTCTCCCTCACGAAGATGACCGACACCCAGAGGAATCTTTACGATCTCGGCATCTTTGCTCGGGTGAATGCCGCGATTCAAAACCCGGACGGTGATGAGACCAGTAAATATGTGCTGCTTCAACTCGAAGAAGCCAGCCGGTATACTGTCACGTTCGGCGTTGGCGCTCAGTTGGGACGGCTCGGTAGCGCTACCACATCGTTGAATGATCCGGCCGGCTCAACCGGATTTGCTCCCAGCGTCAGCTTGGGGGTCAGCCGGATTAACTTTCTCGGTCTGGGACAGACACTCAGTCTGAATTCGACCGTCTCAACGCTCGAACAACTGGTGGGGCTTACATATTTTGTGCCTCAAATTGTCGGCCATGAAAAGCTGAGCCTGACGTTGAATGCCCTTTATGATAATTCCAATGAAATCAACACCTACACTGCCACGAGGCGTCAGATCTCCGCACAGTTAGGGCAGAAGCTTTCGCGAGCCTATACCATTCAGTACCGGGTCGTGTATCGGTATGTCACGCAGTCCAATCTGAAGATTAGCCCCGGTCTGGTGCCAATCCTTGCCCAGCCCGATCAAACAGGCCTATTCGGCATTTCCCTAATCCAGGACAAGCGGGACAACCCAGTAGATCCAACTCAAGGGGTATACACCACAATTGACCTTGCCTACGCTCCAAAGTTTCTGGGCTCGCAAACGGAATTCGCTAAGGGGTTGATTCGCAACTCGTCCTTTCACAGAATTGGCCGGGATCTCGTCTTCGCACGAAGCACCCAGTTTGGAGTGATTATCCCGGTCAATGCTCCTGCCGTGGACATCCCATTGCCGGAGCGTTTCTTTTCGGGCGGCGCAACCTCCTTGCGATCGTTCCCGGAGAACCAGGCTGGCCCGCGCGACATGACAACCGGATTCCCGCTGGGCGGAAACGCCCTGTTGATAAACAACCTGGAGCTCCGCTTTCCACTGTTCGGGGACAACCTGCGTGGCGTCCTGTTCGAAGATGCCGGGAACGTCTACCAGACCCTTTCCACGATCGGATTCCAGTTCCGCCAGCCAAACATTCAGAGCTTCAACTATATGGTTCAGGATATCGGCCTCGGGTTCCGGTACCGTACACCAATCGGCCCCATCCGGATCGATTTTTCGTTTAGCCCGAATGCGCCGCGCTTCAATGGATTCAAAGGTACGGAGCAGGAATTGATTACCTGTAGCGCCCCACAATCGCCAACGCCTTGCGTAGTCGTCGCTCAAAAAATCAACGCTTTCCAATTCCATTTTTCCTTGGGGCAGGCCTTCTAATGTCCAAGTTCTTGCTCCTGACCATCGCTGCAGTTTGTTTGAGTGGGGAAATTATCGACCGTATCGTGGTCACCGTCGACAAGAAGGTCATTACGGAGGGCCAGCTGGATGAGGAACTCCGCGTCACTGCTCTGCTGAACCACCAGCCAATCGAGCGCGATCGTGAACAGCGCAGAGCTGCGGTGGACCGCCTCATTGAGCAGAATCTGGTTCGAAAGGAAATGGAACTGAGCCGTTATCCTCTGCCGAGTCCGCAGGACGTCTCGGCCTACTACGAAGAAATCGCGAAGCAATACGGGGGTCCTGCGGAAATGGAGCAGGCGCTCGCGCGTTATTCCCTGACCAAGGACGTTTTGCTCGAGCACCTCAGTCTTCAATTGATGACGCTGCGGTTCCTCGCTTATCGTTTCCAGCCCGAGGTTGATGTTTCCGACAAAGAGATCGACGAGGCTTACCAGAAGCAGGCCGCCGACTGGAAAAAGACGCATAAAGGGAACCCGCCGTCACTGGAGGAAAGCAGCGAGGCCATTAGAAAGAGCATCGCTGATGAGCGGGCAGACGCTGCGTTTTACACCTGGCTTGAAGAGAGCCGCAAGCAGGCACAGATCACCTATTTGGATCCGCAGCTGCAATGAGTTCAGAATAGATACGCCAGGATGAAGACCCCATGAGCCGTTCGAAAAAACTGGTGCTCTGGCTGAGCTTGACCTGCTTGGCGGCGTTCTTCGTTTTCGCCGGTGCTGCCCTCTACGTAATTCAGAGCCAGTGGTTCAAGGAACAGATTCGCGAAAAGATTATCACTACAGTAGAGCGCGCCAGCGGTGGCCGGGTCGAGTTGAGGTCGTTTCAATATGACTGGCGCCGCTTGACTGCGGAAGTCGACGGCTTTGTTCTTCGCGGTACAGAGCCCGTTAGTGGTCCACCGCTGGTTGGCGCGGATTCGGTTCAGGTTCAACTGAAGATCCTATCGGTCTTCCGCCCGGACGTGGACATCAGCTCGTTGGTCGTGAAAAGGCCGCAGATTTACCTGCTGGTTCGTGAAGACGGTACAACGAATATTCCGGAACCCAAAACCAATCGTCCGCCGGACGCGAAGCCGGTTCTGGAGCAATTGCTCGATCTAAAGGTGAGGCATTTTGAGATCAATCAAGGCATCGTTGAAGTCAATCTGGAGCAGACGCCACTGGACATTCGAGGCGATAACCTCAATGCCGTCCTGTCTTACGAAAACGGAACACTGCCTCGCTACGTCGTCAAGGCCTCGTCACAGCAACTGCAACTCAAAGCCCTGAAGATTCAGACCGTCGCGGGCGATCTGTCGGTGGATGCTTCAATTGAACGGGACCAAATCGCTTTTTCCCGCTTATCTTACCGGCTGAAAAAGTCGATCGTCGAAGGGCGCGGCACGCTGGTTCATCTTGCCCAGCCCACGATCTCGTTTCAGACGACCGCTGAAATTGATGTCGCGGAGGCGGCAAGGATTGTTGATCTGCCGGAATTGAGGTCCGGGCTTCTGACCTTCCAGGGTGAGGCTCGCTATACTACGTCGGGCTTCGTGTTATCGGGCAATGTTCAAGGTACGCGATTGAGTTACCGCGACCGGAGTCTGGCGGTCTCGCAGGGCTCACTCAAGTCCGCCCTGACATTGACCGCGAGTTCCATCACACTGCAGGGGTTGTCGGTTAAGGCGTTGGGAGCGAACTTCTCCGGTCGCGCGGAACTGCGCGACTATCGAGACCTCGACTTGGACGGCACGGTTTCTCAACTCGACACCGCGCAGGTTGGGCCAATCTTATTCAGCCGGCCCTTGGCGTGGCGCGGTACCGCATCCGGGCCGGTCCACCTGCGAGCGAGCCTCGGCAAGCGGTCATCGGTGGCCGTCGAGAGTCAACTAACCATCGATGCCGGGACGGAGGGTATTCCCGTTTCGGGCCATGTAGGTCTTGTTTTTGAATCCCGCCCCGAATCTCTGAAGTTCAAGCAGACCGTCTTGCAGTTTCCGCACTCTCAACTGGAAGTCTCGGGAACGGTTGGGGATCAACTGCAGGTAGCGCTAGACACCACTTCGTTGGACGACCTGCTCCCGGCGCTGGCTCTGGCGGCCAGCGATGGAAAACCACCGGAATTGCCGATTCAGCTCTTGCCGGGGGGGCACGCCCGTTTCTCGGGCAAGGTGGCCGGACCACTCAACCATCCAACTGTGGACGGAGAACTCGATGTCGATCACTTTCGCACGCAGAATGAGACCATCGACCGCCTTCGGTCACGCTTCAAGGCGAACGCAGGCGAACTCAACCTTGCTACGCTTACAGCGGAGCAGGGGCCCCTGCAAGCCTCCGCCAGCGGGTCGGTCGGGCTGCTGAATTGGTCCCCAGGGAAATCGAGCCCGTTGCACCTTGGCGGGCAAGTGAAAAACCTGGATCTGGCGGCCGTTGCAAAAACAGCTGCCCAACAAGTGCCCAACTTGACCGGTACGGCCAATGCAACTTTCCAGGTGACCGGGACCGTGGGTACGCCGCAAGGCACTGCCCACATCGAATCATCCGGGTTGACCGTCTTTGATGAACAGATAAGCCGTCTGAGTATGGACGCTGCTTTGGCGGGTAATCGCCTGCAGGTCACAAAGGGCCAGCTTCGGGAAGGCGAGGCGACCATCGCTTTCTCCGGCGACTACGAGCATGCCCCGAGCGGCTGGGCAAGTGGTATCTTGCATTTGCGATCCAGTACCGATGGCTTCGCAGTGACCGATGTCGGCGAGATTCGGAAGTTCGATCCGGATTTACGTGGCCACCTAAACTTCGATGCACAGGCAGCGGCAAGCGTTCAAGACGGCCAATGGCTGATTCAGGGCATAGATGGCAAGATTGCCCTACGGCACGTTTCCCTCGCCGGTGTGGACTATGGCAGCATTACCGTCACCGCTAGAACCCAAGGCGGCCAGATGGAAAGCGCAATCCTGGCGGACCTGCGCGATTCTCAAGTGCAAGGCAGTCTTCGAGTGGGATTGTCCAGTGACTATCCGGTCACCGGTTCGGTCCAGCTCCAGAAAATAACCTTCGCAACACTGAATGCTCTGACGCAGCCTAACCCGAAACCCTTGCCCTTCGACGGATTTCTTCAGGGCAATCTGGCTTTCAATGGCTCGTTGCGCAAGCTCGATCAAATTCGCGGACGCGCCACCGTCGATTCGATGGAGTTGGATCCTCAAATCCCCACCCGCAGCCGGGGCGCTCTAAAGCCGGAAGACGTTGTGTTGAAGAACAGCGAACCCATCGTCGTCGATTATGAAAACGGCGAAGCGCATGTCCGCAGCGCCCATTTCACTGCTCGGGACACCAGCCTGTCTATCGCCGGCAAGGTGCCGCTCCTGGTTAAGGACCCGGTGAACGTCAATGTAGAAGGATCTCTCAACCTCCAAGTGTTTCAGCTGTTTGACCCCAATGTGGTGTCATCGGGCCTTTCAACGCTGAAAGTCAATGTCACTGGTTCCATCACCAATCCGTCCGTGAAGGGAACGCTTGAATTGAAAGATGCCGCATTTCACTTGGCGGATTTCTCGAACGGCTTGGAGCGCGCGAATGGCGTGATCCGTTTCGATCGGAACCGCGCCACGATTGAGAACCTTACCGCCCGAACCGGTGGCGGCACTCTGTCACTGCTCGGCTTTGTGACGTTTGGCGGAGGTGGCCCGCTCGTCTACCGCCTGGAAGGCCGCGCAACCAATGTCCGGGTGCGCTATGCGTCAGCAGTCAGTATTACGTCGAACGCCGACGTTCGATTTACGGGAACCAGCGAGAGCAGTCTTTTGGCAGGCACCATTACAGTGACTCGTGCCTCATTTGATGCGTCGGCCGACATCGGCGCATTGTTTGCCGCTACTACCGCGCCGGCGGCCTCACCGTCCTCGGATTCCGACCTGCTTCACGGCCTGCAACTCGACATTCACCTCGAGAGTGCTCCCAGCCTCCAGCTAAGTACCTCGTTGAGCCAGGACGTCCAGGCGGAGATCGACCTGCGCCTGAGAGGAGCACCAAGCCGCCCTTCTGTGCTGGGAAGGATTTCAGTCAACGAGGGTCAAATCCAGGTCTTCGGCAACAAATACACCATCAATCGGGGCGAGATTTCGTTTTTCAACCCCGCCAAGATCGAGCCCGTACTCGACGTCGACTTGGAAACACAGGCCCGCGGAATCACGGTTACGATTACGATCTCCGGAACGTCCAGCAAGCTGAATGTCAACTATCGCTCGGACCCCGCGCTGGCGCCGAGCGACATCATTGCACTCTTGGCCGTGGGACGCGCGCCGGAAGCCACAGTGTCCAGTCTGGCGAACACCCAGATTACCAGCAATTCGAGTGCTTACACTTCTGGCGCGAACACCGTCCTCGGTCAAGCCCTGTCGCCGGCTACAGACCGGCTACAGAAACTCTTTGGCGTGACCCATATCAGGATCGATCCACTGGCGCAGGGGCTCGACAACAGCACGCAGGCCAGGCTCACGTTGGAGCAACAAATCTCCAAGGATATAACCATCACTTACATTACGAACCTCGCTCATACCACGGAACAGGTTTTCCGGTTCGAATGGACCCTCAGCAAGCAGTACTCACTGGTGGGTCTGTATAACGAGAATGGAGTTTTGTCAGTCAACCTTCAATATAAGAAGCGGTTCAAGTAGAACATGCGACTCAGGGCTGCCCAGAACAGGCTCAAAATAGAGCACAGCATCATCGACGGGCTGCGCCGTGTGTTGGAGCTCCTCTTGCGCGATAACTCTGAAATCCGCTCGGTGATTCCTGGTGTAATACGCAAAGTGCGGGACGCGAAGGGGCCGCCAACCATCCGCGTTACCGTTCCCACCACGAACGGCTGGAAGGCAATCGCGCTCAGCGCTGGAGCGCGTCAGGAATTGTTCCTCAGCACTGCCATGGAAAAGGAAGCGCTTGAGCGTGCGATCGCCCAAGCGCTTGGGGAGTAGACGAGCTTCTACGTTCGTCCGGTGAGCCCCGCTTCGAACAGGCGCTCATCAACGCGAGTAAGGCCCCGCAGCTGCGCACCCGTGAGCAACGCCGTATGCGCGATCTCGCAGAGGTACTCCGGCACCGCCCACACTTCCTGCTCGGTAGTCGTCCAATCTATCCCGTCGAAACGCTTCAGGTTCACCGGGCGCGAATATCGCCTCAACGTCTTCTCCCGGCGCAGGTTGAAGTAGTGCTCGAAGTAGCTCATCACCAGCTCGCGTAGTGTACGGAAGACCGGTTCACGATGGCGCAGCCCGGAGTAATTTGACTTGGCGATGGCTCCCCAATGCCCGTTCTGCCGGTAGACGGCGAGTACATGGTCATCGTCGCGCACGGACTCGAGATCGATCAACAGCGGTGGATAGCCTAGTTCACGCAACGCGGCGGCCGCAAACAGCGCGCCTTCCATACAATGGCCCTTGCGGTCACGCAGCAAGCGCCTTGGCGAACGGCAGGTTGACTCGTGGTGGTAGTCGATCTCGGAGTCCAGAAACCGCGCGATCCGGGCCGGCGTACTGAGTTGACGCAAGACCGCGCGTTCAGCCCGGTCGAAGCCCGAACAGAACATGCCAGCAGCATACCGTAGCCGGACGGCTGACTCCCGGGCTCGCCTCGCTTAGGCAAGACGCTCCCCAGCGTGGTGAGGGGTGGCTAGGAAGTCTTCTCGGCCGCATGTAGCGCAGCGATTCCGCCGCTCAGTAGTTCGAAGCGTGCGTTGGCGAAGCCCGCTTTGCTCATCATGTCTCGAAGTCGTTCCGCGCGTGGAAAGCTCTGAATTGACGCGGGGAGGTACTCGTATGCCTCGCGCGAACCGGAGAACAGGCCGCCAATGGCTGGCAAAAAGACCTTCGAATAGAGCCCATAGGAGGCCTTGACGAACGGACGCCGCGGATGAGAAAACTCCAGAATCGCTAACAAGCCCCCCTGTTTCAACACCCGGTGCAACTCGGTGAGGCCTGCCTCGTAATTGGCGAGATTACGAAAACCAAACGCGATGGTCACGAGATCCAGCGATTCATCCTGCAGCGGCAGCGTCAACGCGTCACCACCAAACACCGCGGAGCGGAAGCGCCGTCGTCCTATTTTGTCGCGCGCCGTAACAAGCATCGGGTGGCAAAAATCCGCACCCAATACTGCGTTTTTCGTTGCTTGCTGCAATTCCAGCAGGACGTCTCCAGTGCCGCAGCACAAATCTAGAATCTTCGCCCCTGGCTTGTCGAGAATCGGAAGCACGGTGCGTAATAGTCGCTTTCGCCAGAGCCGGTCGACATTGAATGATAGGAGATGGTTGAGGAAGTCGTACTTGGGGGCCACGTCCTCAAACATCGACCGCACCCACTGGGAGGCCTGTTCTTCACTGATTGTTCCGGGTGGCTTGGTTCCCAAAGTGGAGCGAGGCGCGCCGGCCCCGGGCGCCGGCCCCGCTGACGGTGTGTCGCAGCCCTTCTCCGCGTCGTCGGGCGATGGATCGCTCACTGAACCTCTTGCAAAGAGGCGACAATTGCGTCCCGGATCAAATCCGGTTCGATGCCGGAGACTACTGAAACCTCGCCAATGTGCGTCGGCAGCACAAAATGAACCTTGCCTTGCAGTGTCTTCTTGTCTCCGGCAAGGCGTTCAATCAAGCGCTCCGGGCTGAGGTCAATCGCGGACGGCAGCGGACCGTACGCCTGAATCGTCTCAAGAATGGCAGCGGCCTCTTTGGTAGGAAGCATTCCTCGCAGCACAGCTAGGTGAGTTGCCGCAAGCATGCCGCGCGCGACGGCTTCCCCATGCAGGAACCGTACGTAACCGGTTTCGGATTCAATCGCATGGCCGATGGTATGCCCATAGTTCAGAATCCGGCGCAACCCGTTCTCGCGCTCATCGGCAGAGACGACCTCTGTCTTTACCCGCACCGCGCCGGCGATTAATGAGTCCACCAAGCCGGCGTCCATCGACAAGATCTCGCGTGGCCTGGTGGCCAAAAGATCGAACATGCCGCGGTCGCGGATCACACCGCACTTGACGATCTCAAATAACCCCGCGCGAAACTCGCGCTCGGGCAGTGTAAGCGTCAATTCAGGATCAATCAAAACCGCAAGCGGCTGATGAAAGCTACCAATGAGGTTCTTTCCGTTCGCGAGATTGACACCAGTCTTCCCACCCACCGCCGCGTCCACCTGTGCCAGCAAAGTCGTGGGAACCTGCAACGCCGGGATACCTCGCATGAAGATGGCGGCGAGAAAGCCGCCAAGGTCCGTAACGATGCCCCCGCCGAACCCGATCACAATACTCGTGCGATCCGCCCCGCGCTCGAGCATCTGATCCGCGAGACGTTCTACTTGCGCCAGACGTTTATTGGCTTCACCGCCTGGAAGAAACAGGACCTCCGGCTCTGCAAAACTGCCCTTCCGCCTTTCCAGCGACCTTGTCAGCTTCGCTCCATGCAGCGTCCACACGTCCTCGGTCGTCACCACGAAAGCCCGGCCCGCTCCTGCCGGAATATGTTCTGCGACACTCTCAATGACGCCGCGTTCCACTACGCTCAGGTAGGTATGTCCAGATGTACGGACCTCAAAGGCCGGCATTTGATCCCGTTGTACCATGTGGGTATTACCGCCTCGGTTCAAGGTATCCTCACACACCTGTCCAGGTTCTTCCCGAAATGACCGCCCGGCGGCAATGCGCGTTCGCGCTGTTTCTGCTGGCTGCGAGCCCGCTCTATTCGACCGGGCCTTGGTCTGTACTCTGGACCGCCCCCTGCATTCTATTTGCCTCCGTCTTGATTGCGTGGGGAGCTGAATCCGCCCAGTTTTTTGTTGCTCAGGCCTTTGCACTGGCCATTCTGGCCTGGCTTCAGACGCTGCCGGAGTTTGCCGTTGAGGCCGTGCTCGCCTTCCACCAGCAGCGCGACCTACTGCTTGCGAATCTGACTGGCGCGCTCCGGCTTCTCACCGGAATCGGTTGGCCGATGATCTATCTGACTGCGGCCGTGTTCCATCGCCGTCACAAGGGTCGCCCGCTTAGGCGAATCCGGCTCGAGGCTCATCACAGCATTGAAGTCTTGGGCTTGGCGCTACCCCTGATCTACGCCTTCGTGATCTGGCGCAAGGGCGCCTTAAACCTGTTCGATTCAGTCGTGCTGATTGCCATTTACGCCGCTTATCTCATCCTTCTCACCAAGCTGCCGCCGGAGAGTCACGAGAGAATTGACGACCTGGAGGCGGTGCCACGCGCCATTGCCAGTGCTCCCCGGGTGTGGCGAGTTCCGGTGATCATTGCCTGCTTCGCCCTCGGCGGGACCCTAATCTATTTCACCGCTGCGCCGTTCCTCGGAAGTCTGATTGCCGCGGCGGTCGTTCTCGGCATCCCCAGTTTCATAGTGATTCAGTGGTTTGCGCCGCTCGTGTCCGAGTTTCCGGAATTCGCCTCCACGTTCTACTTCGCTCGCCAAATCAACCAGGCGCCTGTCGCAATCATGAATATCGCCTCGAGCAATATCAACCAATGGACTCTACTCGTCGCAATGCTGCCGCTGGTGTTGTCTTTCGGTGCCGGCGCGGTGTCTCAAATCAACTTGAACCCGCAGCAGCAGGCAGAACTGCTATTGACTATCGGTCAGAGCGCCTTGGCGTTTGCTTTCCTGCTGGATATGAAGCTGGCATGGTGGGAAGCGGCGCTGTTGTTCGTCAGTTTTGTCGCACAGTTTGTATTCGCACCTTTTGCCTCGCAGCCCAACGCGTTGGGCCTTATCGCGACCAGTATTAGACACTGGCTCACGAACGGATATTTCCTGTATTGCGGTGTCGTCATAGTTCGAATGCTGGTTCTGCGGCAGCGCCCCGCCGCGCTGAAAGGCTTGATCGACACCTGGCGGTTGCGCGGACAACAACACCTGGCATAGCAAGTCTCGCAAGCCGAGGCTGCATTCGCTCCAGCAGTTGGCTTCGCCAGTTCATTGGCGACGGTCAACTTGAAAAGCGAGATCGAGCCACTGTGTTGAAATAAAGCAAGTCATCCAATGAGTAAACGAATCCGTTCGACGACGATTCTCTGCGTACGGCGCAACGGGAAAGTTGTTCTGGCCGGCGACGGCCAAGTCACGATGGGCGGCGAGGTGCTGAAGAGTGGCGCCAAAAAGCTTCGCCCGCTCTACAATGGCAAGGTCATCTCCGGCTTTGCCGGATCTACGGCCGACGCTTTTGCGCTTTTTGCCAGATTTGAAGCGAAGCTGGAACAGTATGCGGGCAACCTCCCCCGCAGCGTTGTGGAGCTCGCCAAAGACTGGCGAACCGACCGTATGCTCCGCCATCTGGAAGCTCTCTTACTGGTGGCCGATCTACAGAACATTTACATCGTAAGCGGTACTGGCGATGTCATCGAGCCTGATA
>Ga0074045_10002940_pt1 | contig 15512 bp, 13 predicted proteins | sample BogForMeECP23OM2_FD_94442 | JGI IMG/M metagenome (GOLD analysis project Ga0074045, IMG submission 94442) | Bog forest soil microbial communities from Calvert Island, British Columbia, Canada - Bog Forest MetaG ECP23OM2 | ecosystem: Environmental > Terrestrial > Soil > Wetlands ...
GATGCGCTGGAGCTCTTCCCCGCCTCGGCCTGGAAACACGCCCTGCGCGACGCAGTCGAATTCACCATCAGCCGGGCGCATTGAGCGCTTATGGCGACGGACCTGAAGCCGTTCAGGCCCTAGGCCGTGAGGGGCGTTCCGACCTTGACGGCGAGCACAACGCCTTTCGCCGCTAGCCTTCCCGGCCGCCTCGCCAAATCCAACCCGGATTTGAGCCTTTTCAAGACTTTGCGGCGGATTATCCAAACTGCCGAAGCTCCACGCCGGGCGCTGAGTGGACGGCCCTCGGGCTGTGCGCCGAATGGCTGCCCGATGCGGCTTGCGTGAGACAAGGCAGGGCGGCATCAGTTTTTTCTGACGTACGAAATCACCATACCATACCTTTCTGCTTTGCGCAAGAAAGTGCGCCTAACGCATCGACCTCGTCCCCGGCCATCCGCGTAGCGCCAGCGCCGTTCGCGACGCGCTTATCGATTATGTAATGCAATCAAGAGACTCTCGAGAGGAGACTGTGTTCGCGTGGACGGCCGGGTCAGGCCCGGCCATGACGCGGCGTTCCAATTGCTCGACCAACAGCTAACGCGATGAAGAGCAAAAGAAAGCGCGATGAGGTTCAACGGCCCGGCGGTTAAGGACCCCCGACATATTCGCGCCGGTAGCGCGGCCCGAGACTCGTCAGCAGCTGGTAGCCAATCGTGCCGCTCCGTGTCGCGAAATCGTCGAGTTCAATCCCACCGCCGAACAATTCCGCCCGGCTTCCGGGCTTGACCGCGTCCTCCGCGACGTCAGTCACGTCAGCAATCACGAGGTCCATCGACACCCGCCCGACCAACGGACACCGCCGCCCGGCAAAGGCGACCTCCGCGCCCGGCCGGGCGTCGGTCGCCCCTGCGCCGCGCGGCAGACCGTCGGCGTAGCCGATCGCGAGCGTGGCGAGCCGCGTCGGGCGTTTCGCCGTCCATTGGGCGTTGTAGCCGCAGGTCGCGCCCGGCTCGATCCAGCGCGTCTGCTGCACCGCGACGGTCAGGGTCACCACCGGCCGCATCGGATTCGGACGGCCGGGCGTGGGATTGCCGCCGTAAAGCGCGTAGCCCGGCCGAGTGAGGTCGTAGTTCGGGCGCTGAGGGAGAAAAATGCCCGACGAATTGGCGAGCGAGGCGGCAAGATGCGGGAACGCCGCCCGCGCCGCCTCGAACCGCCCGATCTGGAGCGCGTTCAGCGGGTCCTCGGGGAGCTCGGCAGAGACGAAGTGGCTCATCACCAGGTCGGCGCCGCTCGCCGCGCCGTCGCGCTCGACGGCGGCGCTGAGAGCCTCGAGCGAGTCGAAGCCAAGCCGGCGCATGCCGGTGTCGAGATGCAGCGCCGAGGGCGACGGCCGCCCCGTTCGCATCGCGAAAGCCGACCAGCGCTCGAGTTCCTGAGCGCTGCCGAGCGCGGGCTTGAGACGATGCTCGACGTAGTCGGCCGGATCGGCGTCCGCCTCGAGCCCGTTGAGAACGGTGATTTCCGCCTCCTTCGGCAGAAGACGCCGGGCCGAGAATCCCTCGCCGAGGTGGGCGACGAAGAAGGTCCGCGCGCCGGCGGCCCATAGCGCCGGGCCAGCCCGGTCGAGGCCGATTCCATAGGCGTCGGCCTTGACCACGGCGCCGCACCGCGCGGGCGCGACACGGCGGCCGAGCGCGCGCCAGTTCTCGGCCAGCGCCGAGAGATCGATCGTGGCGCGCCCGGGCGCGCGCTCGGGAGGAGCGAAAGCGGTCACAGGAGCGGTTTCTCCAAAATCGCGACAGTCGGCGCGTCGAAGCCCGCATGCGCCTCGACGCGGATGCGGGCGAAGCCCATCCGCTGAAACAGCCTTTCGTTCTCCGGCAGCTCCAGGCGCACCCTCAGCCGCGCCCGCCCGAGGTCTCGAGCCCGCGCCCCCGCTTCGCAGGCGGCGACGAGCCGGAGGCTCAAGGACCGCCCGCGCGCCTCGGGGAGGGCTGAGACGCGCCCGATCATGAGCGCGTCGCGGTCGACCTGCCACAGGGCGACGGCGACGAGCCGGCCTCGAGCGAAGACGCCGAAGCCGCCGCCCGCGGCGATCTTGGCCGCAATCGATTCTGTGGTCTCGCGCAACGCCGAAGACGGCGGGTTGGTGGCGTGGCTCTGGGCCGCGAAGGCGGTCCGGATGACATCCGCAGCCGCATCGGCGTCCGCGATCGTCAGCGGGCGCACGACGAAGGCGTCGGGTTTCAGCGGCGCGCGTTTCGCTGTTGTCGCGGAGAAAACCATGATCGTCTGCCCCTACACCCCGCCGGACGGGACCGGCAAGGTTGCCGTCAAGCCGAGTGGCTTGGACATCGGATAGCCGGAGTCCATCCCGAATTTTCTCACCGGCGGGCCGACTTCCTCGTATCCGCGCGCGCGATAGAACCGGCGCGCCGTTTCGGTGCTGATCAAGGTGCAGCGGGTGGCGCCGCGCTCGGCGGCTCGGCTTTCCAAAGCGGCGAGCAGGACCCGGCTCGCGCCGCGAAACCGCGCGTCGGGCGAAACATAGTTGAGGAGGATCTCGCCGGCGTCGGTAACGGCGCCGATGGCCGCGATGGCGCCCTCATCCACCGCGACGAGGTACGAGGCGTCGGGCCGACTCATCCAGGCGGCGACGGTCTGCGGGGTCTTGTTGCTCAACCACGCTGCGAGCAGCCCTGGATCATGGCGATGGTCGGCGGCGCAGAGTTCGACGATCGAGCGCCTCAAGACCCGGCAGGCCTCCTCGGCGTCCTCCCGTCTGGCGTCGCGAATCTCCATGCTCGCATTCAGCGGCAGGACCGGGAGCGAGGCAAGGGCGCGCGGTTCAATCCCCGATTCATGAACGAACTTTAACCCGCGATTCCCGTCGCTTTCGGCCGCTGCGCCTCGCTTTCGCCGCGGTCGCTGGCAATGAGCCTTGGCATGCGGTCAATACCGGCAGGCGGAGTCGATTCGATGGCTTGGATGTTTTCGCGGCGCGCGGCGCTGAAGGCAGCGGGGGCGGGCGCACTGGTCACTTTTCTTCCGCGCCCGTTCGCGGCGCTCGCCGACGATTCGGTCGAGACGCATGGCCTGTCGTCCTTCGGCGACCTCGCGCTGCCGCCGGACTTCCCGCATTTCTCCTACGTGAACCCCGACGCGCCGACCGGCGGGGTTCTATCGCTCCAGATCACCGGCACGAGCGGCAATCAGAACTTCGACACCTTCGACACCCTCAACATCTACAGCTGGAAGGGCAACGGCGCCGCCGGTATGGGCGCGACCTTCGACACGCTGATGACCGCCAACGGCGACGAGCCCGATTCGGTCTACGGACTGCTCGCCCAATCGGTGCGCGTCTCGGGCGACAGGCTCGATTACCGGTTCAGGCTGAGGCCGGAGGCCAAGTTTTTCGACGGCTCCTGCGTCACGGCGGCCGACGTCGCCTTCTCGCTCAACATCCTTAGGGACAAGGGCCATCCGGTCTACGCCCAGCTTCTCAGGGAGGTCGAATCCGCCGCCGCCGAGGGCGACGACGTCGTCCATGTGCGCTTCGTCAAGGACCGCAGCCGCGACGCGCACCTCATCGTCGTCGGCATGCCGGTCTTCTCGTCCGCCTGGTGGAAGGACCGCGACTTCACCGCCGCCACGCTCGACGCGCCGCTCGGCTCCGGACCCTACATGGTGAAAACCTTCGAGCAGGGACGGTTCATCGAGTACGAGCGCCGGCCCGACTATTGGGGCGCGAAGCTCCCGGTGAACCTTGGCCAGAACAATTTCGACCGCCTGCGTTTCGAATATTACCGCGAGCGGCAGGTCGCCTTCGAGGCGTTCAAGGCCGGCGCGATCAATTATCACGAGGAGTACACCTCGCGCTTCTGGGCGACGTCCTATGATTTCCCCGCCGCCAAGGATGGTCGGGTCAAGAAGGAGACGCTGCACAACGGCGAGCCGTCCCGCACGCAGGGTTGGTACCTCAACACCCGCCGCGAGCAGTTCAAGGACCCGCGCGTGCGCGAGGCGATTGGGCTCGCCTTCGACTTCGAGTGGACCAACAAGAACATCATGTATTCCGCTTACAAGCGGATCGTTTCCTATTTTCCCAACACGCCGATGGAGGCCAAGGGCAAGCCGGGGCCGGACGAACTCAAGCTCATCGAGCCGTTCCGCGACAAGCTGCCGGCTGCCGTGTTCGGCGAACCCTATACGCCGCCCGAGAGCGACGGCTCGGGCTTCGACCGCACGCTGCTCAAGCAGGCCTATGACCTACTGATCGCCGCGGGCTGCCAGCGGGACGGCAATGCGATGAAGCTGCCCAGCGGCAAGCCGCTGACCATCGAGTTCCTCGACTCTTCGAGCGCCCTCCAGCCCCACACCATGCCGTTCATCCAGAACCTCGGCAAGCTCGGCATCCAGGCGAATATCCGCATCGTGGACGCCGCCCAATACAAGGCGCGCACCGACGCGTTCGACTATGACGTGGTTACGGTCGCGAACGGCGGCTCGTCGACCCCGGGCGCGGAACTCAAGGTTTCCCTCACCTCGGAGGCCGCGGCGCGGCCTGGCTCGCGCAATCTCGCCGGCGTCTCCGACCCGGTCGTCGACGCGCTCGTCGAAACGATCAACGACGCGAAGTCGCGCGAGGAACTGAACGCCGCCTGCCGAGCCCTCGACCGCGTGTTGCGGGCGGGCCACTATTGGGTGCCGATGTGGTATCGCGACACGGCCTGGGTCGCCTTCTGGGACGCGTTTTCGCGGCCCGACCGTCAGCCGGCGCTCGGCACGGGCGCGCCCGGAACGTGGTGGTGGGACGAAACGAAGGCCAAGGCGATCGGATTGTGAGGGGTCATGGGGCGGTTGGCGGCAGGCGATAGGCAGCAGAATCCCCCACGCCCCGCTCTGCGGGGAGTGGGCCGAGGTGAGGGCCGGCGCCGTGCCTTCGCCCGTTCGGGGCCGCCCCTCATCACGACCTTCTCCCCGCGTACGGGGAGAAGGGACTGACATGCTCGCCTACGTCGTCCGCCGCCTCCTGCTGATGATCCCGACGATCCTCGGCATCATGGCGGTCTCCTTCGCTATCGTGCAGTTCGTGCCCGGCGGGCCGGTCGAGCGCGCGATCGCGCAGCTTCAGGGCGCCGACCAGAGCTCGACCGCGGGCTTCGGCGGCGGAGGCGGCCAGATCGGCGCCGGCGGGTCGCAGGCGGTCGGGGACATCGCCTCGCGCTATCGCGGCTCGCAAGGCCTCGATCCGAAATTCATCAAGGAGCTGGAAAAGCAGTACGGCTTCGACAAGCCGGTGCTCGAGCGCTTCTGGATTCTGGTGCGCGACTACGCCACCTTCAATTTCGGCAAGAGCTATTATCGCGATACGCCCGTGCTGACGCTGATCGGCGAGAAGCTGCCGGTGTCGATCTCGCTCGGCATGTGGATGACGTTCCTTTCCTACGCGATCTCGATTCCGCTCGGCATCCGCAAGGCGGTCAAGGACGGCACGCGCTTCGACACTGCGACCTCGGCGATCGTCATCTTCGGCTACGCCATCCCGAACTTCTTGTTCGCCGTGCTCTTGATCGTGCTCTTCTGCGGCGGCTCGTTCTGGCAGATCTTTCCGCTGCGCGGCCTAACGTCGGACAATTTCGCCGAGCTCGACTGGCCTCACAAGATCCTCGACTACCTCTGGCACATCACCCTGCCCGTGACCGCGCTGGTGCTCGGCTCGTTCGCCACAACGACGCTGCTCACCAAGAATTCCTTCCTCGACGAGATCAAGAAGAACTACGTTCAGACCGCGCGCATGAAGGGTTTGAGCGAGCGCAGCGTGCTCTACGGCCACGTCTTCCGCAACGCGATGCTGATCGTCATCGCCGGCTTTCCCGGAGCGTTCCTCGCCGCGTTCTTCACTGGCTCGCTGCTGATCGAGCAGGTGTTCTCGCTGGACGGCCTCGGCTACCTTTCCTACGATTCGCTGATTCAGCGCGACTATCCGGTCGTGCTCGCCAACCTGTACATCTTCGCCCTCCTCGGCCTGGTGGTGAACCTGATCTCCGACCTCACCTACACCTGGATCGATCCGCGCATCGATTTCGAGACGCGCGAGGTGTGAGGGGTGAAGGAACGGACTCGTCTCATCGCCGTCATGGCCGGGCTTGACCCGGTCATCGACTCGATTCGGCCCAGAAGCCACCGGATCAGAAGGCGCCTCCCCTCCCCCCTTGTGGGGGACGATAAAGGAGGGGGGTCGCACCGTCCTTCACAAGTCCTTGCGTATGTGTGCGAGCCGTGGCCGTCGGGTGCGGCGCCAATCGCTCGGAACCGCGCGACCCCCTACCCCTTCCCGCCCCCACAGGGGGGGCGGGGGCGCCACTTGGAGGTGGCGCAATGACCCGCCTCCTCGCCCTCTCGCCGATGAATCGCCGGCGGCTCGACAACTTCCAGCGCAACCGGCGCGGGGCGTGGTCGCTCGTCATCTTCCTCGTGCTGTTCGTCGCCTCGCTCGGCGGAGAGTTCATCGCCAACGACAGGCCGCTGATCGCCTCGTACAAGGGCCAACTCCTGTTCCCGGTGTTCTTCAACTATCCAGAGGAAATGTTCGGCGGGTTCCAGGCGCAGACCGACTATCGCGACCCGTTCGTGGCCGACGAGATCAAGGCGCATGGCTGGATGATCTGGCCGCCGATCCGCTTCGCCAACTCGACCACGATCCTCAATCCGCCGACGCCGCTGCCGACCCCTCCGACTTGGCTGCTCACCGACGCGCAATGCCGGACCGCGCTCGAGAAGCAGAAATTCCCCGACGCCGAGACGGTTCCGAGGCCCTGCTCGAAGCTCGAGCCGCTCTGGCTCGGCTCCGACCAGGACGGGCATGATATCGTCGCACGCCTCCTCTATGGCTTCCGCATCTCGGTGCTGTTCGGCCTGATCCTCGCCGGCGTCTCGTCGGTGATCGGCGTCTTCGCCGGCGCCGTGCAAGGCTTTTTCGGCGGCCTGCTCGACCTCATCATGCAGCGGGTGATCGAGATCTGGTCATCGCTGCCGCACCTCTACATTCTCATCATCCTGTCGGCGATTCTCGCCCCGAGCTTCGTCGTGCTGCTCGTCATCCTGCTGCTGTTCTCGTGGGTGAGCCTCGTCCACGTCGTGCGGGCGGAATTCTTGCGCGCGCGCAATTTCGAATATGTCAATGCAGCGCGGGCGCTCGGACTCTCGAATGCGAAGATCATCGTCAAGCACGTGCTGCCGAACGCGATGGTGGCGACGCTGACCTTTTTGCCCTTCATCATCAATTCCTCGATTAGCACCCTGACCTCGCTCGACTTCCTGGGGCTAGGCATGCCGCCCGGCTCGCCCTCGCTTGGCGAGCTCCTGCTGCAGGGCAAGTCGAATCTTTCGGCGCCATGGATCGGCATCTCGGCTTTCGTCGTGATCGCGCTCCTCCTGTCGCTGCTCATCTTCATCGGCGAAGCGGTGCGTGACGCCTTCGACCCGCGAAAGACCTTCTCGTGAAGGCCGACCCGCCGCTGATCGACGTCCGCGATCTCTCGATCGCCTTCGCCCAAGGGGGCGAGCGCAAGACCGTGGTCGACCGCGTCTCCTTCCGGCTGGAGAAGGGCAAGGCGCTGGCGCTGGTCGGCGAATCCGGCTCGGGCAAATCGGTCACGGCCCAGGCGATCGTTCGCCTCCTGCCCCAACCGGCGGCGAGCTATCCGACGGGCGAGATTCTGTTTCGCGGCCGCGACGTGCTTAGGATGACCGATGCGGAGCTGCGCGCCGTGCGCGGCGGGAACGTCACCATGGTGTTCCAGGAGCCGATGACCTCGCTCAATCCGCTGCACACGATCGAGCGGCAGATCAGCGAGATCATCGCGCTCCACGAGGGCCGCGCGGCGGCGACGAAAAAGCGCATCGTCGAACTCTTGGCCGAGGTCGGCATCGTCGATCCAGGCGAGCGGCTCGGCGCCTATCCGCACCAGCTTTCCGGCGGCCAGCGCCAGCGCGTGATGATCGCCATGGCGCTCGCAAACCGCCCGGACCTCCTGATCGCCGACGAGCCGACCACCGCCCTCGACGTCACCGTGCAGGCCCAGATCCTGAAGCTGCTGAAGGATCTGCAGACGAAGCTCGGCATGGCGATGCTGTTCATCACTCACGACCTGAACGTCGTCCGCCGTATCGCCGACGAGGTGATCGTGATGCAGAGGGGCGAGATCGTCGAGGCAGGTCGGATGGCCGAGGTGTTCGCCAACCCGCAACATCCCTACACGCAGGCGCTGCTCGCGGCCGAGCCCAAGGGCGAGGCGCCGCCGGGCGACACGTCGGCGCCGACGATCGCCAGCGCTGAAAACCTGAAAGTCTGGTTCCCGATCAAACGCGGCCTCTTTCGCCGCACGGTCGGGTACGTGAAGGCCGTGGACGGCGTGACCCTCTCCGTGCGCGAAGGCCAGACGGTCGGCGTGGTCGGCGAATCGGGTTCCGGCAAGACGACGCTCGGCCACGCCATGCTGCGGCTCATTCGCTCCGAGGGACCGATAGCCTATTGCGGGCGGCCGATCGACGGCCTGAACTCCAAGGCGATGCGGCCGTTGCGGCGCGAGATGCAGATCGTGTTCCAGGACCCGTTCGGCTCGCTTAGCCCACGCATGTCGGTCGCCGAGATTGTCGAGGAGGGGCTGATCGCCCAGGGGACGAAGCTCAACGCCGCCGAGCGGCGGCGCATCGCCGAGCAGGCGCTTGCCGACACCGGGCTCGACCCCTCGACCCTCGACCGCTACCCGCACGAATTCTCTGGCGGCCAGCGCCAGCGCATCGCCATCGCCCGCGCGATGGCGCTCGACCCCAAGTTTGTCGTGCTCGACGAGCCGACCTCGGCGCTCGACATGTCGATCCAGGCGCAGATCGTCGATCTGCTCCGGGATTTGCAGAAGCGGCGCAAACTCGCCTATCTGTTCATTTCGCACGATCTCAAGGTTGTGCGGGCTCTGGCGAGCGAGATCATCGTGATGAGGCGCGGCAAGGTAGTCGAGAGCGGCGAGGCGAAGGCGGTTTTCGCCGCCCCGCAGAGCGACTACACCCGCGCCCTGTTCGCCGCCGCCTTTTCCAACGAGGCGACGCTTTCGGGCGTCGTCAGCCAGTGAGGCGCAAATGGGCCGTGCGATTCTCATCGTTCTCGATTCGGTTGGCTGCGGCGGGGCCGAGGACGCGAGCGCCTACGGCGACGAGGGTTCCGACACGCTCGGTCACATCGTGGAAGCCTGCGCGTTGGGCCTAGGCAATCGCGACGGCCTGCGCCGTGGGCCACTGCAGATCCCTCGACTGGCCGCGCTTGGCCTCGGCCACGCGATGCAGGCTTCGACCGGGCGCGCGCCGCGAGGCTTCGACCTTGCGACCCCGCCCCGCGGCCAATGGGGCTTCGGGATCGAGACGTCTCGGGGCAAGGACACGCCCTCGGGCCATTGGGAGATCGCCGGAACGCCGGTCGAATTCGACTGGGGCTATTTCCCGGAAACGGTCCCCGCCTTCCCGGCTTCGCTCACCGACTCGCTGATCGCCGAAGGTGGGCTGCCCGGCATTCTCGGGAACACGCGCGCCTCTGGCACCGTGATCATTGAGGAACTTGGAGAGGAGCATGTGCGGACGGGAAAGCCGATCTGCTACACATCGGCCGATTCGGTGTTCCAGATCGCTGCGCACGAGGAGGCGTTCGGGCTCGAGCGACTCTACGACCTCTGCCGCGCCGCGCGCCGCCTGTGCGATCCGCTGAATGTCGGCCGGGTGATCGCGCGGCCGTTCGTGGGGACCAACGCGAAGGACTTCGTCCGCACGGCGCATCGCAAGGACTTTGCTGTGCCGCCGCCCGACGGCAACCTGCTTCAGCGCGCCGCCAAGGCGGGGCGCGCCGTCGTCTCGATCGGCAAGATCGGCGACATTTTCGCCCATCGCGACACCGGGCGCGAGATCAAGGGCAAGAGCAACGACGGCAACGTCGATCTTCTGATCGAGGCGCTGAGGGAGACGCCCGACGGCGGACTCGTCTTCATCAACCTCGTCGATTTCGACACCGAATGGGCCCACCGCCGCGACGTGCCGGGCTTCGCCGCCTGCCTCGAGGCCTTCGACCGGCGGCTTGGCGAGATCGAGGCTGCCATGCGCGGGGGCGACTATTGCCTGATTACCGCCGACCACGGCAACGACCCGACCTACAAGGGCTTCGATCATACGCGCGAGCATGTGCCGATCGTCGCCTTCGGCGCCGGCGCGCCGCCCGGACCGATCGGCGGGCGGGCCACGCTCGCCGACATCGCCGAGACGCTGGCGGCGAAGATCGGCCTGCCGAAAGGTCCGTCTGGGGAAGCCTGGGCGGCATGAGCTTTTCGCTCGACGCACGACTATCGCGCGACACGGACTTCGTCGGCGACCTGCCGCTCTGCCGCGTTCTGCTGATGAACGACTCGCGTGGCCGTGGCTCATTCTGGTCCCGCGGCGCGAAGGCCTCGTCGAACTCGCAGACCTCGACGCGACCGACCGCGCACAGCTGATCGAGGAGGCGGCGCAGACGGCGGGCTGGCTCAAGGCGCAAGCCAACGCAGACAAGATCAACGTCGGCGCGCTCGGCAACGTCGTGCGGCAATTGCACGTGCATGTGGTCGCGCGCCACGCCGGCGACCCCGCCTGGCCGGGCCCGGTCTGGGGATTCGGGGCGGCGGTTCCCTACAACAAGGACGAGGCGAGGGATTTGATCGGCGCCATCCGCGCGGCGCTGCGGCTGTAAGGAGCGATCCCAACCGTCGATCGTGACCCGCATATCGGCCGTAGCACATATCGGTCGTATCATTGACATTGTTCATCCGGCCGTCTAGTACACAGCGCTAACTGTGTGGATAATATCCATCGAGAAGGGAAGGATTGGCCATGTTCAAGGCCGCGATTACCGCAATCGGCGCCGTTCTGCTTACGGGCAGCGCGAACGCGGCGCAGATCTCGGTGAGTGTGTATGCCAACGGCGCGTTCACCGACACCGGGAGCAGCATCACATTTTTCGGTCCGCCGGTGACGAGGACGACGCTCTCGACTTCGGCGAAAGGCTTCTACATCGAGTGGGACGGCCGCACCGACGAGATCCCCGCACAGTGGCGCTCGGTGCAAATCCTCAAACCGCTGCCGAATTTTGGCGGGTCGGTCACGTTCGCCGCCGATCTCAAAGGACAACTCAACGTCGCCAGGACCGGCGCCTATACGCTCACGTTCGGAGCAGACGATGGGGGCTATCTGTTCATTGACGGGACTCACGTCGCCTCGACCCCGTGGGCTCATGGCATCTACACGGTCACCCCTGCGGTCACGCTGACGGCGGGCGTGCATAAGGTCGAGGTTCAGTTCGACAACACGGTCTGCTGCCGCGCGATCACCGCCCTCTCTCTGCCGGAAGGCGTATCGCTCGGCACGGAAAGGACCGCGGCGGCTCAGCGGTGAAGACGCCCGGTCGGGCCGCCGCAACCTCAGCCTCGCGAAGGCCCCGGATCGGACAATAGCCGTCAGATCGGCTCCGGCCCGCGCGAGATGGCGGCGACGCCGGTGCGGGAGACTTCCACGAGGCCGAGCGGGCGCATGAGGTCGACGAAATCGTCGATCTTCTGCGGGTTCCCCGTCAGCTCGAAGATGAAGCTCTCGACCGTTGCGTCGATCACCTTAGCGCGGAAGGCCTCGGCAAGATTCATCGCCTCGACCCGGTTCTCGCCCTTGCCGCGCACCTTGATCATGGCGAGCTCGCGCTCGATCGCGCGCACGGTCAGCGTCAGGTCCTTCACCGAATGGATCGGCACCAGGCGCTCGAGCTGATGGCGGATCTGCTCGATGATCTCTGGCGTGCCGGAGGTGACGATGGTGATGCGCGACTGCCGGCTCTCGTGCGCGACCTCGGCGACCGTGAGGCTCTCGATGTTGTAGCCGCGGCCGGAGAAGAGGCCGACGACCCGGGCTAGCACGCCCGGCTCGTTGTCGACGAGCACGGACAGGGTATGGGTCTCGATAGGCGACCGAACGCCCGCGGACGAATAGGGAGACAGCGGGGCGGAGTGAGTCCTGACCATGTTCATTAAAGTCCTCGTCGAATGAGCGGCCGTTCTGAGCGGCGCGCCGGGATGGAAGTTCAGGCCGACGCGGCCTTCGGCGCCGCCGCGACCCGGCGTTGGAAGAGACCGAAGTCGATGTTGCCGCCCGAGAGCACAAGCCCGACCTTGCGGCCGGCAAGGCGAGCGCGCTCCTTCATCGCCGCGGCGAGGGGCGCTCCGCCCGCGCCTTCGGCGAGATTGTGCGTATCCGTCCAATAGGCGCGGATCGCCTCGGCGATTTCGTCGTCGCTCACGAGAACCACGCGCGAGGCGCCTTGGGCGATGACGGCAACCGCCTCCGCGTCGGGCGCGCGCGTCGCCATGCCGTCGGCGAACGTGTCGGCGCTCGTCGTCGCAACGGCGCGGCCGGCGCCGAAGGACAGCGCGTAGGCCGGCGCCCCAGCCGCCTGGACGCCCACGATCTCCGTCTTGAGGCCGAGGGCGTCGCGCGCCGCGATGCAGCCGCAGATCCCCGAGCCCTGACCGATCGGGACGTACAGCACGTCGAGATCCGGCCGTTCGGCGAGCAGTTCGAGCGCGTAGCTCGCGACGCCGCACACGAGGTCGCGGTGGAACGAGGGGACCATGTGCAGACCCCCCGCCTCGGCGAGCCGCATCGCCTCTTCGCGCGCGGCCTGAAAGTCTGTCCCATGCTCGATGAGATCGGCGCCGAGCGCCCGCATGGCGGCGTTCTTCTCGGAGGAATTGCCGTGCGGTACGACGATCGTCACCGCGAGTCCGAAGCGCCGTCCGGCGAAGGCGAGGCTCTGGCCATGGTTGCCGCGAGTCGCGGAAATGATTCCCCTTGCGGCCGGCTCGCGCCGCACCAGCGCATCGCAATAGGTCAGTCCGCCGCGCACCTTGAAGGCGCCTGTCGGCTGATGGTTCTCGTGCTTGACCACGACCTCGGTCCCAAGCCTTGCGGCCAGCAGCGGCCATGCAAAGGCCGGCGTCGGCCGCAGGGCCTTCTGGACGACGTCGTGGGCTTCGCGGAGCTCGCTCAGGCTGAACATTGGAGCGTCCATTTCAATTCCACCGTCGAGGCAATGCACGCGCCCCTTCTCCCTCCGTGAGAAGGTCGAGCGCCAGATGAAGGGCTCGCTGTAGGCGCGATCGCTGATCGCGCCGCCACGGTCAGCGACCGCGGCTACAATGAGCCGATCCCCTCACCCCTGCCCGTCGCCTTCCGGAAAGGGGTGTTCAAACGAGCATCTTGCCCTTTTCGTCGATGACGTTGCCGAGCTCGATGCCGGCGTCGTCTTCGAGATCGGCCATCAGCATCTCGTTGTGCGCCTTGCCCGAGGGGATCATCGGGAAGCAGTTTTCCTTCTGGTCAACCAGGCAGTCGAACACCACCATCTTCGGCGTATCGATCATCTCCTGGATCGCGGCGTCGAGGTCGGCCGGGTTGGAGCAGCGGATGCCATGCGCCCCGTAGGCGTCGGCGAGCTTGACGAAATCGGGCAGCGAATCCGTGTAGCTCTCCGAATAGCGGCCGCCATGCAGCAGTTCCTGCCACTGGCGCACCATGCCCATGTACTGATTGTTGAGGATGAAGATCTTCACCGGCAACCGATACTGCGTCGCTGTCGACAGCTCCTGAATGTTCATCAGGATCGACGCCTCGCCGGCGATATCGACGACCAGCGACTTGGGATGGGCGAACTGGGTTCCGATCGCCGCCGGCAGGCCGTAGCCCATGGTGCCGAGGCCGCCCGAGGTCATCCAGCGGTTCGGCTCCTCGAAGTGGAAGTGCTGGGCCGCCCACATCTGGTGCTGCCCGACCTCGGTGGTGATGTAGAGGTCGCGGCCCTTGGTCAGATCGTAGAGCCGCTTGATCGCATGCTGCGGCTTGATGATTGTGTCGGAGTTGCGGAAGCCGAACGAGTTGCGCGCCCGCCAGCCGTCGATCGTCGTCCACCACTTGGCGAGCGCGGCGGCGTCGGCCTGACGCCCGCCCCGCCACAGGCGCACCATGTCCTCGAGCACGTGGGCGCAGTCGCCCACGATCGGCAGGTCGACCTTGACGTTCTTGTTGATCGACGAGGGGTCGATGTCGATGTGGATCTTCTTCGACTTCGGCGCGAAAGCGTCGAGGCGACCGGTGATGCGGTCGTCGAAGCGGGCGCCGACGCAGATCATCAGGTCACAGTCATGCATGGCGTTGTTGGCTTCGAACGAGCCGTGCATGCCGAGCATCCCGAGCCATTGCTTGTCCGAAGCCGGATAGGCGCCGAGCCCCATGAGCGTCGAGGTGATCGGAAACCCGGTCGTGCGCACCAGTTCGCGCAGCAGCGTCGAGGCGTGCGGCCCCGAATTGATGACGCCGCCGCCGGTGTAGAAGATCGGCCGCTTCGCCTCGGCCATCATCTCGACCGCGCGCTTCACCCGCTCCATGTCGCCCTTGAGCTGCGGATGGTAGGTCTTGTGCTGGATGTTGCGCTGGAAGGTATAGGCGCCGCTGGCGAACTGCACGTCCTTCGGGATGTCGATCACTACCGGGCCGGGCCGGCCGTGAGAGGCGATGTAGAAGGCTTCGTGCAGGATGCGCGGCAGGTCCTCGATCCGGCGGACGAGGTAGTTGTGCTTCGTGCAATTGCGGGTGATGCCGGTCGTGTCGCACTCCTGGAACGCGTCCGAGCCGATGAGATGCGTCGGCACCTGTCCGGTGATGCAGACGAGCGGAATGGAATCCATCAGCGCGTCGGTGAGGCCGGTTATGGCGTTGGTGGCGCCGGGCCCCGACGTGACGAGCAGCACGCCGACCTTGCCGGATGAGCGCGCATAGCCTTCGGCGGCGTGCGCCGCCCCCCCTTCCTGGCGGACGAGGATGTGACGGACCTTGTCCTGGTTGAAGATGGCGTCGTAGATCGGCAGCACGGCCCCGCCGGGATAGCCGAAGACGAACTCGACCCCCTGGTCCTTGAACGCTTCGACCACCATTTCGGCCCCGGTCATATGCTTGGCCATGGTCCCTGATCCCTTTCGCCTACTGTCGTCGTCTTCGAGTTTCACGAGAATTGGAGGCAATAAAAAAGGCCCGCTAAGGGGCCTTGGCGCGCACTGGCAAACGGAAGCAGGTCCTAAGCCCGCCCGTCCTCCAGCGCCGATGCTACGATAAGGGCCGCCATTTTGCGCGTCGCCTGTCGCCGAAATTTCAACTCTCGTAGGCGAGCCCGGAGACGGCGTCAAGTGCCGGACCTGCGGCAATTCGACTGACTCCTAATTCCTATGGCTTGGGCAGTCCGTCGTGCAGCGTGAGCCCGTCGAGGACTGCGGCCCACGGCGCCCGCTCGGCCGTCATGACGGCGTGGGTCGGACGGAAGGCTGACGGATCGTCGAGCGTGCCGGCGTAGACCGTGTGCTGCTTGCTGAGGCCGTATTCGCCGCCGAACATGAGGCTGCCGCCCTCCGGACAGA
>Ga0074045_10002941_pt1 | contig 15511 bp, 8 predicted proteins | sample BogForMeECP23OM2_FD_94442 | JGI IMG/M metagenome (GOLD analysis project Ga0074045, IMG submission 94442) | Bog forest soil microbial communities from Calvert Island, British Columbia, Canada - Bog Forest MetaG ECP23OM2 | ecosystem: Environmental > Terrestrial > Soil > Wetlands ...
AATGTTGCGGGACCATTTCCATGAGGCTGGTGTTCATGGCGATGCCCCCGACGCCGCGTGCCGAACCCATCACTCCATAGAGCAATATGGCGGCAACCAGCCATCGCGAAACGGGAGTGCAGATTATGCTGGCGGCGATGATTGCCATGGAAAATGCAACCGAACGGCGGCCACCCAAGCGAGCGATCACTGCGGGAGCATATAGCGCGCTGAGGAAGGCTCCGGTGCCCCAGCCGGCATTGAGCCATCCGTAGCCGACGGCGCCGGCGTGGAAAACGCGTTCACTCAGAGATGGAGTGACGACGACGCCCGTGATCATGGCGCCCAGAAACAACGCCCAACTGATGCCGAGAAGAACGACCGCGCGATGATCGCGGAGAAAGTGCAGGCCCTCGCGCATCTCGCGCCAGAAGCGCTGGAACTGGGTTTCGGCCGCCAGAATGTCAGCGCGCAACTCCGCCGGACGCATCACCACGTGGCGCCCCTTGCGCACAGCGAAATAGCACAAGAACGAGACCACGTAGGTGGAAACGTCGATCAAGAGCACGCCGCCGAGACCGATGTGGTTGTACATGAAGCCGACGATAGAGCCGGCGATGAGCCATCCTCCCTGCACTCCAGCCAAAAGAAAAGTATTGGACTGCACGAACTGTCCTTCGGGCGTGAGTTCCTGGATCAAGGCGGTGATGGTTGGCCAGAACATCCAGAAACCGGCGGCGACAAGGGTATTCATTAAGTAGAGTTGCCACACCTGAACGCGATGTCGAAAGGCGAGGATAGCCACGGCGACAATAATTACGGCGCGCACCGCGTCGAGCCACATGACCAGGCGGCGGCGATCTTCCCGGTCGATAATGACGCCGGTGAAGGGAAGCATGAGCATGGCGGGAATGGTCTGGAGAACGGCGAAGGTGCCGAGCGCCATTTCCGAATGCGTAGCCTGCAGGATGTACCAGGCGACGGCAGCCGAGTTCATCCCGCTGCCCAACATAGAGATCACGTTGGCGGCAAAAACGAAACGCAAGGGACGCTGGCCGAAGATGGCGCGCACATCTTTACTTTAGCTGAAGTCCAGGGATGGCCGGAATTCGCGGGAGGGTCAGAGACAGTGGCAGTGATCGTGGTCAGTCGCCGGGTCCGCATCCCGGTTCTTCGGTGCGTTCAGACCTTGCGCGGAAACAAATTCGGCGCTAGGATTCGCCTGCGTTTGGAAATGGGAAGCCCCATTCTTGCCCACGGCGGAGGTGACCTATGAAATGCCAAGCAAGGTCGCTGTTGCTGCTTGTCGTTTTCCTCTCTAACTGTTTGGTAGGAACTCTAATGATCGTGCCGCGTGCCAGCGCACAAACGGACAAAATCCTGATTCCGGCGGGCACGCCGGAAGACCACGATCTGCAGGCCATCTCAAATGAGCAAGACGCGGCGAAGAAGCTCACGATGTATCAGGATTTCGTGCAGAAGTACGCCTCGAATCCGGCGGCCGTGGCTTACGGGGACTGGCAGATTTCGCAGGCCTACCAGACTGCCGGCGACTTGAACAAAGCGCTCGACTACGGAGATAAGGCGCTCGCCGGGGCTCCGCGCAATCTCGACATCCTCGTCTCGCAGGCCACCATCGCGCAGCAGGCGAAGGACAATACGAGGGTGATGGACTATGCCGCGAAGGGTGGAGGGGTTTGCAGTTCGATTTCGAAGCAGCCGAAGCCGGAGGGCATGAGCGACGACGATTTCAAAAAGCACGTCGCCGAAGAGGTGAGCGATGCGAAGAATACCTGCGACTTCCTCGAGTCGGCGGGTTTCAATGTGATTGCGAGCGAGGACAATGCCAAGAGCCGGATGGCCGACATTGAGAGGTTCTCGTTGGCGTTCCCGGATTCGAAGTTTCAGAATGACGTTTCGAGCTATGCCATGTATACGCTGGGACCGGGCCAGTTGAACGATCAGGCGCGGCTGGTGGCATATGGAGAAAAAACTCTGGCGGCGAATCCGAACTCGCTAGCCGCGTTGTTGCTGCTGGCTGCCTTCTATGCGGACGATGCCAAACCGGGCAGTGTAGGCAAGGCCGTTACTTACTCGCAGAAAGCTGTGGAAGTGGCGAAGGCCGACGCTCCCGACGCCGACAAACCGCGAAAACTTTCAGCGGGAGTGGCCCATTCGACTCTGGGCTACGCCTACATGAAGCAGGACAAGACCGCGGCTGCGATTCCGGAGTTGAAGTCGGCGGCGGGACTGCTGAAAGGACAGGACGATCAGCAGTACGCGGTTGCCCTGTATCGCCTGGGTTTCGCTTACGCGAAGTTGAACAAAACTACGGAGGCGCGCGAAGTGCTCACCGAAGCGGTCAAGATTCCGGGTCCACTGCAGGCCATGTCGCAGGATCTGTTAACCAAGGTGAACGCGGCGCGGGCGAAAGGGAGGTGACTCACCATCTTCCCCACTTTCATTGACTTGCCAGTTTCGCCCACGTAAGATTTGCTCCTGATGATCGGCCAGACCGTCTCCCATTATCGCATTGTCGAAAAACTCGGCGGTGGTGGGATGGGCGTGGTGTACAAGGCCGAAGACATCAAGCTGCACCGCTTTGTTGCCCTGAAGTTTCTGCCCGACGAGATTTCCAAGGATGCGCAAGCTCTCGCCCGCTTCCAACGTGAGGCGCAGGCTGCTTCTGCCCTGAATCATCCGAACATTTGCACCATCCACGAGATTGACGATGAGCACGGCGACGCCTTCATCGCCATGGAGTTTCTGGATGGCACGACGCTGAAGCACCGCATTGGCGGGCGGCCGATGGAAACCGAGTCGATTCTGTCGCTGGCCATCGAGATCGCCGACGCGCTGGATGCGGCGCACTCCAAAGGGATCGTTCATCGCGACATCAAGCCGGCAAATATTTTTGTGACCGAGCGGGGGCACGCCAAAGTGCTTGATTTCGGGCTGGCGAAGGTCAGTCCGGCAGCGAGTTCTTCCAGCAAGATTGGGTCTCTCAACACGCTGACGCGCTCCGTGGACGCGGAGCATCTGACCAGTCCGGGCGCTGTGGTGGGCACGGTGGCCTATATGTCGCCCGAACAGGCCAAGGGCAAAGAACTTGACGCCCGCAGCGATCTGTTCTCGTTCGGGGCCGTGCTGTACGAGATGGCGACGGGAGCGTTGCCGTTCGACGGTGACACTACGGCACTGATCTTCAACGCCATCTTGAATTCCGATCCGACGCCCGCGATTCGTTTCAATCGCGGGATTCCGGCGGAGTTGGAACGCATCGTTGGCAAGGCGTTGGAGAAAGATCGCGAGTTACGCTATCAGGGCGCGGCGGAGATGCGGGCTGATTTGCAGCGGCTGAAGCGGGATACCGAGACGGGACGGACTAAGGCTGCTAGTTCGGGGACGATAGCAGTGGCACACGATACTGGCAGCGGCCATGTGGGGACGGCCGCCTCGGCCGTCCCGCCGAGCGAAGCGAGGCGCTCGGGATCAACCCCGGCGTCTGAGGCGCCGCCGGCCGCAGCTGTCGAGCTGCGCTCGACCGGACCCTTCGACTCCGCTCAGGGCAGGCAGCCGAGGGCGGCTGTCCCCACATGGCTTGTGGCTGTGGCGGCAGTTGTGGTCATCGCTTTGGTTGGGGGTGGCTTCTATTACTACCGCTCCCGGCAGCACGCTGCGCACGCCCTTACCGAGAAAGACACCATCGTGCTTGCCGATTTTGCCAATAACACGGGCGATGCGGTGTTTGATGACACGCTCAAGACGGCGCTTAGCGTTTCTCTCAACCAGTCGCCGTTTCTGAATGTGCTCCCGGAGAATAAGGTCGCAGCGACTTTGAACTTAATGTCCCGTCCGGCGGGCACGAAACTCACGCCCGAAGTCACCCGCGAGCTTTGCCAGCGGGCGGGCAGCAAGGCATACCTTGCCGGGTCGATTGCCAGTCTGGGCAGCCAATATGTACTGGGATTGAAGGCGGTGAATTGCCAGAGCGGAGACCCGCTGGCCGAGCAGCAGGTGACGGCGGCGTCCAAAGAGAAAGTGCTGGACGCGCTGGGCGAGGCGGCCGCGAAGCTGCGAACTGAGTTGGGCGAATCGCTGGCCACGGTGCAGAAGCTAGATGTTCCGTTGTCAGAAGCCACCACGTCTTCGCTCGAAGCTCTGAAAGCGTACAGCCTTGGACTAAAGGCCACAAACGAGAAAGGCATCGCCGCAGCCCTACCCTACGATCAACGCGCCATCGAACTCGACCCGAATTTTGCCATGGGCTACTTGTCAGTGGGCGGCGACTACCTCAGTCTCGGCGAGCTAGGGCGGGCCAGCGATTACTACGCCAAGGCATTCCAGTTGCGGGATCATGCCAGCGAACGGGAAAAGCTGGTGATCACCGCCAACTACTATAAAAATGTAACCGGAGAACTGGATAAAGCGGCCCAGACATATCAGGAGGAAATTGAGAACTACCCGCGACACTACCCGGCGTACGGCGCTTTGGGCCTTGTGTACGCTGAGCAGGGGAAGTATGAAAAGGCGGCGGAGTCGTATCGCCAAAGCCAGCGCCTCACCCCGGAGAGTGTTGCCCCCTACACAAACCTTGGCAACAGCCTGCTCTCCTTGCAACGCTTCGACGAAGCACGGCAGATCATCCGCGAAGCGCAAGCGCGAAAACTGGATAATGTCGTATTCCGCAATGCTCTCTATGCTCTTGCCTTTCTCAGTTCGGACTCGGCGGCGATGGCGGAACAGCAACAGTGGTTTGCGGGCAAGCCCGATTATGAGAACTTTGGGCTTGCGTTAGCGTCCGACACCGAGGGGTATGGAGGTCATCTGGGCAAGGCGCGGGAACTGACCAAGCGGGCCGTGGACTCGGCCATTCGGGCGGACAGCAAAGAAAATGGGGCGATCTGGCAGGAGAATGCCGCTATCGCACAAGCTGCTTACGGCAATCCTGCGGAAGCGCGGCAGTCAGCGGCAGAGGGTTTGAAGCTGGCTCCCACGAGTCAGGGGGTCGAGGTCGAAGCCGCGCTTGCGTTTGCCATGGCGGGCGATACGGCCCGAGCCGAATCCATGGCGCAAGACTTAGGGAAACGCTTCCCGCTGGCGACGCAAATGCAGTCGCTGTGGCTGCCCGCGATTCAGGCGCAGTTGGCGCTGGACAAAAAGAACCCTACTGCTGCCCTGAATGCGCTACAAGCTGCTTTCCCCCTCGAGTTAGGACAGGTCGGGTTCGTCAACAATATTTCCTGCCTGTATCACGTGTATGTGCGTGGCGAGGCGTACCTGGCAGCAGGACAGGGCAAAGAAGCTGCCGCCGAGTTTCAGAAGATCATCGACCACAGCGGCATCGTCTGGAACTGCTGGACCGGAGCGCTGGCGCATCTGGGCGTGGCTCGGGCGAATGCGTTGCAGTCGAAAATTTCGCAGGGCGCGGATGCTGATCTCGCCCGCGTCCGCGCCCTCGCCGCTTATAAAGACTTCCTCGCCCTCTGGAAAGACGCCGACACCGACATTCCTATCCTGAAAGAAGCCAAAGCAGAGTATGCGAAGCTGCAGTAGCAGGGAAAAGTCCTGCCGCATCGCGATGATTGGCTGATAGCTGTCGAGAACAGGCGACGGCACCCACTGAGAATTGCTACGTTCCGCTTAGGGTTTGACCAACTCCTCAGAGAGCAAGTGGGCTTTGACCGCGAGATTATGGCCGCGATCGGGATCTCCAGCGGCTACGGCGGCTTTCGATTGCTCGAGGAACTGGCGGATTTGATTCAGCAGTTCCAGCTGGTTGGGGCTCAGCGTCTGCCCGGCGGTCTTATTGAGATTCTCTTGGGCCGCGGCGGCGAGCTGCTCGGTTGAACGCTGCTGCGAGGCTTGTTCGGCCGAGGTTCCGCCTTTGAGTTCAACGGCGGGCGGATCGGAGCCGCCGTTGCGGACTACGACTTTGCGCGGAGGGCAGGGCTTCGCGGCTCCGGAAGAAGCCGTCGTGGAAGTGCCGGAGTTTGGAGTGGAGGGGGAGCTCCCGCAATTCGAAGTGAAGGTTTTTTTGTGATGGGCGGGTTTCGGGGAAGGTTTCGTGCTCTTCTGCGCCGGAGGCGTGGCGGGCGTGGTGGAGGCAGGTGGCGGCGTCTGCGTCTGCGAAGTGGCGCCTTGACTTTGAGGGAGCGCTGAGGCGACGGGGGGCGACCCCGAAGCGAGACAGAAAACGGCGAGGATTGCGGCCAGAGTCATATTCAATCCCGTCGTGGCGCGGCGGGGATAATTCTATGCTGAATTCTACGCCGGAATGGGCGTTTTGGGGCTAAAGCGCGGGTACATTTTGATGGCTTGAAGGGTGGACTGAAACGACTGGGGAAAAAGTCCTCGGACGCACCTCAGCGGCTAAAGCCGGCCCTGAAGATAAAGCTCTTGACGCAGCGCTGAAAGCGCTGCTCCACCCAAACTCAGACTTTTTCCGCAAGCTCTGAAGTCGTGCCCTTCCCGAACCCTTCCGAATCAGCGGGTTCCGCGTTCTGGCTGGCGAGCGGGATGCGGAAGCGGAAGGTAGTGCCTTCGCCTTCTTTGGATTCGAATTCAACCGAGCCGTAGTGCCATTGCAGGATCTGGTAGGTTTGCGCGAGGCCGATGCCGTTGCCGTCTTTCTTGGTGGTGAAGTAGAGCTCGAAGATCTTGTCCTGAACTTCCTGGGGAATGCCGGCGCCGCGATCGCGAACTTCGGCGAGCGCGGAATCTTCGTCGCAGCGGGCAGTGATGGTGAGAACTCCACCTTCGGGCATAGCCTGCACGCCGTTGAGCACGACGTTGAGCAGAGCCTGCTTCATGAAATCGAGGTCGGCCTTGATGGGAAGGCGCTGGGCGGGGAGTTCGCGCTCGATGGTGACGCCGTGTTGTTCGGCGTCGGGCGCGGCGAGAAGGGCGACCTCATCGAGGAGGCGGCGGAGGTCGACTTCGACGAGGTGGAGTTCGCGGGCGCGCATGAAGTCGACCAGGGTTTGGACGACGCGATCGAGGCGGTGAATTTCGCTGCCGATGATATCCATGTGGCGGCGGGTATCGGGATCGAGTTGGGCGAGCTTGTTCTGCAAGAGTTGGAGGTGGAGCACGATGGCGTTGATGGGATTCTTGACTTCGTGAGCCACGCCGCCGGTGACGCGGCCGCTGGCGGAGAGACGGCGGGACATTTCAATTTCGTCGCCAATGCGGCGGACGGATTCGGCGTCGCGCATGATGAGGAGAGCGCCGATGGGAGTATTTTTTTCCTGCACAAAATCCAAAGAGACCTGGACGTGGCGGCCGGCGGCGGCGACGAACTCGCGTTGCTGCAGCGGACGTTTGCGCTCGAAGGCATCGAGGACCAGAATTCCCAGGGGAGAATCGCGAAAGAAAATTTCCTGCGCGGTTTTGCCGAGAAGTTCGGCCCGAGGGCGGCCGAGGAAGCGCTCGACCGGCGCGCTGACGAGGACGACGCGGTTCTCGCGAGTGAAGAGCATCAGGCCGTCCTGCAGCGTGGACATGAGCTGGTCGACGTTGTCTTTTAAAGCGGAAAAAATCTCGCGGCTGTCGCGCATCTGGCGGCCGAGATTGGCGATCTTGAGGGTGACCAGGCCGAATTCGTCGTGCTCCGATTCTTTTCCGGAGAGCTCTTCGTGGCCGCCGGAGGTGACGCTGTCGAGGTTGAGGCTGATCTGTTTGAGCGGCCCGAGAGCGAGATTGGAGATTCCCGCGGCAAGCAGGAGCGAGGCAAAGATTGAAACGACGGAGAAATAGAGCGCGTGGCGGAGAGGATTCGTGATTTCGCTCTTGAGCAGTGTGGTGGAGACTCCGACCCGGACGCTGCCAAAAAGAACTCCGTTCAACCACAGCGGAGAGGTTACGTCGTAGGTGGCGGGTGGGTTGTAGACGACGCGCAGTTGCTGGCGAAAGTGAGCGGCCTTGACCTGGTCGAATTTCGGCCGTTCGGGAGCCGGCTTGCCTTCGGACTGGGCGTTGGTGTGAACCAGTATCTTGCCGTTTGCGTCTACGATGCAGGCATCCTCAACGAAGCGCCAGTTCTCGACCTCGGAGGCGAGATTGTTCATGAGGTTGGTATCGACGGCAAGGTTTTCTGCAGTGGCGCGGCGGACAGCCACCGGATCGTTGGTATCGATGCGAGTGCTGCTGAGATCGGGAAGATCGTTGGAGGCGAGGTAAATGATGTTCTTGTTCAGGCTGAGGGCGCTGTCATAGTCATTGGTGATTCGCTGGCGAAGCATCTGCGAGATATAAAGATAGGAGAAAGCGGTTACCATCACGGTCACCATGAAGGTGATAGCGAGGACGATGATGGTTTTGCGTCGCATAGAGAATCAGTGATCAGTGGCTAACGATCGGTGGCTAACGATCGATGGCTAACGATCAGTGGCTAACGATCGGTGGCCAGTGATCGGTGATCGGGCGAAGGGCGCGGCAGCCAGCCAGTGAATCCGTGGGGGAATTCTATACTTAATCCGTTAGCTGCTACCAGTCGATGGCGGCTCAGTTGGGCAGAGGCATAAGGCACTCCGGGGGCTAGGCACCCCAGGGGCTAAAGCCCAGATCTTACGGGGCTCTTCGACTGCACGGCTGAGGAGGCTGCGCAAAAAGTCGTGCCGCGGGAGAGAGCTTACCTCTGGCGCTGAAGCGCGAACTCATTTTAGGCGACTTAAACGGCACGACTAACGTCGTGCCCTTCCCAACGCGGCCCGAATCGGAGTCTTTCCGCAACCTGTGAAGCCGCGCCCTCCCCGATCATTGCTCACTACTTACTATCACTGGGGTTGTTCCTCCCTGCCGGGCGCTTCCGGGGTGCTGCTGCCGTACTCCTTTAACTTATTGTGCAAGGTTTTTAAGCTGATGCCGAGGATTTCGGCGGCGCGCGTCTTATTGTTGCTGGTGGATTCGAGGGTCTTGAGAATGAGCATTTTTTCCGCCTCCCCTACCGTCGTTCCGACGCCGAGGCGCACGGCGTCGGGGTCGTTGGCGCCGGTGCGCATGGTGGTGTGGCCGAAGCCCGGGGGAAGATGCCTGGTCTCGATCATGCCTGCTTCGCAGACGATGACGGCGCGCTCGATGGTGTTGCGCAGCTCGCGAACGTTTCCCGGCCAGGAATAGCTGTGAAACAAATTCAACACCGCTTCGCTGACGGCGGCAACTTTGCGGTTGTGCTTGGCACTCATTTCGGAGACTAAAAGCTGGACCAGATCGGCAATATCTTCTTTGTGCTCGCGCAAAGGCGGCATGTGGATGTTGAAGACGTTGAGGCGGTAATAGAGATCGCTGCGCAGTTCGCCGGAGGCGACCGCGTCGTCCGGGACCTTGTTGGTAGCGGCTAGGACGCGCACGTCCACCGAAGTTTCTACTTTACTGCCGAGGCGGCGGAGTTTGTGATCTTCGAGAACGCGGAGCAATTTCGCTTGCGTGCCGACGGGCATTTCTCCGATTTCGTCGAGGAGAATGGTGCCGCCTTCGGCTAATTCAAAGCACCCGGTGCGGCGCTCCAGAGCGCCGGTAAAGGCGCCTTTTTCGTGGCCGAAGATTTCGCTCTCGATCAGAGTTTCCGGAATCGCGGCGCAATTGATTGCGACGAAAGGCCGCTCGCGGCGGGGACTTAGGGCGTGGATGGTGCGGGCTACCAATTCCTTGCCGGTGCCGCTGCCGCCGGTGATCAGTACCGAAGCCGTGCTGGGAGCGACCATCTCGATGAGGCGGAAGATTTCCTGCATCTTGCGGGAAGAGCCGCGGAGCTGGCCGAGAGAGCCGGAATCGCGGAGCTTGCGGCGGGTGCTCTCGAGTTCTGCGCGGGTGCCGACCAATGCCGATGCGTTCTGCAGCATGGTCCGCAGGCGATTGGTGTCGATGGGTTTGGTGATGTAGTCGTAAGCGCCCAGGCGCATGGCCTGCACTGCGCTATCGATGGTGCCTTGGGCGGTGACGAGGATAACGGCCATGGCTTGAGTCTGTTCGGCGAGGCGTTCCAGGAGTTCGATGCCGCCCATGCGCGGCATCTTAAGATCGGTGATGACAATCGAAGGAGGCGATTGGGCCGCTTTTTCCAGACCTTCGACGCCGTCGCGAGCGGTCTCCGTCCGATAGCCCCAGGAGGAGACTAATTCCGCCAAGCCAGTACGCTCGTTTTCCTCATCTTCAACAATCAGTACTTTTTCGTGGCTCATTCGATGGTGTGGCCGGACTTGTATTTGCCGGGGCGGTCCAGATAAATTGTTTCGCTAGTCGCGCCGGGGGAAACCAACACTACAACATACGCGGCGGGCTTCCCCGGGGGCAAGGTCTGAAGCCTTGCCAGGGACAGCAAGGAAGGGAGCCGAGGCGTGCATCCCGTTGATTCATATCAATTTGAGACGAAAAGCAAATGCAGCAATTTTTGAAAATTGGTCTTTCGCTTTAAGATTGCAGTGCGTTAGAATTGCGGGTCCCTGGTAAAGAGCTACATAATCCAGCATTACGTTATTACGTTTTGGCGCGGCCCGCGCATCGAAGCCGGGTAAACCGCGTATCCTGTGGAGGACGGAATGTCACTTTGTTCTGAGTTCAACAAGGGCCGTGCGGCGGTAATCGGCTTGTTGCTTGCAATCACGGTATCACTTCTCTCGAGTCCCGCGCTGGCGCAAAACAACGAACAGACGCCCACGTGGGATGTGTTTGTGGGCTATCAATGGCTGCATCCCGGCGGCACGGTTCCCACGCCGTACGGCGACTATAACAGTGCCACTCCTTTCAACATTCCTGATATGGCGAGAGGGGTAGGGGGCACGCTGACTTACAACTTCAATGCGCATTGGGGCCTCTCCGGCGATATCGGACACAACTGGACGGATAACAGTGTTTACGAATCGACCTACTCAATCGGGCCGCGATTCATGTGGCGGACAGAGGGAGCAAACTATTTCGGGGTCGCCATGGTGAGCTTGAACCGGGTCAACGTCCCTGGGCTGAATCAGTGGGATGCGGCTGGCGCCGTGGCCGGCGGTGGAATGGATTTGCCGCTCCGGAAGTGGTTGGCGTTTCGGCTGTTTGAAGCTGACTACGTTTGGGCGCAGCACAACTACGTGCACTACGTGACGACGGCAGATGGAAATCTTGCCCGTCCCGTGTTCCAGGGAGTGCGGCTGCGCACCGGCTTCGTCTTCAGCTGGGGCGGCGCTCCAGCGGTAACGCCGAGCGCGAGTTGCTCGCTGCAGCCGAGCGAAGTGATGGTGGGCGAGCCGATCACGGCGACGGTGACCGCGAGCAATTTCAATCCCAAGCACACGGTGACCTACACCTGGAGCGGCAATGGCGGACAGATCACCGGAAAAGATACGACCGCGCAGATCGATACGACGAACGCTTCGGCGGGCAGCTATGTAATTACGGCGCATGTGACCGATCCGAAGATGAAGGAGAACAACGAGGCGAGCTGCTCGGCCAACTACACGGTGAAGCCGCTGCCTCCGAAGAATCCGCCGACGATCAGCTGCTCGGCGAGTCCTTCGAGCGTGCAGGCGGGCGGGAGCGTGACGGTAACCTGCACCTGCAGCAGTCCCGATAACGTTTCGACTTCGGTCGCGAGCTACACCGCAAGCAGCGGCAGCATCTCCGGCAGCGGCAACACCGCAACGCTGGATACGACGGGAACCTCACCGGGAACGATTACGGTGGGCGCGACCTGCACCGACTCGCGCGGTCTGACGGCGCACGGCTCAACCCAGGTGACGGTGGAGAATCCGCCGCCTCCGCCGCCGAAGGCGGCCAAGCTGAGCCAGTGCGACTTCCCGAACCTCGTGAAGCCGTGGCGCGTGGACAACACCTGCAAGGCGATTCTGGATGACGTAGCCAAGAACTTGCAGCAGAACCCGGATAACAGGCTGGTGATCGTGGGCAATGCCGAGCCCGCAGAGAAACGTAAGAATCTGGCTGCGGAACGCGCGGTCAATTCGAAGTTCTATCTGGCGGAAGGCGAAGCCCAGCAGCACATTGACCCGAGCCGTATCGACGTGCGTACCGGCAGCGGTGGCACCAAGACGGCCGAATACTGGATTGTGCCTCCGGGCGCGACCTTTGACACCACCGGTACGGAAGCTGTGGATGAATCCAAAGTGAAGAATGTTCCGGATCATCCCAAGCCGGCGGCGAAGAAGAAAGCGGCCATGAAGGCGCAGTAATGCGGGTCATTGTTCTGGATCCTGATCTAGACAAGGGCTTGAAAGGGCCGGTCGGCGAAGTCGACCGGCCCGTTTTTTGCTGTGTCCTTTTGTAACTTGCTGTCCCGAAAGCGGCCTGTCAGGCTAGGTGCGCGTCCAAACTCTCTCCCCCGTGGGGAATAAATAGCTATGAAATCGACTTGGTGTAAGTTGCTGATGATGCTGATGTTGGTATCGGTATGCGCATCTGCCGCGGGAACCCGGCAGTGGGCGGTTCTGGGGCCGGATGGCGGCGATGTGCGCAGCCTCACCTACGATCCGCAGAACCCGAATCGGATTTTTCTGGGGACGAGCACAGGCGTGATTTTCGTCTCTGAAGACGGCGGCCACGACTGGGCACGCTTTGCCAAGCTCGGAAGCGGCGATGACTACGTCCTCGATCACATCGCGATTAATCCGCAGAATTCCAAGATCATGTTCGTTTCCGCGTGGAGCGTGCAGGACCAGAACGCGGGCGACATTTTCCGCACCTCTAACGGGGGCAAGGATTGGGAAGCGCTTCCTGCGATGCACGGCAAGTCAGTGCGCGCCATGGCTCTGGCAGCTTCCGATTCTAAAGTCGTGGTCGCGGGCGCGCTCGATGGCGTCTACCGCAGCACCGACAGCGGCAACACCTTCCAGCGAATTTCCTCGAACGACGGAATCGTGAAGAACATCGAATCGATCGCCGTCGATCCCAAAGATCCCAACATCGTTTATGCGGGCACCTGGCATCTGGCGTGGAAGACCAGCGACGGCGGCGCCAACTGGCAGCACATCAACAAAGGCATGATCGACGATTCCGACGTGTTCTCGATCATCGTGAGCTCGGCCAATCCTACGGAAGTTTTCGCCAGCGCCTGCTCCGGAATTTATAAGAGCACCAGCGGCGGCGAGCTGTTCGAAAAGATCAAGGGCATTCCCTTCACCGCGCGGCGCACCCGCGTGCTGAAGCAGGATCCCAGCAATCCGGCAATTGTTTATGCCGGCACCACCGAAGGTTTGTGGAAGACAACCGACGAAGGCAAGAACTGGAAGCGGATGAGCAATCCGGAGGTTGTAGTCAACGATGTGCTCATCGATCCCCGCAACTCGCAACGGGTTCTGCTGGCGACCGATCGCAGCGGCGTGCTGGCCAGCGACGATGCGACGGCCACTTTTACTTCTTCAAACCACGGATACAGTCACCGCTATGTCAGCGCCATTCTGGCTGATAACAGAGAAGCGGACACGCTCTACATCGGGGTGGTGAACGACCGCGAATTCGGCGGCGTCTTCTACTCTCGCGACAACGGTCAAAACTGGCAGCAGAAGAGTGCGGGGTTGGAAGGGCGCGATGTCTTTACCCTGAAGCAGGGCAGCAACGGAGCGCTGATCGCAGGAACCAACCGCGGCATGTTTGAGCTTGCGGCCGGCACCACGATGTGGCACCCGATCAACGATATCGTTGTAGAGAAGACGGTGTCGCGGACGATGAAGTTGAAGAGCGGCAAGACCAAGGTCGTGACTTCGACCTCCAGCACGCACGCCGTGTTGGAAGGCAAGGTCAGCGATACCGACCTCGGCCCGACCCGCTGGTATGCAGCTACCTCTGCTGGACTCTTCGCCAGCAAGGATCACGGCAAGGTCTGGATGGGCGGACCTGTCGCCGGCGAGAAGGACTTCGTCGCGGTGCAAGCTAACGATGGCCTGGTAGTAGCTGCGACGCGATCGAGCGTGCTGGTTTCGCAGAATGCGGGAACGACCTGGCAGCCCTCAGCGCTGGCCTCCTACCCCGTGAACATTCGCAGCGTAACCGTGGCGCCGGATGGGCAGATCTTCGTGGCTGCCCGCGAAGGCGCATTCCACAGCGCGAACGCCGGCCAGAACTGGAATCACCTGGTGGCGGGCTTGCCCGACAAGGACATCACTTCGGTGGCCTACGACGGCAGCCGCAAGCGACTGCTCGCGACCAGCGGGCAGACTGGCGTGGTGTTTGAGAGTACGGACGGCGGCAGCACCTGGCAGCGTGGTCCGGACTCCGGATTCCCGCTGCGCCGCATCAGCGTGGTGCATGGGCGCTTCGTCGCGGCTACTCCGTTTGACGGCGTGATTGAACAGCCGGAGAACGAACCGCAGAGCGCCAATGCCGGCGGCGGTTCCAACTAACTTTTCCCTTCGGGCACGGAAAGAATTCGCGGAGAGCAGGAATGCTCTTCGCGAGTTTTTTTGCGTAGCCCAGAAAAGATTTGCCTGCCTTTCCCCAACTCCCGGGCAAACTCTACACTGTGGGCCGTGTTGATAACTCGGTATGTCCTTGATTCATTGGACGCGACTCTGGAACCTGACTTGCGACTACTCATGGGCAGAGAAGCGGGCGAATATGTCTCGGGGCATTCGCAGCATGGCGGAACTTGGAAGGGCGCCAAAGAATCGATCCGCTTTGCCGATCGTTTTGTTCGTCGTTTTTCTCTTGAGCCTGGGGTTCCTGAGTGTGGGATGCGCCCGCCCGGGCGGGACCTTGCAGGGCAAGGACGAAAGTTCAGCCCCAAGCAAAGATATCCCGTTTCATCCTGGGCAGGATGCACCTTCCGCTCTGAGCGATGGTTCGTCGCCGACGGTCCTGCCCGAGCTTCATATCGGCGGCACCGTTCCTTTCGGGACAGCATCGCACGTGCATACTCTGCCGCCAGGAACCCTCCTGACGGTCGAATTAGGCAATTCGCTCGCGCCTGCGCAGGTTCACGCCGGAGATGTGTTCAAGGCAAGAGTCGCCGAACCGGTGACAGTGGATGGCGCCACACTCATCGAAGGCGGTACCGCGGTTAGCGGACGGGTTGAATCGGCGCAGGCGGGTCGGAGGCAAGTCGCTGACGAGCGGGCTTCCGTAGCTGGCTACGTGCGGCTCACCTTGAGTTCGATCTCCGTTGACGGCAGACAGATTCCGGTTCAAACCTCCAGCCTTTTCGCGCGCGGAACTTGGCCGCATGCGGAAGGCGCTGCGTCGGCAGGGGGAGCCGGAAGCGGGCAGACGGAGAGCGCCAGAGTGCAAAAAGGACGCCTACTCACGTTCCGCTTGACCGCCCCGCTTATGCTGGACGTACCAGGCGCGATGGCTGCCCGCCAATACCTTCCCGAACGATGAATCGGGACCTTCCCGATCCCTTCCTAAATCCTTTCCTGGATCCTGCCCGGATGATTTTTAGTTCTTTGCGTTCCCCCTAGACGTAACAAAACAATAATACTTCCCCCTTTTTCCACAGCCCAGATCGGGATTTAAGTGACGTCTGCCCTTCGCAGTATCAGATTGGGCCTCCTATAGTGGGATCGGAATCGAGGAGCGGGAGAAAATAAAAGGCGACGCG
>Ga0074045_10002942_pt1 | contig 15510 bp, 10 predicted proteins | sample BogForMeECP23OM2_FD_94442 | JGI IMG/M metagenome (GOLD analysis project Ga0074045, IMG submission 94442) | Bog forest soil microbial communities from Calvert Island, British Columbia, Canada - Bog Forest MetaG ECP23OM2 | ecosystem: Environmental > Terrestrial > Soil > Wetlands ...
ATCGCAATCGGCACGGGAGATGTGCTGTCGATTGGCATCATCTCCGCGCTGACGCTGCTCTACACCTTCGAGGGCGGAATGGCCGCCGTCATCTGGACCGACGTGGTGCAGATGGCAATCTACGTCGGCGGAACGCTGGTCGCAATCTGGTCGCTCGGCGCGCACATCCCCGGCGGTTGGGCAACGATTCACGCGGTGGGCGCGGCGGCGGGCAAGTTTCACATGCTGAACTTCGCCCTGAACCTTACCACCACCTACACCTTCTGGGCGGGTGTTCTGGGCGGAACATTCCTCACCATGGCCTCGCACGGGACAGATCAATTGATGGTTCAGCGAATGCTCGCGGCAAAGAATCTCGGTGAGTCGCGCCTGGCGCTGCTGTCCAGCGGCGTGGTGATCTTCATCCAGTTCGCGCTCTTCCTGCTGATCGGCGCGGGCCTGTTTGTGTTTTATGGATTGCACCCCGCGGCGCTGATTGCGCTGCATGGCGCGAACACAAACCGCATCTTTCCCGCCTTCATCGTGCAGGAGATGCCCGTGGGCGTGGCGGGCCTGCTGGTCGCCGCGATCCTTGCGGCCGCAATGTCCAACCTCAGCGCCGCACTCAACTCGCTCTCGTCGACCACGGTCGTCGATTTCTACATGGGATGGCGTCCGCGCGCCAACGAGCGCGAGCGCATGGTGGTCTCGCGCGCCAGCACCGTGCTGTGGGCGCTGGTGCTCTTCGCGGTGGCCGTCTACGCCGTCCACGCGGGCGGCAAGGGCAACGTCGTGGAGATCGGCCTCTCCATCGCGTCCGTGGCCTACGGCTGCCTGCTGGGCGTATTTTTGCTGGGGACGCTGACGCGCACCGCGACCCAGGGAGGAGCGATTGTGGGCATGGTGACGGGATTCGCACTGAATATTGCGCTGTGGCTGCAGCCGGCGGCGGTGCGCATCGCAGGCGTCACCGTTCCTCAGGTCGCGTGGACCTGGTACGTACTCATCGGAGCACTGGTGACGTTCGTGGTTGGCTTATTAGCCAGCGTTGTCTTCCGCGCACGCACACGCAAAGCTGTGATCGCCGCTGCGTTGCTGCTCGCCGTCCTCGCCGCGACCAACGCACACGCGCAGACCCCAGCGCCAACGCCGACCGCACCGACCGCCCCATCGCAGGACGCTGCAACGGCCCCGGATTTTTCCGCCGTCTCCGCAGCAATCAACACAGCCATCGCGCAGAAGAAGTTGCCGGGAGCAGTCGTTATCATCGGCCACGGCGGCAAGACCGTCTTCCAGCAGGCGTATGGCGTGCGCAAGCTGGCGGGCGAACCGGGCCTCGACGGCAAGCCGTCGCCCGCCGAGTCGATGACCGTGGGCACCCTCTTCGACATGGCCTCGCTGACCAAGTGTCTTGTCACGGCGACTGCGGTGATGCAGTTAGTGGAGGCGGGGAAGGTGGACGTGGACGCTCCGGTGGTGAAGTACCTGCCGGAGTTTGGAGTGAACGGCAAGGAGAAGGTGACGGTGCGGGAGTTGTTGACGCACTACTCCGGCCTGCCGCCCGATGTTGACCTGAAGGACGCGTGGGGCCTGGCAAAACCGGACAAGGCCGAAGGCATTCGCCGGGCGATGCAGTCCCCGCTCACCACCACCCCAGGAACGCACTTCGAGTACTCCGACATCAACTACATCGTCCTCGGCGCGATGGTGGAGAAACTCAGTGGAGTAACGCTAGATGTCTATGCGACGCAGCACATCTTTGGACAACTAAAAATAGCTCACACGCAATATTTACCCTTTGACAAGGCATGCGGAAGTCTGTCTGTGTATGGATCTGCCTACGAAATAAAGCTGCAAGAAAGCCACGAGATTATCGACTGCTTACCTGATACATGGTTTCCTGTGGTTTGGTTTCCAAGCACGGCTCCCACGGCCCACGACGACCAAGGCACCGCCGAGACCAATCCCGACTTTGACCATCTCCTGCGCGGCACGGTGCACGATCCCACAACGCGGCGGATGGGTGGCGTAGCGGGGCAGGCGGGAGTCTTCTCCACGGCGGCGGATGTGGCGATCTTCGCGCAGGCGCTGCTGGACCGCCTCGCTGGCCGCCCCAGCAACTTCCCGCTCAAGCGCGAGACGCTGCAACTGATGACCACGCCGCAGCAGCCCAAAACAGCCCAGAGCGGCGCAACCATCTTCGATCAAAGAGGCAATCCAACGACTGGCGTGGCCCAGCGCGGCTTCGGCTGGGACATCAACTCGGCCTACTCGCGGCCACGCGGCGAGGTCTTCCCAATTAGTAGTTTTGGCCATACCGGCTTTACCGGCACAAGCCTCTGGCTCGACCCCACCAGCGACACCTATGTCATCCTCCTCGCTAACGCGATCCACCCTCGCGGCAACCCGCCCATCTCGCCCCTGCGCGGCGAAGTGGCCACCGATGTGGCGCAGGCGCTGGGACTAGATTCTCCCACTCATCGCGATGAGGCCGCGATGAATGGGGCACCCAGTTTATCGACTGACTCGCGCGTGTTGACCGGCATCGACGTTCTCGAAGCCACAAACTTCGCGGCGCTCAAGGAAGCGGCAGCGCGCAGCGGCGGCCATCTGCGCATTGGGTTGCTGACGAATCAGACGGGCGTGGATGCCCAGGGCCGTCGCACCATCGACGTGCTGCGCGGCATCGGCAACGGCATCGAGCTAACCACGCTCTTCTCGCCCGAGCACGGGATTTTTGGGGCGAAGGATTCAACGGAGATTGGGCAGGAGGTGGATGTGGCGAGCGGGTTGAAGGTCATCAGCCTCTACGGTGCAAAGGACGAAGATCGCAGGCCCAAGCCCGAAGACCTGAAGAACCTCGACGCAGTTGTCATCGACCTGCAGGACGCTGGCGTGCGCTTCTACACCTACGAGACCGTGCTGGGTTATTTTCTTGAACGCTCGGCCTGCCTTCGTACCATGAACAACCTGAAAGTGATCGTATTGGATCGGCCAGACCCGATCGGTGGCCAAGCGGTCGAGGGGCCAGTGTCGGATACGGCGGAGTCTTACATCAACTACATGCCGTTGCCGCTGCGCCACGGCATGACGCTGGGCGAACTGGCGCGTTATATGCAAGGAGAGCGGGCCGCGAGTTGCGATGCGAGTGCGAAGAAGGACGAATTGTCTGAGCATGCAAAGGACATACCTCAGCGGCTAAAGCCGCCTTGCAACTGTTCGGCAGATGGCACGGCTGAAGCCGTGCCCTTAAGCAAGACGGAGACTACTCGGCAGGGCCTTACCGTGGTGCCGATGCAGAACTGGCGGCGCGCCGAGTTCTTCGATGCTACCGGCGTGCGGTGGGTGAACCCGTCGCCGAACCTGCGCAGCGTGGCGGAGGCGGTGCTGTATCCGGGGCTTGGAATGCTGGACGCGACCAACGTCTCCGTCGGTCGCGGAACCGCGACGCCGTTCGAGGTCTTCGGCGCGGGCGCGACCGCCGCGACAAAAGATGCACCCGCAATCCCTGCGTGGTTCGATGGCAAGGCTGTCGCCACCTACCTCACTGCGCGCAATATCCCCGGCGTTGCATTCACCGCAACCACCTTCGTCGTCGCCGACGACGCGAACCACTATCCGTACCACGGGCAGACCATCGAGGGCGTGCGGCTGACCGTGACCAACCGCGCGCGGCTGGACTCGCCCGAGCTGGGCGTCGAGATTCTCTCCGCGCTGCATCATCTCTACCCAGCGCAGTTTAAGCTGGAGAAGGCCGCGCCGCTGGTGGCGAACGCCGAGACGATGGCGGCGCTTGTGCGCGGCGACGATCCGCGGGCGATTGCGGCGGGTTGGGTGCAGGGGCTGGCGGATTTCAAGGCGAGGCGGGAAAAGTACCTGATCTATCCGTGACATTCGTGGCATCTCCAAATACAGGGGTCCTTCCCCTTCGGCTGCGCTCAGGGTCAGGATCAGAATGACAAGCAAGGCGGCCAAGGTATCATTGGGGCTACTCTGTCACAACCTATTCACACGGCTGTTTCACATCTGCGTCACAATAGAGGTTGTCGCTTTTTTCAGACGAGGAGTCTTCAATCATGCCGCGCATCAATTTTCATCTGCAACTGGCCGAGCTGAAGGACAAGCTGCTGGCGATGGCGGCGTTGTCGCAGCAGGCGCTGGAGTTCTCCGTGGAGGGCTACCTGGAGCGCGACATGGCGCTGTGCGAGCACGTGCTGGAGATCGAAGAGGCGATCAACACCGGCGAAACCGTGGTCGACGAGATGGCCTACGAACTGCTGGCCAAGGAGCAGCCCATGGCCATCGACCTGCGCTTCATCCTGTCGGTGATCAAGATCAATGGCGATCTGGAGCGGATCGGGGACCAGGCGGCGAACATAGCGGAGCGCGCGCTGGCGTTGAAGGACGAGCCGGTGATTGAGCTTCCGGTCGACATCCAGGAGATGGGCGAGCAGGCAGGGGTGATGATCCGCACCTCGATCCAGGCGCTGCTGGAGGCGGACGCGCGCAGGGCCGATAGCGTGCTCTCGATGGACGACGCGGTGGACGAGAGCAACAAGGCGGTGCAGGCCGAGCTGATGGAGGTGATGCAGCAGAAGCCGGAGGTGAGCACGCAGGCGATTACCGCGATCCTGATTGCGCGCAACCTGGAGCGAGCCGCCGACCATGCGACCAACATCGCCGAGGACGTGATCTTCTGGCTGCGCGGCTCCGACGTGCGGCACAAGTTCTCGCTGGCCGAGGCGGAGTGAGGCGGCGCCGATCTGCGATGCGGTCCGGCCTGCGACGTAGAGGAATAGGTAAATCCCACTCATCCCACCCCAGCGAGCCAAGTCCGCTCGCCGGGGACCCCGGCATCGCGATGAGACTGCGATGGATGAGGCAAGCGTTTATACGCCCAAGTAAAAGCAGATTCCCTTTGGGAACGACAAACAAAAAGAATGTCAAACGGACGACTGTCCGCCAACGCTACTTGACTTCGACCACGGGGGTGACGGAGAGGCCTGGGCGCAGGACGTAGTCGCCGTCCTCCTGCTGCAGGTTGGTGAAGTCGATGCGCACGGGGAGGCGCTGCACCACCTTGACGTAGTTTCCCGTGGCGTTCTCCGGCGGGAAGAGCGAGAGCATGGAGCCGGTGGCGCCGCCGATCTGCGTGACCGCGCCGGAGAACTTGCGTCCGCCGTAGGCGTCGACTTTAATCGTCACCTTCTGGCCGGCGCGCATGTGGGTCAGTTGCGTCTCCTTGAAGTTGGCTGTGACCCACAGGTCGGTGAGCGGGATGATGGTCATCAGGTCCTGGCCGGCGGCGAGGTTTGCGCCCACCTCGACGTTCTTCTTGTTTACGATTCCCGCCACCGGCGCGGTGATGTGCGTGTAGGTAAGGTTGAGGCGGGCCTGCTCGACGCGCGCCTGGGCCTGCTGGATGGCGGCTGCAGCGGCGGTGGCGCGGGACTGCTGCACGCGGACCTGGTCAGGGCCGTTCTTCACCGACTGCGCCGACTGCGCCTCGGCCTCGGCGAGTCGCTGCCTGGCGCTGGCGACGGCGTTCTGCTGCGCCAGCACCGAAGCCTCAGCCTCGACGACGGCGGCCCGACTGGCTGCTGCTGCCGCGTCCGCAGCATCGTACTGCTGTTTGGAGATGACATCCTTCTCCACCAGCGGTTTGTAGCGTACCACGTCGTCCTGCGCCTTGCGGGCATTCGCCTGGGCCTGTGCAACACGGGCTTGCGCGGCCTCCACCTGCTTCTCCGCCTGCGCCACCATGTCGGTCGAGCCCTTTACATCGCTGGCGGTGGTGCTGACCATGGTGCCGACGCTGACTTGCGTGATGGGGACGTTGGTGGTGGCCTGTGCGAACTCTGCCTGCGCGCTGGCCAGGTTGGCCTGCGCCTGATCGAGCGCGACCTGGTAATCGGTGGGGTCGATCTCGGCCAGCAACTGGCCGGCCTGCACGGTCTGGTTGTCGTCCACGGTGACCTTCACCACCTGGCCGGAGACGCGCGAGCTGATCTGGTAAAGGTTGCCGTCCACCTGCGCGTCGTCGGTGTCTTCGACGAAGGTGGAGCGCCAGTAGAAGAAGGCCGCGCCAAGAACGATCAGCAGCACGACGCCGATGACGGCGAACGTGCGGTTGCCGTTGGTCTGCGTCGTGTCGTCGAGTTCGCTCTCCGCGACGGCGCTGGTCTGGGCGTTGGCTTTTGTTTCGGCGGTCTGGTCGGCGGCCTGCGTGCCGCTCCGGTTCTGTTCGTCTGCCACGGTTACTTCCCTCCGAGATAATCTTTCAGGTTGGACTGCGCGACGCCGAGGGCGCGCGCCAGCGAGAGCTTGGCGGCGTTGTGCTGGTAGAGCGCGGCGATGTACTGGTCGTTGGCCTGCTCCACCGAGGACTGGGCCTGGGAGACGGGCAGGTTGTCGCTGACGCCCGCGTGGAAGCGCTGCTGCGCCTCGCTCAGCGCCTCGTTGGCCAGATCGACGTTGGACTTTGCCGCCTCAACCAGCTTCGCGGCGGACTGGATGTCGAGAATGGAGTCGCGAATCTCCGCGTTGACCTGCTGCACCTGGTCGGCCAGCTTGTCGCTGGCCTGCGCAACCTGCGCGCCCGCGATGTCCTCCTCGCCGCGCGTACTGGCAATCTGAAGGACCGGCGCGGAGACGCTGCCGGTTGCGGTGTAAGTGCCGTGCGAGTGGTTGGCGGTCTGGCCAATGTCTCCGAAGTCGCCGGAGAACTGCACGGTGGGGAGCTGGTCGGCGCGGGCCGCGGTCTGCAGGTCATGCGCGGCGGCGAGTTGTTCATTGGCGGCGGCCAGGTCCTTGCGGTTCTTCAGCGCCTGCGCGAAGGCAGTTGCGGGATCGAGGTTGTCCAGCGCGGCGTAGGGCTCCGTATCGGTGAGGCGATAAGCCTGGTCGAGCGGCAGGCCGATGGCGCGCGCCAGCGCCAGCTTGTCCTTGGCCAACTGGTTGGTGGTGGAGATGAGCGCCTGCTGCTCGTTCTGGTAGTCCACCTGCGCGCGCAGAACGTCGAGCCGCGGACTGACGCCGGCGTCGTGCGAGGCCGTGGCCTGGTCCAGCGAGAGCTTCGCGGTGGCAAGCTCGGCGTTGACCGCGGTGATGCGCGCGGCGTCGGCCAGGCAGAGCAGGTAGGCGTTGCCCACGGTGAGCACCACCATCTCGCGCGCGTCTTCGGCGGTGAGCTTGGCGGCGGCGAAGTTGTGCCTGGCGGCGATATAGCTCTCCAGCGCAGGAACGTTGATGAGGCTCTGCGTGAGGTAGGCGCGGAAGTCCACCACCTGGAAGGGGCCGATGATGGGATTAAGGCCGGGGAGCTTGAGGCCGTAGGCGGCCAGGTCGATCTGCTCCACCTCGATGGATGCGTCGCCGGTCACGGTGGGAAGCAGCGCCTGCAGTTGCTCCATCTGCTGGCCGTGCGCGCTCTGCTGGGCGGTGGATTGCAGGATGAGCCCGAGGTTCTGGCGCAGGCCGCGCGCGATGGCGTCGTCCAGCGAGAGATCGAGTACCGCGTCCGTCGCCTTGCCCGCGACCAGGGATCCGCCAAATGCGCCCTGCGTGGGAGTGGCCAGATCCAGTCCGCCCGGCGCGGAGAGCTGCTGCAACGCGCCCCCGGTGGCCTGCGCCTCGGCGGCAGATGTGGCCCCGGGGCTGCCCGCCTGCGCGTAGCCGGCGGCGGCGAAGAGCAGCAGAGAGCCGAGCAGCAGGGAAGTGAGGCCGCCGGCCGCAAGGGCCCTCCAGCCGGGCGACACTGCATTCCGTTGCATCATTGCTTCTATGTTACCTGTTCTTCATCTGGTTCTGAAAGATGAACCTGTTCTGAGCGTAGCCGAAGGATGCCCTAACTACCGTCTTGCTTAAGGGCACGGATTTATCCGTGCCGTAAATGCTGCGCCGGCGCTGCGGCTTCAGCCGCTGAGGTCAATTTCTAAACTTCACAACATCTCACATAGAACGGACAGATGCATGCATTCCCTTCCGCCAAGCGGATACACTTTTAGTGCGGAAGTAGAGGTGCGCGCGATGTTTCTGGGAATCGATGTAGGGACGGGGGGGACGCGGGCGTTGCTGGTGGACCGCGAGGGCCGCGTGGTGGCTTCGGCGGCCAGTGAGCACGCGCCGATCCACTCCGAACAGATTGGCTGGGCGGAGCAGCAGCCGGAGGACTGGTGGCGCGCGGCGCGCGAGGCCATCGCGGATGCGATTGCTGCCGCCGAACTGGATGGCGCGAAGATCGAGTCCGTTGGATTGACCGGCCAGATGCATGGCTGCGTGATGCTGGACGCGGTGGGCGAAGTGCTGCGCCCCGCGCTCATCTGGTGCGACCAGCACACCCAGCCGGAGTGCGACTGGCTCGAAGCAAAGCTCGGACGCGAGCGGCTGATCGAACTCACCTGCAACCCCGCGCTGCCGAATTTTACCCTCACCAAGCTGCTCTGGGTGCGCGCGCATCAGCCGGAACTCTTCGCCCGCATCGCGCATGTGCTCTGCCCCAAGGATTATGTGCGCTACCGGCTCACCGGCGAGTTCGCCATCGACATGCAGGAGGCCAGCGGAACGCTGCTGCTGGATGTGGCGCATCGCCGCTGGTCCGCCGAAGTCGCCGAGGCCGCAGGCATTCCCATGAGCTGGCTGCCGCGTCTCTTTGAAGGTCCTGAAATCTGCGCGCGCATCAGCGAATCCGGCGCTGCCGCCACCGGCCTCGCCGCCGGAACTCCCGTCGCTGCGGGCGCAGGCGACCAGGGCGCAGGCGCGGTCGGCATGGGGATCGTCTCGCCCGGTGCGGTCTCGGCCACCATCGGAACCAGCGGCGTTGTCTTTGCCGCCACCGACCAGCCCACGCTGGACCGCCTCGGCCGCCTGCACACCTTCTGCCACGCCGTGCCGGGGATGTGGCATGTGATGGGCGTGACCAACGGCGCGGGCCTCTCGCTGCGCTGGCTGCGCGACACCTTCGCCGCCGGCGTGTCGTATGACGAGCTGACCGCCGAGGCCGCAAGGGTTCCAGCGGGCAGCGATGGAATGCTCTGGGCTCCCTACCTCTTCGGCGAGCGCACGCCGCATCTCGACCCCGAAGCCCGTGCCGCATTCGTCGGCATCACCGCCTCGCATACGCGCGCCCACTTCGTCCGCGCCGTCATGGAGGGCGTCGCCTTCAGCCTGCGCGACACGTTTTCTTTGTTTGCCGAATTAAAAATTCCAGTTGCACGGATCCGGCTCGGCGGAGGCGGCGCGCGCGGCCCGCTCTGGCGCCAGATCCAGGCCGATGTCTACGGCCAGCCAGTGGAGCTGCTCGCCGCCGAGGAGGGAGGCGCCTTCGGCGCGGCGCTGCTGGCCGCGGTCGGCGTCGCCGCGTGGCCCAGCGTGGAGGATGCGTGCGCCGAGACGGTCCATGTAGCGGAGACGATCCAGCCGAAGGATGCAACCGCGATGGAGGGGGCGTACGCGCGCTTCCGCCGGGTTTATCCTGCATTGAGAGAGATTGGGAGGGCGTGATGGCAGTGCGTGAGATTGGCGTTGGAGTGATCGGGTACGGGCTGGGCGGGCGCGTCTTTCATGCGCCGTTCGTCAACGCGGTAACCGGCTTGCGACTCGCTGCCATCCTGCAGCGCAAGGGTGACGAGGCGGCCAGGGCATATCCCGCAACGAAGATTGCGCGCTCGTTCGACGATCTTCTCGCCGACAACTCCATCGAGCTGGTGGTCGTCTCCACGCCCAACGAGACGCACTTCGCGCTGGCGAAGCAGGCGCTCGAAGCAGGAAAGCACGTCGTCATCGACAAGCCGTTTGCGGCCACCAGCGAAGAGGCGCTCACCCTCGGACAGCTCGCCAAAAGCAAGGGCCTGCTCGTCATTCCCTTCCACAACCGCCGCTGGGACGGCGACTTCCTCACCGTGAAGAAGCTGATTGCAGAGCAGGCCATCGGCCGCCTGGTCACATTCGAGTCGCACTTCGACCGCTTCCGCCCCGTCCCGCGCGAGAACACATGGAAGGAGGCGGAGAATCCGGCGAATGGAATGCTCTTCGACCTCGGCCCGCACCTGGTCGATCAGATCCTCGCGCTCTTCGGCGCGCCGGATGCGATCACCGCCAGCGTCCGCGCGGACCGCGATGAGACGGCCATCGAAGACGCCTTCGACATCACATTGCATTATCCGGGGAAGAACGGCAAGGGCCTGCTGGCGCACTGCCGCACCAGCTATCTGGCCTGCGACAACGCCCCGCGCTTCCTGCTGCATGGGACGAAGGGCAGCTTCCGCAAGCACGGCCTCGACCCGCAGGAGCCCGCACTGGTGGCCGGGGCGAAGGTCCCTGCGCAAGGCTCGCAGGAGGTGTGGCTGCAGGAGAACGAAGCCGCGTGGGGCACGCTCACCGTCGCTCCCAATCCGGCCGATCCCGCGACCCTGGTCACGCGCACCGTGAAGACCGAGCCGGGCGACTATCGCGGCTTTTACGCCAACGTGCGCGACGCAATCCTCGGCACGGCCCCGCTCGCTGTCACGCCCGAAGACGGCTTCCGCGTGATCCGCCTGCTCGAACTCGCCCGCCAAAGCTCCGCCGAAGGCCGCACGTTGAAGGTGAAGTTCTGACCGCCGTGCATCTCGCATAACGTGAAGCACCGATCTTCTTATGCCTCTGACGCCAAAGACGGACGCAACAACTGCGGCTGCGCCAAGCCGCAGGGATTTCTGCGGCAGTGCCGCGGCGCTGCTTCTGGCGCGGGGCGGGCTGCTGCGCGCGGCGAGCCTCGCGGCGCAGGCGCAACTCAGTCCGGCCGCAACCGCGACCCGGCCCGACGTTGCCGCCATCGATCACGATCGCATCCTAGCCGCGGCCGCGCGCTATCTCATGCAGCCGCCCACGCCGATCCCGTCGCTGCAATGCGCGCGCAGCCCAGGAACGGCGCACGACTACTACTCCGAAGCAGAGCCTGCCTCGTTGGCCGAAGGCGAATCGCCTGCGGCTCCTGGCCCATCAACTCCTGCGGGTTCGTCAACCAAACCAGGCGCGCCGACCACTGCATCGCCGCAGCCCTTCACCGCGCACCGCGACGCGCTCCTCACGCTGGGACTGGCAGTTCCCGCGCTGGCCGCCGCGCATCTGCTCACCGGCGATGAGAGCTACGCCGGGCACGCCGCGCTCTGGCTGCGCGCGTGGTTCGTCGATCCCGCAACCCGCATGACGCCGCGACTGGATTACGGCCGGGTCGCGCTCGGCCAACCCGCAGGCGGGAGCTTCGAGGGCATTCTGGAGACACTGCCGCTGGTCGAAGTCGCGCAGGCGATTCCATTCCTCGCCGCCGCGCTCAGCCAAACAGATTTGCTCTGGCTGCGCGCGTGGTTCGCGTCCTACCTGCGCTGGCTCACCGAGCCCGAGGACAGCGGCCCGCGGCTGCCTGCGCTGGCGCGCGACCGCAAGGACCACCACGGCACCTCGTGGCTGTTGCAAGTGAGCGCGTACGCCACGCTGACCGCACCCATTGGCGATGCTCCCAAGAACGAATCCAGCGCGCTGGACGAGCTGCGCCACCGCTTTCGGACCATCACGCTGCGCGCGCAGATCGCCGCCGACGGCAGCTTCCCGCACGAGCTGACTTCATCCACGCCCTACTGCGACTCACTCTTCAACCTGGACATGATGGCCGCCATCTGCCAACTGCTCTCCACGCGATTTGAAAGTCTCTGGGAGTTTCAGTTGGACGACGGCCCCGGAATGCGCTCGGCCATCGCCTTCCATTTTCCCTTCATCGCGGACCGCGCCCTGTGGCCCTTCCGCGCCGACGCCGATCACTTCGACCAGCTCCCCGCGCGGCGCGCCAGCCTGCTGCTGGCCGCGCGCGCCTACCAGCGCCCGGAGTACGCCGCGCTGTGGAAGATGCTGCCGCCGGACCCATCCGCGCCGGACGTCCTGCGCACGCTCCCCATCCATCAGCCTCTGCTGTGGGTGCGCCAGCCAGCGCGCGCCGGTTGAAGACGAGAAGTGAGTTGACGAGGAACCTGCAGCCGGGCTGGTTGAAGGCGGGCCGATTGAAGGCTATCTGAAGTCTCTTTATGCCTGCGGAGTCATGCCTGCGGAGTCATGCCTGCGGAGTCATGTCTGCGGACTTCGGTTTTGGTCCGCGGCGCCGGTGTCGGGCACCGGCTTGCTCCGCCTGGTGCGGTAGCCACGGCTGCGAAACAGGAACAGCGATCCGCACGCGCCGCACTTCCACGGGTAGATTCCGAGGTGGGCCAGCACGTTCCGCTGCAAAAAGCCGTTGCGATGGACTCGCATGGTGGCACCGTCGCTGCATGTGGGACACTTCACTTCTTTCGACTGTGCCATAGCTTCCTGTTACCGCTGGGAGAGATTTCGCGCTACTCCTGAACGGTTTCACCGTGCCGGATTCGAGCGAGAGTGGTGCAATGTGGTTTTCTTGCGAAAAACCCGCAAAACATTCTTCGCATCTGGAACCACCTGCGATAAAACCCTCATAGGCCGCATCCTGAGACAACCCAGTATGGAACTCTATCGGCAGGAGGAAGCAATTGCTACCTTGGCCCGAAATCTGTTTACCAACTGAATCTACAGACTGAATCTGAAAAACTGCTGTATCCCCGGTCACACCGCAGGCCGGAGCTGTGCGGCAGGACCATGAACGCTATTGCAAGAATAAACTCAACCGGCGGCCTGCGCCTGCGATTCGTGGAACTTATGCACAATGGCTAGGTACTTTCGTGCGTTTTCGGTAATCGTCTCGGGGTGACCCTCCCGGATGGCCTTCGGGTCCACCAGGTCGGCGCCGACGCCGAGCGCGAAGGCCCCCGCCTCCAGGAACTCCGCCGCCGTGGCCAGCGATACGCCGCCGGTGGGCACCAGCTCCACCTGGGGCAGCGGCGCCTTCACCGACTTGAGGTACTTCGCCCCGCCCAGGGAGCTAGCCGGGAAGACCTTGACCACGTCCGCGCCGGCCTCCCATGCGGTGAGGATCTCGGTGGGCGTCAGCGCGCCCGGAAGCACCGGCACGCCGTAGCGATGACAGATCTCGATGGTCTTGAGGTTGAGCGTGGGGCTCACCACAAACGCCGCGCCCTCCAGAATGCACATCCGCGCCGTCTCGGCGTCCAGCACCGTGCCCGCACCGATCAGCAGGTCGGGCCGTTCCACGGCCAGGCGACGCATCACGCGGAACGCGCCGGGGACGGTCATGGTGACTTCCAGGACAGTGACGCCGCCGGCCGCAATGGCCGATGCCAGCGCCAGCGCCTGCTCTTCGTTCTCGGCGCGCAACACCGGCACAAGGCCGATCTCGTGGAGTGCATTCAGGACTTCAGCTTTCTGCATTGCTCTCTCCTAATAAATCTTTTCAGCGATTCTCTGATTTAATTCGTTCGCGATTCGCGGATGAAAACTTGTTTGCTCTCTATTGCATGCGGCTAGCGCTGTACGCGCGCGCCGCCGCCCTTCATAATGCGCTGCACCTCATCGAACGTAGCCATCGTGGTGTCGCCGGGAGTGGTCATGGCCAGCGCCCCATGCGCGCAGCCGCAGTTCACGGCCCACTCCGCGCCCTTCCCGGTGAGGAAGCCGTAGATCAGCCCCGATGCGAACGAATCGCCGCCGCCCACGCGGTCGAAGATCTCCAGGTCGGGCATTGGCCGCGCCTCGTGGAACTTGCCCTCGTAGTAGCACACCGCGCCCCAGTCGTTGACGCTCGCCGTCTTGGCATTGCGCAGCGTGGTGGCCACCGCGCGGAAGTTGGGGAACGTTGCCACGACTTTCTCGATCATCCGCCGGAAGCTGCCCGAGTCCAGCTTGTCGAGGTTCTCGCCCACGCCCTCGATCTCGAAGCCCAGCGCGGCGGTAAAGTCCTCTTCGTTGCCCAGCATCACATCCACATGCTTGGCCAGCTCGCGGTTCACCTCGGTGGCCCGCGCCTTGCCGCCGATCGACTTCCACAGCGAGTCGCGATAGTTCAGGTCGTAGCTGACGATTGTGCCGTGCCGGTGTGCAGCAATCATCGCCTCCTTCGCAACCTCCGCGGCCGACTCGCTCAGCGCGCAGAAGATTCCGCCGGTGTGCAGCCAGCGCGCTCCCTCGGCGCCGAAGATCTCGTCCCAGTCGATCTGGCCCGGCTGCAACTGGCTCACCGCCGTATGGCCGCGGTCGCTGCATCCCAGCGCGGCGCGCACGCCAAATCCGCGCTCGGTGAAGTTCAGCCCATTGCGCACGGTCCGGCCCACGCCGTCGAACTTCACCCACCGCACATGCGACTGGTCCACGCCTCCCTGCAGCATCAGGTCTTCGATCAGCCGGCCCACGGCATTGTCGGCCAGCGCGGTGACCACCGCGGTCTTCATCCCGAAGCAGCGACGCAGGCCGCGCGCCACGTTGTACTCGCCGCCGCCCTCCCACACCTGGAACTGGCGCGCCGTGGCCACGCGCACATCGCCGGGATCGAGGCGGAGCATCACCTCGCCCAGGCTCACCAGGTCCCACCTGCACTCTTCCTTGCTGCGAATTACCAGGCTATTCTTGCTATTCGCCATTAATTCCAAGCTCCTTAGTCCAATTTCTACTTGAAATTATTTCTATTTTTGCTACTTTTTATTTTTTGCTTTTAATTCTTTACTTCAGGTCCCGAATCGCAACCGGGTCCATGTCGTCGTAGGCCTGGTTCTCCCCACCCATGCCCCAGCAGAAGCCATAGCTCTTGGTGCCAACGCCGGCGTGGATCGACCAACCCGGAGAGACCACCACCTGCTTGTCCGCCATGATGAGATGGCTGGTCGCGTCCGGCGGGCCCATCAGGTGCAGCACACGCTGGTCGGGCTCGACATCGAAGTAGAAGTAGACCTCCGACCGCCGCATGTGCGTGTGCGCGGGCATGGTGTTCCAGTTGCTTCCCGGCGCAAGCAAAGTGAATCCCATCACCAGCTGGCAGCTCCGGATGCCGTCGCGATAGATGGCCTTGTAGATGGTCCGCTTGTTGCAGGTTTCAGCCGATCCAAGCTCCAGCCCCTTCAGGTCGGCGAACTTCACCATCTTAGTAGGATATTCGGTGTGCGCCAGATAGCTCAGTAAGTAGAAAGCAGCCGGGGTAAAGGCCGACTTACTTGAGAAAGTAACCGACTTACTTCCGCGGCTTACATAAAGGCAGTCCAGCTTGTCCAGGTCGAAGCTGACACCATCGACCTTGACCGTTCCCGGCCCGCCGGTGTTGAGCACGCCCAACTCGCGACGCTCCAGAAAGTAGTCGGCGCGCAGCTCCGGCTGGGTCTCCAGCGACAGCGCGCTGACCGTCGGCACCGCGGAGCCGATCACCGTCCGGTCCAGGTCCACATAGGCCAGGTCGATGCGTTCGGGGGTAAACAAACCTTCCAGCAGAAACGTCTCGCGCAGCTCTTCGCTCGTCATCCGCGCATAGCGCACGGGGTCGGCCATCTGAACCAGCTTCATAAGTCTCCTTCGGTCTCCACGTCCAGCCACGCCGCGTGGAGACACCGCAAATCATTGTAGCGGAGTGGTCTGGCAAAATGCGTGACC
>Ga0074045_10002943_pt1 | contig 15508 bp, 12 predicted proteins | sample BogForMeECP23OM2_FD_94442 | JGI IMG/M metagenome (GOLD analysis project Ga0074045, IMG submission 94442) | Bog forest soil microbial communities from Calvert Island, British Columbia, Canada - Bog Forest MetaG ECP23OM2 | ecosystem: Environmental > Terrestrial > Soil > Wetlands ...
CTCTGCCTCTTCGAAATACAATGAATGCTTCATATCATCTATCACGTTATCCGTAACCTCCTGTCCTCGGTCCGCTGGTCCACAGTGCATGTATTTGCCGTTGTTCGTTACATCCATCAATTCCTGGGTGCAGATCCAATCCTTGAACTTGTCTTGATATGCCGTGGCCCCATTCTTGTCTACCGACGCATTGTGAGGAGGCAAGAAGTTCTTTGGAGACCAGGCTTTCGGGTAAACCACGTCAGCCCCTTCGAAAGCCTCTCGCATATTATTTACAACCTTAAACCCGCCGCCGTATCGGTCAGCATTTTCCTTCGCTGTCTTCAAGACTACGTCTTCGAGTTCGAAACCTTGAGGGTGCGCGAGAATGACGTCCATTCCAAGTTGTGTTCCGATTAGTATCTCACTCTGCGGTACAGCGAGCGGCTTAAGGCCGCCTGAATAGGCGTATGATACAACTAATTTCTTTCGTGCCAATTTTGGAATAGCGTTTCTCATAGCTTGAGCGTCAGCCAAGGCCTGGAAGGGATGGTACATGTCGTCTTCCATATTCAATACTGGAATTGTCGCATATTTTGCAAACTCTTTCACTACTTTGTGCCCTCTTCCGATAATCCATTTCGCCGCATCTCCGTAAATACGGATCGCTATCGAATCACCGTACCTACTCAGGACTCTTGATACGTCGGAGATTGCTTCAGTTTGATACGCAACCATGTCTTCGGGAAGAGCTGGTGTGTAGACATCCTGCGGGCTTAAGAAATGAGCATGACCACCCAGTTGATAAATTCCAGCCTCAAAGGAATTTCTTGTCCTGAGCGACCTGTTGTAGAATAGCATGAAGAGCGTCTTGCCTGGCAGATATTGATGCTTCTTCCTCGCTCGGAAAAGTTTCCTTAAGTCATCAGCGGCGTCGAGAACTTTCTTAATCTCCTCTTGTGAGTAATCATTCGTATCGAGAAAATGTTTTCCTTTCCAACAACCTACGTATGATGGCATTTATGGCTACCTTGATTTTGCTGGTAACATTGATTCGACTTAAGCTTTTGGCGTCACGACCTGGGTGCCGGTTTTACCGTCTAATGCCTCAACGAGCTTCCCCAGTTCGGATATAATCGCTCGGTCTCCCCCACTCTCAACAAATCGTATAGCCGCTTCAATTTTAGGACCCATGCTACCCTCTTTGAAATGGCCCTCATTCAGATGATTCCTTAACTTTCCGGACGTTATCTCTCCAATTCTTTCCTGCTTCGGTGTTCCATAGTTGAGATAGGCAGCGTCAATATCCGTTAGTATAACGAAAATATGTGCCCCAATCAGCGTAGCCAGTCTCTGGCCTGCCAAGTCTTTATCGATGACTGCCTCTACACCAACAGCTAGCCTTGCGTCCTCAATTATCGGAATCCCACCCCCACCGCAAGCTACAACGATAAATCCCGCATCAACGAGGGCTCGGATCGCGTTCCGCTCAGCGATTATTTTAGGATCTGGCGAAGGAACCACTCGACGATAGCCTCTTCCCGCATCCTCCTTAATGGTTAAGTCTGGTCGCTGCTGCTTGAGTTTGTCAGCATCTTCTTTTGAGTAGAAAGGACCGATAGGTTTGGTAGGTCTTTCGAATGCAATGTCATGCTTATCAACAACTACTCTCGAAATGACCGTAACCACAAATTTGTCGATTCCGCGCGCCTTGAGCTCATTTCTAAGAGCTTGCTGAATCATATAGCCGATGAATCCCTGCGTTTCAGCTCCGCAAGCGTCCAATGGGAAAGCCGGGACGATGTTCTTCGCCGCTTCATGCCGAAGTAATGTTGCGCCTACCTGCGGGCCGTTACCGTGTGTCATCACGATCTTGTAACCTTGTTGAATCAAGTCAGCAATCTGGGCGACAGACTTCTTCACATTACCATACTGTTCATCGAACGTACCTTTCTGACCACGATGTAGAAGCGCATTTCCTCCAAGTGCGATTACGATAAGCTTCTCAGCCATTTCTCTCGCTACACCGAGCCGATGCAGGCCGCTGCTTATGAGTTTTGATTCGCATAATCTCAACGAAACCCATATTATGCCGCTAAAATCTCGTGGTGCTTCAAGAATCGGAGCAATGAAGCTTGCCTAAAGTTGACTTATCCGGTAGAGACCTGATCACAACACAAGAATGGTCTATCGAAGAATTGGAAACGGTTCTTCGAACTGCGCGTGATCTCAAAGCTAAGTACCATCGCGGATCAGTGCCGCATGCTCTCAAGGATAAGACATTCTTCATGTTATTTTATGCGCCCTCGACACGTACCAGAGCCGCATTCGAAGCTGGCATGACATACCTTGGTGGACATGCTCAGTACATAGATGTCTCAACAACCCGCCTTGGATCAGGAGAAGCGGCAAAAGATGTCGCAAAAATGTATGAAAAATATGGTCACGGTCTTGGAGTTCGAATCTTGGACTCAGCAATAGACTACGTCTATGGCGCTGGTGTATCAGTCGTTCGCGAATACGCGAAATATTCAGAAATTCCAGTTATCAACATGGCTTGCTGCACATACCACCCAACGCAGGGTTTGGCCGATCTCATGACGACTCAAGAGTATCTAGGAAAAGTGAAAGGAAAGAAGTATGTCATAATGTGGGGTTATGCCAAAAGCTTCCGAGGCGTATGCAGCATACAAGAGGAAGCCCTTCTCCTACCAAGATTCGGAATGGACGTAGTCTTGGCTCATCCACCAGGATTCGAAATTGATCCGAGGATACTAGAAGAAGCAGAATCCAACGCGAAAGCGACAGGAAGCGAATTCACAGTAACTAACGATTTGAAATCGGCAATCGAAGGCGCACACGCAGTATTCCCTAGAAACTGGGCGTCAAAAGGGCTCCTTGAAGTCGGTGCAAGCAAGTTTGGTAAGGAACGCGAACTGACCTTGCATGAGAAGTACCGTGACTGGACGCTAACCAACAATCTTGTCGACAAAATGGATAGAAAAGCAATCGTCACACACGTGTTACCAGTGCTGCGAGGCGAAGAGGTAACGGATGACGTAATCGACGGCCCGCACTCGGTAATCTATCCTCAAGCTGAAAACGGTATGTATGCCAAGATGGCTGTCATGGCTTTAACAATGGGGCGAAAGAAAAAGTAGAAGCCTATAGCTGCAGGACTTTCTCCAATTCCTTCACATTTGGATCTATGACGGGAACTTCAGGCATATTCCTCATCGCTACAGCCGGATCCTTCAGTCCGTTGCCTGTAATCTCAACAACAATTTCATCTGACTTCTCAATCCTCCCTGTTTGAATTGCACTTATCAGCCCAGCGAGTGAAGTTACACCAGACGGTTCAGCAAAGATTCCTTCAGTTTTGGCTAGGAGCCTTTGTGCTTCCAAGATTTCTTGATCAGTGACTGCTAGCGCAAATCCACCAGAATCTCTAATCGCTAACAGAGCTGAGTCTCCGTCCCACGGAAATGGATCCATCAGACCCGTTGCCACAGAGTCTGGTCTTTCCCAACTCTCGATCCTCAAAGGATCCCTTTTTTGCTCAAATGCACGAACAACCGGAGCGCAACCTGACGATTGAACGGCAACCATCCTAGGTCTTGAATTGACGAAACCTAATCTCTCAAGATCCAAGCAACCTTTCCAGTTCCCACCGAGTGCTCCGCCTGCCCCGACCGGAACAAAGATCCAATCTGGAGGATTCCACTCAAGTTCTTCCATTATTTCATATGACATAGTCTTCGGGCCCTCGGCTTGATACGCGTTCATAGATCCGAAACTCGGGCAGGGGTACCAGTTGTATCGGTCACAAACCTCTTTCAGCATAGTAACAGTAGGATCTTGCCCTGTCTCAAGCCCACGTATTTTCACGACTCTAGCGCCGTACATTGAAAGCTGCGCAAGTTTCCCGCTACTAGCCATCTCGGGGACAAAGGTGACGCATTTCAGTCCAGCTTTTGCAGCGTAGGCAGATAATGCTGCTGCAGCATTTCCACTAGACGCTGACGCAACGGTTCCATAACCAAATTCTACGGCCTTAGAAATTCCAACCGTCATGGGGCGGTCCTTGAACGACCCAGTTGGATTTCGCGTATCATCTAGCAGCCAAAGCGAATTCACTCCAATAGTATTTGCCAGTCGTTTTGCCGCGACAAGAGGCACGCCTCCCTCACCAAGTGAAACAATATGTTTCGGGTCGTCGATCGGAAGTAACTCACGAAATCTCCATACTCCTTTCTGTCGCCGCGAAAGAACATCTTTGCTAAGGACTTCACGTATCGATTCTATGTCGTATGAAATGTCCAGTCTCCCGTCGTCACGATTTGGGCATCTTATCAAACGCGAACTTGGTTCATATTCTGTGCCACAGCGAGAGCATTTCATCTTGACTACGAATGACTTCATTTTCACAACTCCAAACCGTCAGGTGAGATGCTTATCCCTGTTCTTTCCAGCAACCTGATACCGCGATATTGTGCCTTTTGCAGAATTTTCGTCTCGTCAAACGTCTTCACTTGACGGTTCTTCATAATGATTTTTCCGTTAACGATAACGGTCTCCACATCCGATCCTTCGGCAGAGTATGCTAGATGAGAAACCGGATTATAGATCGGTGTCAGATGTGGATGTTTCAGAGACAGTAGTATCAAATCAGCTTTCTTTCCAGCCTCTATTGATCCAATCTCATCTTGCATTCCAAGAGCATTGGCCCCGTTGACGGTAGCCATCTCCAGTACGGTTTGCGCTTTCATTGTCAGAGGATCGAGCAACCTGACTTTTTGCAATAATGAAGCTGACTTCATCTCTCTTATCAAGTCGTAGCAGTTATTGCTTGGTCCCCCATCACACCCTAACCCAACATTCACTCCAGCGCGGATCATTTCCGGAACCCTTGCAATTCCCGACGCAAGTTTCATGTTCGAGCATGGACAATGTGCAACGCTCGCGCCCTTCTTAGCAAGGATTTGCCACTCGTCTTCTGTAAACCAAACACCATGAGCAAATACAACTTTTTTTCTAACAAGACCAGCATCGTTCATGAATTCAACAGGCTTCTTTCCGTACTCTTTCTTCGCGAACTGTACGTCTTCTTGCACTTCGCCCAAGTGCATCGTTACGCCTGTATCCAATCTTTTTGCGCCCTCAGAAATCCGCCGGTATAATTCCGGAGTGCAACCTCCCAGTGATCGCGCTCCGTACCAAACGCTGATCCTACCGTTTGCTTTCCCGTTCCATCGCTTGTAATGAGTTTCCACTTCGTGTAAGCAAGTTTCAGGGTCTTCGATCATTCCAGGATGCATGATGCCTTTTTGTCCGCCATAGCTGGGCAGACCCATCACGGTTCTGGACAAGACTCCGCGCATTCCCGACGAATCGAGACTCTCGGCGATACCATCGAATCCGTACCTTGCGTTAAGATTACTTTCCAGAAACGTGGTGGTGCCTGATTTTATCATTTCCAACATGCACAGTTCGGCGCTGGTTTTGCCATCCTCAAAGTCAAAGTTGCCTTGTAGAGGCCAAACGTATTTTTGAAGCCAGTCGATTAGTGATGCGTCGTCGGCGCATCCTCGAATTAGCGCCTGGGCAAGGTGAACATGGATATCAACTAATCCTGGAAGAACTATCATTCCTTCGGCGTTGATTTTCAGATCCGCCGTGCGCTTCATCTCAGGCGTTTTCCCTACTTCAGAAATTTGATCATCTTGAACATACACGGATCCATTTCTGATGATTCGCCTATGAGGATCCATTGTGATCACAATTCCGTCCGAGATCAAAATTGAACCCATGACTTTCCACTCAACAATCAGAGGTCGTTGGCCGTATCTAAGTTTCTGGTAAGCATTCGATAACTAATTCTGTATCCGGAGACGAGCTACATATGTTAATATACGAACTTGGTCGTCTCCGTCTTATTTGATAGAACTACGATATCAAGCAACACAAACATGGCGTCGTGTAAATGCGAATTGTTCGACGCAATACGAAGGACAAAGTGATAGAATTGGATGGTATGCCTAAATTCGGTTTACTGACTGATCCAGTCGAGGACGTGGTTGAGCAGATTCTCAGGTTCAAGAAATTAGGTTTCGATTTCACGGAGATTGGCATCGAAGAGCCAAAAGCGACGCCTCAAGCACTAATGTCACAGAAGGATCTTATCATCGACTCGTTGAGTGAAATGGAAATGTCTCCGGTTGGACATACTGCATACTGGGTTCAATTCGGTTCATCCCATTTGAAGGCGCGGAGAGGGTGGGTTGAAGAGGGTAGGGACATGATCAAAGTGGCTTCCGAGCTGAGAATTCGATATTTAAATTTTCATTTTTATGGGAGACTAGGCCGAGTCGGAACTACACGAGAATCAGCATTGGGTTTTGTCGAAAACTTCACAAATTCAATCACAGAATTAACCGAATTTGCATCTGAAAAGAAAGTGGAGTTGATGCTAGAGAATGTCCCGTCACAAGACGGTGGAGTGGCGGGTTTCCGAAACTTCTCAGCAGTCATGGCGGAAGTTCCCAAACTAATGTTTCATTTTGACATTGCGCACGCATATATTGAGAACAGGATGGCCGGCATAAGATCCTACTTGGATGCCTTTTCAGACAGACTTGTGCATATCCACATTCACGACAATCATGGTGAAGAAGACGAACATCTACCTCTAGGTCGGGGAAGAATAGATTTTAGGAAAGTTGCGCGTTGGCTAAAAGAATTAAATTATGACAAAACTATGACGTTCGAAGTATTCACTTCGAATCAGGACGCTGTAAGGTCGAGAGAATACTTCAGAAAACTCTGGAACAAAACAAAACTGTAACACCATCAGCATTATGTGTCATCATGTCCGAAGACATCAATCATAGCGCGAACATCATCGCCAAGTGGATAGAGGATCGGACAAGTGCATCCTGTCTCGTTGTACTCGCGAACTTTTCTTACACAATCATCAGCTGTTCCGCTTGCAGTGATAAGTTGAACGAGTTTATCATCAATAAGCTGTTTAGCTTTTTCTAAGCCTCCGGGTTTCGCTGGCCACCCGCCCAGTGCTGTTTTAACTTCCTCGATTAGGCTTTCTTTCACTCCACTTGCCTTAGCGATGTGAGGTTGCTGACCTAAATATTGAGCAACCAACGGTCGAGCGTCATCCAACGCTCGATCCGCATCCTCGTCTAGGGAGCAAACAACTAGTTGGGGGCGGTCAATATTTTTGAATTCACGCCTACTTCGAGTCGCTCCCTCTCTGAGATGTTCAATCGCTGTCTTGTTGTACTGCGGTGACACAAGATAATTTAGGAGCAAACCATCAGCAATTTCACCGGTCAATTCAATCATCTCCCATCCCGTGGCTCCTATGAAAATTGGAATTGCCCGTGGAGTCGACGGATCACCATAGACCACGTCAAGACGAATGTCTCGAACTCTAACAAATTCACCTTCAAAAGTAACGTTCTCCATCTTGAACAATCTCTGCAGGACAGTGACATACTCGCGCATGGCCTTGATTGGTTTCTTGCGATCAATCCCAACCTTCCACGCCAATGGATCCCACCATGCACCAATACCGAGTAGAACTCTACCCTTCGACAATTCATCGAGAGTAAGGAAAGTCGTCGCGCACAAACCAACGTTTCGTGTCCAATTATTTATTACGCCAGTTCCGAGTTTGATCCGATCAGTAACAACTGCCATAGCCGCAAGAGGAGTTATGGCGTCCCTCGCTAGCCGAGACTCTGCATGCCAAACTGCTTCGAAGCCTTTCTTCTCTGCGTATTGTACTAGATCCAGTTCTTCGCGTACCTGATGTTTATCCTGAAGATAAAGCGCAACTCGATTCATAATTCAACCATCACGAAGCCAAACAATAGTCTTTCGACCATTTACAATATCACGTTATGAAGACAGTCGGCGGAAGAATGCGTGAATGGTTAAGAGGTAACTATTTGACAGTAAGGCTGATCAGATTTCTAAAAGGTCGCGCTGACTTTGCGTGTAGAACACGTCATCAATTTCAAATTAAACGGAAAGCATGTCACTGTGAAGTGTCCTCCCGCCTACACGCTTCTTGAAGTTCTCCGGGAACAACTTCAAGTCACTGGCCCGAAAGAAGATTGTGCGAAGGGTGAATGTGGAGCGTGCACGGTAATTATGAACGGCCGACCTGTATGTTCCTGTCTCGTAATAATCTCGCAAGCTAACGGTTCAGAGATAATTACCTCTGAAGGCTTAACTGATGATGGAAAACCGAATCCTGTACAGAGAGCATTCATCGACCATGGAGCAGTGCAATGCGGACACTGCATACCTGGCATGATAGTTTCGGCGTCTGCCCTACTTATGCGAAACCCCAAACCAACCTCGGAGGAAATCCGAGTCGCTCTCTCTGGAAACCTATGTCGATGCACAGGCTACACCAAGATCATTGCAGCTGTCGAAGACGCCGCAAAGAACTGGAAACTTTAACCTTGATGCGTTCAGAAATAGACGTACTGTCGCCTAAGACAATAGACGAAGCGCTGAGGCTACGCAGACAACACCTAGACGAGCTCAAAATCCTAGCCGGAGGATCAGATCTCATAGTTCAGCTTAGAGATGGTGCTGTTAGGACAAGTAAACTCCTTGACATCTCGTCGCTCGAAGAACTTAGGTTCATAAGAGAAGATCAAGATAGAATCAAAATCGGCTCACTAACCACTTACAATGAAATAATCAACTCGCCCATAATCAGGAAACATGCTTGGATTCTTGCTGAATCGGCAAGACAGATTGGTGCCACGCAGCTTCAAAACACCGCAACCATAGGCGGAAACCTCGGCAATGCATCACCAGCAGGTGATAGCATACCTCCATTATATGCTCTGGACACGACTATAATCACTCGCAGCGTCGCAGGTAGACGTGAAATTCCAATAGACCAATTCTATCTTGGATACCGAAAAATTGCTTTGCGTTCAGACGAGTTGATAGAACAACTATACTTCAAACCTCTACAACCAAACGACGCAGCCGCGTACTTGAAACTAGGATTACGCGGGGCAAATGCAATTTCGTTAGTAGATGTAGCGGTCGCATTGCGTGAAGGGAACGTTAACTCGTTCTCTAAGGCAAGAGTAGCTCTAGGAGCCGTGGCACCGACCGTGAGGCGTGCCCTAAAATGTGAAAAAATTCTCCAAGCTAGACCGCTCGATCGAGAGATATTTCGCGAAGCAGCTGCCTTAGCCGCTCAGGAGGCTGCTCCGATAGATGACATTAGAGCGTCATCGGAATATCGACGAAACGTCGTCTCTTCGCTCGTCTATCAGGCATTATGTATCGCCGTTCTCGGGGAGTGATATCGTGAAAGAGACCCATGTTAGAGTAAAAATATTCGCTGCTCCATCACTCGCGCTTGAAAGCCGAGAAATCACGGTCAACCTTGCCCAAGACGCCACTGCCCAAGACCTCCTAGATACGCTTCCGATCAAGGACAGAGATTATGTGTACATCGTGCGTGAAGGAATCAGACTAACTTCCTCATCTAAGCTCCATGATGGCGATGAAATAATGATCATCCCACCCATAGCTGGAGGGTACCGTTCATGACATTCGCGGAAGACTTGAGGTGGGTAGGTAGAAGTATCCCTCGAAAAGATGGGTTAGGTAAAACCACGGGAGATACAAAATTCTTCTCAGACATGATTCTGCCAAACATGTTATGGGCCAAAGTTGTTCGAAGCAAATATCCTCACGCTCTTATCCGAAAAATTGACGTGAGCAAAGCCGAATCATTACCGGGCGTTGTGACCGTTCTAACTCACAAAGACGTTCCGGGTTTGAATGGATTCGGGATCGTAATTCCCGACCAGCCCGTACTCTGCTCCGATAAGGTAAGATTTCTAGGCGACGCTATATCGGTGATCGCCGCGGAAAGCAAAGAGATCGCTGAAACGGCAGCTCAACTGGTGGACGTCGATTACGAACCGCTTCCCGTTGTAACCGATCCTGTTGAAGCCATGAAGCCCGAAGCTACGAAAGTTCACGCTAACGGCAACATACTTCGACACGAAACCGTTCGAAACGGTAACGTACTGCAAGCCTTTCAAAAGGCAGCAGTAATCGTCGAACACACCTACCGCACTCCAAGACAGATGCACATGTTTCTCGAAACTGAAGCGGGAATCGGTATGCTCGATGAAAACGGGAACGTCGTTCTCTACGTCGGGGGACAAGCTCCATACCGAGACCAAATGCAGGTAGCTAGAGCCCTAGGTATCAGACCAGAGAAAGTCAGAATAATATCGACACCGGTTGGAGGAGCTTTCGGAGGAAAGGAAGAGAACACGGTCCAAATTCACTTAGCTCTACTCACAAGTAAAACAAAGAGACCAGTTAAACTCGTGTGGACACGAGAAGAATCGGGCAGTGCGGGAATAAAGCGTCATCCGATGATCATAACCACCAAAACCGCAGCCGACCGTGAAGGGAACCTAATTGCAAATCAAGTCAAAATAATTGCCGACACGGGAGCATACGCTTCCTTAGGCCCCACGGTTCTAGATGTGGCTGTTGAGAACAGTTGCGGAGCATACAAAATACCAAACGTAGACATAGATGCATATCTTGTTTACACCAATAATGGTGTATCCGGAGCTTTTCGAGGTTTCGGATCAGTACAAGTCAACTTCGCATTAGAGTCCAACATGGACATGATTGCTGAGAAGCTTGGGATGGATCGGTTAGAGTTACGGAAGAAAAACGTGTTGCGTGAAGGAGATACTGGCTCATTCGGTTACCCGATACGAGGAAGCGTTGGAGTTTACGAGACACTTCTCAAGGTTGAAAATTCCGAACTCTGGAAAAAACGATTGAAGTATAAGACAGAAAAAACCGATGCCTGGTGCAAGCGAGGAATAGGGATTGCGACAGGTGTGAAAGGATTCGGTTTCGGAGCCCTCCCCGACTTTGCGGCTGCATCCATCCAAATTACTCCAACCGGAAAATTCGTAGTTGGGATAAGCTGTCCAGAAATTGGACAGGGGGCGATCACTGCGTACACGCAAATAGCTGCGGAAGTCTTGAACTGTCACGTGGACGACATATACATTGCATCTGCCGACTCACAACTTGCACCAGACACTGGAACTACTTCCGCCTCTATGGCATTAGTTCGAGGAGGGAACGCGATACTCGCTGCGGCCCCTAAGATGAAACAACTACTGCTGGCGACAGCATCACAACTTCTAGAGGAGCCATCCGATAAACTCCGCATCGAACGATCTTATGTGAGGAGCACCCTTGACCGGAAGAAAATCGTGACGTTAGCCCAAATCGCTCAATACCTCGAAAAAAACGGTTCTGATACGAAAGTAATAGGAGGCTTCAATGTCCCACGATTCGAAAAACCAGCAGAAGGAAGCATCGAAATTCCTCATTGGTCATACATGTACGCAAGCGGAATCGCGCTAGTAGAAGTTAACACGCTTACCGGGGCCACAAAAGTTCTCAAATTCCTTCTTGCAACAGACTGCGGAAAAATAATCAACCCACAATCATATACTGGACAACATGAAGGTGCAATCCTACAAGGAATAGGATTTGCGTTAATGGAGGATACTTTGATCCAGAATGGAAATGTCCTCACGAATAATTTTACAACGTATATTATACCTACGATTGTAGACATGCCTGACATACAAATTGAACCAGTCGAAACGTACGAAAAGATAGGGCCTTTCGGTGCGAAGGGTTTGGGAGAAATTGGGATCGTAGCAGTACCCGCAGCGATCGCCAATGCCATCTATGATGCTACTGGTGCACATATCTACTCTCTCCCGGCAACACCAGAAAGGGTCTACAAAGCGCTTCAGAACAAGGATGAACCTCATGGCTCCTAGAGTAAAGGTCAGACTCTTCCATGAACTAAGAACCAACGTCGGACAAAGCGAACTGGAGCTTGAAGCTAATACCCTAAACGAATTGATTCAGACACTGATTCAACGATACAGTACCTTGAAGGAATTATTATTCGATTCCCAAGGCAAACTCCGCGGATACATGTTCTTTTACATCAACAACACGGTTCAAGACCCACCATCTCTTTCGAGGAAACTAAATGACGGAGACCTAGTACTATTAGTCCCATCTGCAGCAGGAGGCAAGCGTTAGAGATGCGACGATTCGACATGTATGTGCCAGCTAATTTCGACGATCTGCTAGGATACATAAACGAACATCCAATCTCAAATGAGATTCATCTCATAGCAAACGGCAGCGACATAATCAATCGAATCCAGAGACGCCAACTGAAAGCACGAACATTGGTTGACCTCTCAGGATTAGGCGAATTGAATTACGTAAGGAAGGAGAACGGAAAAATCAGAGTAGGCGCGCTCACGACAATTTCAGATTTGATTGATTCGCCTATCATTGATTCCCGGTTGGCGGTTTTTCGTGAAGTTGCTTCCAAGTTTGGTGGTCCGGCGATTCGGAACGTAGCCACGGTTGGAGGAAATATTTGCGCCGCTTCATCCTCTGAGGATTTGCTGCCCGTACTTTTAGTTCTCGACGCGAAAGTACGTTTGCGTAGCAAGGGGAATGAGCGGGTAATTCCGATCGAGGAGTTCCTTAAGGGAAAGAGGCAGACTGATTTGAAGCCTAACGAAATCTTGGTTGAGACTATGTTCGAAGAACTCGATAATCGGTCGGCATGCGCATTTGAGAAGATTGGAATGAGAAATTCACTCATAATAGCCCTTGTTAACTGCGCAGTTTACATTAGAGTTGACAAGAGTTCTCGCATCGAAGAAGCTCGCATAGCATTCAATCGCATAGCAGGAAAGATTCCCGCACGCGCCATAAGAACAGAAGAACAACTCAAAGGCACATCCATTACAACAAACAACGTATCACGTTTAGAGTCTATTATAAGAGGTGAACTACGAACTAGTCCTGACTTCAGGGTCAGCGCAGAATATCGGTCAGATGTTGCCTGTGTTCTGCTCAAGCGTGCCATGAACAAGTGCATCCATGAACTGGAGGGACGCTGATTGGCAAAGCATTTGCTGAAGTTTACCGTCAACGGAAAAGATCACGCCCTAATCGTTGATTCGCACGAAAGATTACTAGACGTTCTAAGAGACCGACTTGGGTTAAAGGGAACGAAGGAAGGATGTAGTACAGGAGATTGCGGAATCTGCGCGGTCATAATGAATGATCGCTTGGTCAACTCGTGTTTAACATTCGCGATCCAAGCCCGCAACAAGCAGCTGACTACTGTCGAAGCAATAGGAACTGAGAAAAATCTTCATCCACTTCAGGATGCCTTCATGAAGTGGAATGCATGTCAATGCGGCTTTTGTATTCCTGCCATGATCTTGACAGCAAAACTCCTGCTAGATCACAACTCCAATCCATCCGAACAAGAAATCAAAGCAAGCATAAGCGGAATCTTATGTCGATGCACCGGTTACTACAAGATAATTCAAGCAGTCAAATCCGCCGCTGTTGAAATTAGAGCTGATGATTAATGGTCGGTTCCGCAGAGAAAAAAATATTCCCACAATTGTTACTTGTCGGTAAGAACGTAGAACGTTTAGACGTACTCGACAAAGTCCTAGGTAAACCAATTTACACGATGGATATTGTCCCAGAAAACGCGCTTTTCGTTAAAGTTGTAAGATCCACGCATGCACACGCGCGATTAAAGCGAATCGATATCTCCAAAGCGAGAAGGTACCCTGGCGTCGTAGAGGTAATAACTGCAAAGGATATTCCCGGAATTAACGAATCAACAGCTCTATTGCCTGACAAACCCCTTCTAGCAAATGGCAAGGTGAGATTCGTCGGTGAACCAATAGCTGCAGTAGCCTCGCATGATCCAGCGATAGCAGATGAGGCAGTTGATTTAGTGGAAGTCGAATATGAGCCTCTTCCAGCAGTATTTTCACCAATCAAAGCCCTGGAATCACAGGCCCCGCAAATCCATGACAAAGGAAATATCGCAAAACACGTGAAACTGCGGAAAGGAAACGTTGAGGACGGGTTCAGGCAAGCAGATCTGATTGTCGAAGGCAGGTATGAGACTCAATTTCAGGATCCAGTCCCACTCGAACCCGAAGCAGGATTCGTGATTCCGGAACCAGATGGTTCTGTAACATGCGTAGGGTCCATCCAAAGTCCGTTCCACGTGCAGACCGGAATCGCCAAAATTCTCTCCCTTCGTCCAGATCAAGTCAGAGTAATACAAGCAGTCACTGGTGGCGCGTTCGGTCCTAAATCTGATGAGATCCCAGTAGATGTGCTTGGAATGGCAGCAGTAATCGCTGTGAAGACCCGTCTCCCAACCGCACTTGCCTATACTCGAGAGGAATCGATGATTGGGCACACCAAAAGGCATCCGTTCGTTATCAACGTAAAAGCGGGCGTTACCAAAGAAGGCAAACTGACGGCGTGGGAAACGCGATTGGTTGCCGACACAGGAGCCTACGCATCTTTAGGACCCCTAGTTATAATTCGCGCGTTATTCCACGCAACCGGTCCGTATGTGATCCCTCACGTTAAATCCGACGCGTACTGTGTCTACACGAACAACACAATAGCCGGCTCTTTCAGAGGGTTCGGCGGACCACAGGCCCATTTCGCCGCAGAATCACACATGGATGAGATTGCTAAGAAATTAGGTATGGACCCTGTTGATTTTCGGTTGCTTAACATTCTCCGACCAGGGACTCTGATGGCCACGAGCCAAATGGTCGACGAAGCATGTGGCTTAGAGGAATGCGTCGAAAAAGCTGTGAACGAATCCGACTGGCATATTAAGCGTTCATCTTTCGCCAAAGAGAACGGTACAAGACGACATGGCCTAGGTATCGCGATAATGTATCATGGCAACAGCCTCGGACCAGAAGGAAGCGACTTTGCCTCAATACATATGAAAGTTGACTATGACGGAAAAATCGGATTCAGAACCGGGATGACAGAATACGGGACAGGTGCACCTTCAGGCCTAATTCAAATCGCCGCCGAAACCATGCATCTCCCCATGCGCTACTTCAAACTGCAGCCGCCGGATACTGATCATTGCATAGATACCGGCCCCACTGTCGCCTCGCGCACAATCACAATCGGCGGACGCGCTTCTCAATTAATCGCAGAAAAACTAGATCAACAAATGAAAAGCATCGCTGCAGAATTATTAGGATGCAAAAGCAGTGACATAGAAGTCTCCAATGGGAACTATTATGACAAGAAAGATTCTGAGAGATCAGTTTCCTACTCGACAATCATAGAGTCATCGCGTAAGCGTGGCATAGAATTGGATGTGGAAGGAACGTTTACTGCACCAAGGTGCGAATACGATCCTGAAACAAGTCAAGGAACTACCTACCTACAGTTCACGTACGCTGCGGTCACCGCAGAAGTGGATGTAGATATTGAAACCGGAAAGATTGATGTCATCAAGATGGTAACCGTATATGACGTTGGGAAAGCAATCAATCCTCTTGGGGTGGAAGGTCAAATCGAGGGA
>Ga0074045_10002944_pt1 | contig 15508 bp, 11 predicted proteins | sample BogForMeECP23OM2_FD_94442 | JGI IMG/M metagenome (GOLD analysis project Ga0074045, IMG submission 94442) | Bog forest soil microbial communities from Calvert Island, British Columbia, Canada - Bog Forest MetaG ECP23OM2 | ecosystem: Environmental > Terrestrial > Soil > Wetlands ...
CAACTCTGTCATCGAGCACGTCGGCGATGAAGCAAGTCAGATCAAATTCGCGAGCGAAATCCGCCGTGTTGGGAAACGTTATTGGGTCCAGACTCCCGACCGGTGGTTTCCGATCGAACAGCACCTGTGGACACCATTCATTCATTTCCTTCCGCGGAGCTTGCAGCGGGCCATTGTCCCTCACTTCTCGGTTTGGCAACTTCTCGTGCGTGTTCGAAACGACCAGCGACGGTACTATCTCGATCACTACCTGGGCACGGTGAGATTGCTTTCCATGAGGGACTTGCAGCGCCTATTTCCGGAGGCCGCGATCATCCGCGAAAGGTTCTTCGGCCTTTCAAAGTCTCTCGTCGCCGCTCATGGTTGTGAAAATCGGCCGTCGAGATGAGACGCGCCATTTAGCACCCCCGCGAGCACTCGCATCGCCCGCCGCGCCACGACCACTTCCTCGTTGGTTTCGAGCACCAGCGCGCTCACCGGCGCGTGATCCGGCGAGATGATGCGGTCGCCACGGCCTTCGACGTTGCGCTGCGGGTCCAGCTCGATGCCCAAAAACTCCAGCCCCGCGCAGGCCAGCGCGCGCAGCCGCGGCGACTTCTCGCCGATGCCGCCCGTGAATGCGATCGCGTCCAAGCCCCCCAGCGCCGCGGCGTAGGCGCCGATCGACTTGCGCACCTCGTAGGCCAGGACTTCGAGCGCCAGCCGCGCATCGTCCGACCCCGCGGCTTCAGCCGCTTCGATGTCCCGCACGTCCCCGCCCGGCACGCCCGAGATCCCGGCCAGCCCGCTCTCGCGCGCCAGTTGGCGCCGCACTTCGGCCGTGCTCCAGCCGTGCCGGTCGATCATTGCCAGCACGGCGAAGACGTCCAGGTCGCCGTTGCGCGTCGCGTTCTCGAGCCCCGATTGCGCCGAGAAGCCCATCGTCGTATCCATCGACGCGCCATCGCGAATTGCGCAGATCGACGAGCTGCCCCCCAGGTGGCAACTGATCAGCTTCAGCCCCGCGCTCGAACGCCCGAGCATCTCCGCGGCGCGCCGGCTGACGAACTCGTGCGACGCCCCGTGGAAGCCGTAGCGCACGATGCCATCCTCAACCCGCCACGCCCGCGGCACGCCGTACAGCCGCGCGTGCTGCGGCATGGTGCGGTGGAATTCGGTCTCGAACGCCGCCACCAGCGGGACCTCCGGCCATTCGGCCTGGAAGGCACGAATCGCTTCCAGGTAAATCGCGTTGTGGAGCGGCGCCGCGTCCAGAAACCGCTCCATCTCGGCGAGCACTTCGGCATTGATCAGGAACGTCCCGCGAAAGCGCGGCCCGGCGTGCACCGCCTTGAAAGCCACCGCGTCCACGCCCGTCGAATCACTGCGAATCTGCCGCACCGCCGCGGCGTAGTCGGACACGCGCTCCATCCTGCCGCGCTGCAGCACGCGCTCCGCCGGCATCTCCAGCACCTGGTACTTCAGCGACGTCGAGCCGAGGTTGGGAACCAGGATATTCACCGGCCGGCCTGCAATCCTTCGAGGTTCTTCTGGCACGCAGTCTGCAGCGGCCCCGCGATCGCCGCGCAGGCGCTGGTGAACTTCTTGGCATCGGCCAGAATGGCCCTTCTGGAGGTCGGCTTGGCCGTCCTGGCCAGCTCGTGATTGGCGAATCCGAGATAGAAATACGTCGGCGCGAGCAGCTCCTTGTTATCTTGCATCAGCGGCAGCCCGGCGCGCAGTTGCGTGTCCGCGTCGTCCCATTTCTTTTGTTCGTATGCGGCGTCGCCGGCGATAAAGTAGCCCCGCGCCATCTTGGCCGTTTTCGTCTTCTCCCAATCCGCGGCCGAAACGCCCTCCGGCGCGGGCTTGTTCTTCAGTGCCTGGACCATCATCAAGGCATAGGCGCTCGCCTTTTCGAAGTTCTTGGCGGAAAGATTGTATTCGGTTACCACGGCCATCCAGTCCGCGTTCGTCTTGTCCATCGTCAGCAGCTTCTCGGCCGCTGAGGACGCGTCGGCGCCGCGCCCGCTTTGCATCAGGCCGTACAGATAATGCGGCGCGGCCCCGGCCATGTACGGGCTGACCGGATTCATCTGCATCAGCGCCTCGCCCAAATCCGCTTTCGCCTTCGGGTCCTGCGCCTGGATCGCGGCCGTGGCCAGCGAGTACTCGCAGCGCACAATGAGTTGTTTGGCGTAGTCCTGCTCCTTGGTCCACTCCTCGGCCTCGTACTCATCGCTCGGTTTCGGCGTCGCCAGGCTTTGCTTCGCCGCTTCCACTGTTTTTACGGCCCACGTCTTGATGGCCGCATCGTCCTTCTTCTGTTCCGCGGCCTGCAGCGCAGCGTAGCCGACGGTGGCGCTCGACGGATCGCCGGCCAGCGCCAGGTCGGCCATTTGCATCACCTTGTCGTAATTTCCGGCCTTGGCATAGATCGCCTGCAGCGCCGTCGCGGCCATCGGCACGCCGTCGTGCTTGGGATACTTTTGAAGGAATTGCTCGTACAGCGCCATTTTCTTGGCCTCGTCGTTCTCCTGGCCGGCTGACTGAAGGAGTGCCCCCTCAGGCGTTTGAGCGTTGATTTCAAAGGGTTTCTTTTGGGCCGTGGCCGCGCTTACCAGGACGCAAGCCAGAATCATTGCACTCACTGTAGCTCTCATGGAAACCTCGCGGCGATCATCCGGGCTCGAAACCCGGTGCATCGCTGATATATTACTCTCAGTCGGGGCTGTCCCGGCATATCACGAGGAATTGCGAGTTATGATTCCAGACACCTATACGAGCACGCTGGCGTTGACCATCCTGAGCATGCTGTGCTGGGGCTCCTGGGCCAATACGACCAAGCTTGCCAAGGGCTGCCGTTTCGAGCTGTTCTATTTCGACTACGCCATCGCCGTTTTCGCCGCGGCTACGATCGCCGCGCTGACCTTCGGCATGGTCGACGTCAACGTCCCCGGTTACCAAGGGCAGCAACTGCTGTTTCTCGATAACCTCCAGAGCACCAGCAAGACGAACATCGCTTTTGCGTTGTTGGGAGGCGGCGTGTTCAACCTCGCCAACATGCTGCTGGTAGCCGCCATCGCCGTAGCGGGCATGGCCATCGCGTTCCCCATCGCCATCGGCCTGGCGCTGATCGGCGGGGTGGTGCTCAACTACATCATTCACCCCGCCGGCAACGCGGCGCTGCTCTTTACGGGCGTGGGCTTTGTCTTCCTGGCGATCATCGTCAGCGCCATGGCGCATGCCGCCTACAAGCGAGTGGCTGCGCCGCCGCCGGCCGGGCCGAAGCCGGGGACGGTGTCGAAACCGGTGCTGAACAAGCCCCGCGCCTCGCCCTTCAAAGGCATTGCGCTGAGTCTCGCCAGCGGCATCCTGATGGCCGGTTTTTACCCCCTGGTCGAACTCAGCAAGGGCGGCGCGGTCGAGTACAGCCTCTCGCCCTATACGGCGGCCTTTTGCTTCGGTGTGGGTGTTCTCGTGACGACGCCGGTGTACAGCATCTTTTTCATGAAGGTGCCCGTCGAGGGCGATGAGGTCCGCTTCGGGGATTATTTCAAGCTCCGCCGGTCGTATCACTTGTGGGGTCTTCTGGGCGGCCTGATCTGGACGGTGGGAACCATCTCCAACTTCGTCGCCGCCAGCGCGCCCGCCCACGTCAATGTCGGGCCCGCCATCAGTTACGCACTCGGCCAGGGCGCCACGCTCATCAGCGCTCTATGGGGCTTGCTGGTGTGGCGTGAATTCAAGGGCGCCAGGCCCGCCGTCGTGGGCCGGCTGGTGGCCATGCTGTTGCTGTACGTCATCGGCCTGACGCTGATCTCCATCGCGCCGCTGCACGGCGGTTGAGGTCCGCGCTGCGCCGCGATCGTGGTGCAACATCCGGGCTAAAGCGCCGTCAGGAGCGCCTTGAGCGCCTCCACCGTCGGCAGGCTGCCCTGCGCCAGCTGCGCATTCCCCCCGCCCCGTCCGCCCTGCGCTCCCAGCGCTTCCTTGAGCCGGTTGCCGGCATGAATGCCGCTCCCCGCGGAGGCCGCATACAGCACCGCCGGCGGGTTCTCGCACAGGCCGATGAAAATCCCCCGTCCAGCTCCCGTGAACCCCTGCGCCAGCGCGCGCACTTCGTCGGTCAGCCCTGCGCCCGCCGGTTCCACGTGCCGCCGCAGCCCCTGCGCGTCTTCCTGCGCCGCGGCAAACAGCTCCGCCCCGCGGCGCAGCGCCAGCTCCACGGCCAGCCTGTGGCGCGCCTTTTCCGATTCCCTGGCCTGCTCGCGCAGGTTCTCGACCAACTGCGGAACCTCATCCAGCCCCGCACCCAATCGTCCCGCGGCCGCGGCCAGCGCCTCGAAATCGGCCCGGCTGCGCCGCAATGCTCTCCATCCGCACAGGAACTCCACCCGCACATTGCCGCGGATCTTGTCCAGCTTGCGGATCTGCACCGGCCCGATTTCGCTGGTCGTCCGCACGTGCGTGCCGCCGCACGCCGAGCGGTCCAGGCCGTCAATCGTGATGATGCGCAGCGTGCCTTCCCGCTGCGCCGCCTTGCGCAATCCCGTGGCCGTCGCCGCGTCTTCGTACTCGACGCCCACCGCGCGGCCCTCGAGCACGATTTCGTTGGCCCGCCGCTCCACCGCGCGCGCCTGCTCCCGCGTCAGCGCAGCGGTCTCGAGGTCGATCGTGCTGGACTCCGCACCCAGGTGGAAGCTAACCGTGCTCACCCCATACAGCTCTTCAAATGCCGCCGACAACACGTGCTGCCCGCTGTGCTGCTGCATGTGGTCGAAACGCCGCTCCCAGTCGATCGCACCCGCCACGCGCTGCGCCTCAAGCGGCGTCTCCACGAAGTGCGCGATGCGTTCCCCTTCGTCGATGACCTCTACCACCCTGACCTGGTTCAACGTCCCGAAATCGCCCGGCTGCCCGCCCGAGTCGGGATAGAACGCCGTGCGGTCGAGATAGATCCGCCGCCCGCCATCTTCCGCGCCGGCGAGGGTCGCTTCGAATGCGCACAAGCGGGAGTCGTTGTAGTACAGACGCTCGGTCATGCGATGGTGCCTCGCCGCCGGCGGGTGGAGGCGTGCCTGGATGGCACGTCGAGCACTTCCGGCCGAGCGCAACGAAGCAGACATGGGCCTGGCGCGCGTTCCAGCCGGGAGGACTCCCTCACACCCACTGCAGCGCGCCCTTTTTCCAGGCCCAAATGTAGCCCACAATCAGGATCGCCAGGAACACGCCTACTTCCCCGACGCCGAACCAGCCCAATTGCCGGTAACGCACTGCCCAGGGGAACAGGAACACCGTCTCCACGTCGAAGATCACGAACAGAATCGCGATGATGTAAAACCGCACCGTGTAGCGTCCGCGCGAATCCGACGCCGCCCGGATGCCGCATTCGTAGGCTTCCATCTTGACTGTGCCCGGGTTCGACGGCCGGACCAGCGCCGCCAGCCACAACAGCACCACGGGAAACAGCAGCGCCACGACCAGAAATACGAACAGCGGCAGGTACCCTTCCGGCATGGCTTCAATATACCAACCTTCATTACAGCCGGGTCCGCTCCCGCCCGCTGCTAGCCCGGATGTTGCACCAACAATCGGTTGCGGCGCGCGATAGGGCCGCATCTACTTCGTTGCACTCCGTCGCCGTCCTCGACGTACCGCCAAGTACGCCTGCGGGCGGCTCCCGTCGTGCGCCTTGTATCTGCAACCCTCTCATCGCGCCTCGCTGCGATCGTGGTGCAACATCCGGGCTACAATCTTGGTTTGGCCCCCTCATCCACCGTCCCGACGCAGCGTGGGAGCGGATTCCATCTCCCCGGCAGCCTGTTCCTGCGGGTGCTGGTCCAGCGCCGCAACCTGATCGACCAGCTCGTCCGCCGCGACTTCGAGCAGCGCTTCGTCGGCTCCGTCGCCGGCTGGGTCTGGACCCTGATCCACCCCCTGGTCATGCTCCTCATCTGGGTCTTCGTCTTCCAGACCGTGCTGCACGTCCCCACGCCGCACTGGGCCGCCCACAAAAGCTTCGCCGTCTATCTGCTGTGCGGCTACCTGCCGTGGCTGCTTTTTTCCGAAGCCGTGCAACGCTCCGCCGGCTGCCTGGTCGACCATGCCACGCTGCTCACCAAGACGATCTTCCCGGCCGAGGTTCTGCCCGTCACCATTTTTCTCTCATCGCTCATCAGCAACGCCCTCACCATCCTCATCGCCGTGGCCGCCGTCCTGCTCACCGAGCACCGCCAGCCCTGGACCATCGTCTTCCTGCCGCTGCTCGTCTTCATCGTGGCCCTGCTCTCGGTGGGCGTCAGTTGGATTGCCGCCAGCCTGCAGGTCTATCTGCGCGACACGGCCCAATTCGTCATGGTGCTGCTCAATGTCTGGTTCTGGTGTACGCCCATTCTCCTGGATGAGGCCAGCTTCCCCGCCTGGGCCCGCGCCGCCGTGCGCTGGAATCCCCTCTCGGCCGTCGTCCGCGCCTATCGCCAGTGCCTGCTGATTGGTGAAATGCCCGACTGGCGCGACCTGGCCTTGTCGGCTGCGCTCTCCGCCGCCGTTTTCGTCCTCGGCGGCCTCTTTTTCCGGCGCTTGAAGCACGGCTTCGCCGACGTCCTGTAGTCTGAATGATTGGAGATCCAACCGGCATGAACTGCACTCGACGGGCTTTTCTCGGCTCGACCGCCGCGCCCCTTCTGGCCCCCGCCCTGCGCGCGCAAAAAGGCCCTGCCTCCGCGCGTTCCAACCTCGTGCTGATCGTCGCCGAGGATCTCGCCGCGTGGATGCTCGGCTGCTACGGCAACCTGGAGATCAAGACCCCCCATATCGACCGCCTGGCCTCTTCCGGAACTCGTTTCCTCGACCATTTCCTTTGCACGCCCGCCTCCTCGGCCAGCCGCGCCACCCTGCTCACCGGCCGCCTGCCGCGCCAACACGGCATCGCCGACTATTTGACCTCGGCGCCGCGCCAGGATCCCGAGCGCGGCCAGTCTGCGCCCCCGCCCTCCTTCGCTTCGGAAGTGTTGCTCTCCGACCTGCTCTCCTCAGCCGGCTACCGTTGCGCTTTCGTCGGCCGTTGGGACCTCGGCGGCGACGAGCGCCCCGGCCACGGCTTCTCCGAAACCGCCACTCTGCCGGCCCCCGCCGTCTCCACCGGCCCGTCCCTGTTCCTCAACGGCCAGTCCAGCTCCGAATCCGGTCCCACGCCCGCCGTTCTCACCCGCCACGCCAGCGCATTCCTCGACCGGCAGTCTTCCTCCGCTCCGTTCTTCCTGGTCGTCTCCTACCCCGCCGCGGGACCCTCCTACGACGCCCTGGCGCCCAAATACGCGGATCTTTACAAAAACGCGAGCTTCCAGACACTCGGCATCCAGCCCGCCTCCTCCTCCGCCCTCGAGGGCAAGCAGATGCTCGCCGATCCTCTCGGCTCCATCCGCCGCGCCGCCGCCGCCATCTCCGCCCTGGACGAACAGGTCGGCGCCCTCCAGGACTCGCTCTTTCGGCGCGGGCTGTTCGAAACTACCCTGGTCATCTTCACCAGCGTCACCGGCCAGCTCCTCGGCCGCCACGGCCTGTGGGGCGCCGGCTACGCCTCCGACCCCCCCAATTTCTTTGACGAATCGATCCGCACTCCCCTCATTCTGAGTTGGCCCGGGCGTTTCCCGACGCAATCCAGCCGCCCCGAGCTGGTGAGCCTCGCCGATCTCTTTCCCACGGTCTGCGACGCCCTCGCCGTCGCGCCGCCATCCGGCCGCAACCTCTCTGGCCGCAGCTATCTGACCCTCGCCTCGGGCAAGCCGCTCCCCAAACGTCATCCCTGGCCCGATCTCGTCTGCGGCGAAATGCGCGCCGCGGCCATGGCGCGCGACAACCGCTTCAAGCTCATCCTCCGTCCCGAAACCCTCGGGCCCGACGAATTCTTCGATCTGCGCAACGATCGCGGCGAGCGCACCAACGACTACGCCAACCCCTCCTTCGTCGATGCCCGCAACCGCCTCGCCGGGGAGCTCCGCACCTGGCGCGACCGCTACTCCGGCTAGCCGAGTGTCGCGGGTCGCTGCCCATACCACCGTGCAACCGCCCGGTCGGACTCCATCCCATTGCCCGCGCTCTCCCGGCATGAACTTGTTCTGGTCTATCTGTAGTTTTATATCCTGTCACTCAAACTGGATCGGACAAACTCCTATGTCTCTGTCCGTGCTCCATTCTTACTTATCTATATTTAATAGGTTTTATTTGAGTACTGATACTTGTCGCGGTGTTTTGGTCATCCCATCCCGCTCTGCTCTGGAGTTCTCCGCAGCTCTGGCATCGATTTGACAACCACTCGCGAATCCTTCAGCCAGGCCCCCGAGCGGACCCCTGGGCGCCGTTCGCGCACCCCAGGCAGGATCGTCACGAGTCCCTATCTATAATAAATAACTTATTACGAATCAATCGCTTGGAGTATGCCAAAGGGATCGTCACCAGGTTTGAAGCGGCCCCGTCCGGTCCCTCCGGCCGGCCGCCATCCGAATCCGCCGTTTGCCCGTTCCCATCGCCCCGCGCCCCGTTTTCTGCCCCCGGCTGACGCCGGCGCCCGGTTCACCCGTGTTTTTAGCCGCGCTGCAAAAGGTCCGAGAAACGGGTCTTTGGCCATCCAGTTCCTATACCCATGCTTATAATCTTGTCAACCAGTCATCGGTACTAAGATATCTGAGTTTGAGCCTAAAGTACCAATACTAATACAATTCTAGCCGCTAGCTTGAAGGTGGACGGGTCGTTGGACGGGGCAGACAAGACCGGCCTGTGTAAACCGGCGCTAGACTCCCAAACCGATTGACTCAACGGCTGTGCGAAAAAAACAGAAAGCGAGAACTATGGAAATCTGTGTCCTTCCCCGAGAGAAAGCGGCTTGGCAGCCCGCTGTGCATCACTCCCTAATCGGCACTTCGCATACCGCGGCGCTCGCCGCGGCAGAGTCTTCCTCCGCCCGGATGAACATCCTGTGGCGCGTTTTGAGTCTGCTGACTCTCGCCCTGGCTCTCATGGGCCTGGCCCGTGCCGGCAACATCACCATCGTGCTGGACCCCAATTTCCCGGGCGCTTACAAGACTTACAGCTATACCGTAAGTGGCACGACCTACAACGAATACACGTCGCCCTACATGGCCAGCATCTCTGGAGGCATCTACGGCCAGGACTCGCTGCTATACGTGGCCTGCTTCGACATCAACATCGACACGTATGTCGGCCAAGCTTATACGGGAAGCCTGGTGCTGCCAGGGAATAACCAGGTTCAGGATGAAGTCTCGTGGCTGATGGCCCAATTGAGCAATCTCGGCGGCTACAACGCCCCGGTCTCCACCAGCGGCCCCATCTCCATGGCCATCTGGCAACTGGAGCTTGCTTCCTCGCTGAACCCGACTCCGTTCGTCGAGGATCCGGCGGCCCAGCACTGGATCACGGCCGCCCAGAACACCGTCACCAGCGGCGCCTGGACCGAGGCGGACGCGGACATGTACCCCTACTGGGTCCCGGATTCAAACGAATCGGCGCAGCGTTTCGGCATCGAAGAAGTTTACCTTTTCAACGGCAACGCCCCCGAACCTGGCACCTTCGGCCTGATTGGCGCCTCGCTCGTCGGCCTGGGCCTGTTGTTCCGCAAGCGTTCGCCGAAAAACTAAGCTCCTTCCAGCACGGTTTCCCGCCCGCCGGCGGTGATCTGTGCTTCGCCGGCCGGCCTGGTCTCGCCCGCATGCTTCCGCCGGCCACCCAACCCGCGCCGGCCGAGTTCACAGAAACTGTGAATCTGCTCTAAGCTCCTTCCAGCACGGTTTCTCGCCCGCCGGCGGTGATCTGTGCTTCGCCCGCCGGCCTGGTCTCGCCCGCATGCTTCCGCTGCTCCGGCGGCATATCCCGATCACGCCGTTTTCACTCCTCGATCTCCTTGCCCTGCAATTACCTGCGCAACCCGTCCGCAGCCTTCCGCCGGCCGCGGCGCGATCCTAGCGATGCCAGCTTCGTTCCCACCGCGCTCCAAATCGCGGCGGACAAAATAAAGGAAAGGCAATGCCGAGCTGCAATTCATTGAAACTACAGGAAATAACATCAAATTGGCTTTGTTCCGCAAAAATGCATTCAGCCACCTTCCACGCGCCGGGGCGCCTGCCGCGCCATTCGTATCTAATATTTTTATATTAGTAGTCGGCCTGTTGCTCAGGCCGCCTTCCCGGTCAGCTTCTCATAGACCAGCGCCGCCGCCGCCACGTCCTGCACCGCCAGGCCCAGTGACTCGAAGATCGTCACGCCCTCCGGCCGCCGGAACCCGGCGTCGGCCGCGATCCGGCCCAATTCCACCAGCGGCAGCCCGCCCCACTCGCCCTCCGGCACGGCCAGCAGCAGATCCCCGGCCTCCATCCTGGCCTGCTCGATCGAGTCCACCGCGATCAGCCCGGCCCGCCGCACGAGTTCCGTCGGGATCTCCCGCCGGTCGGCCTGGTTTGAGCCCGTCGCATTGACATGCGCCCCGTCTGCCACCCATTCGCTCGCCAGCACCGGCTCCTTGGCGTAGGTCGACGTGATCACCACCTGCGCCCCGCGCACACATGCTTCCGCCGTCGCCGCGGCCGTCACCTCGACGCCGAAAGCCGCGCGCGCTCGCGCCGCGAAGCTCTCCCGCTTCTCGGGTTTGCGGCTGTAGACACGCGCCACCCGCGCCGGCCGCACGTTCAGCACGGCCTCGAGTTGAGTCCACGCCTGAAAGCCAGCGCCGATCAGCGCCACCTCGCTCACCGCCGCCGCGGCCAGCAGGTCCGTCGCTACACCCGACGCCGCGCCCGTGCGGATCTGCCCCAGGTGATTGGCCTCGATCAGCGCCAGCGGCTCCGCGCTCGCCGCGTCGTACAGCAGCAGGTGGAAATACATCGCGCCGCGCTGCACGTTGGTGGTGTAGATCTTCGTCCCCAGGTAGCCGCCCCACGCCCCGGCCAGTTGGTGCATCACCGTGCCCGTCGGCAGGAACAGCCGCCGCCGCGGGACGTTCCACGCTGCACCACGGCCGAGCGCGGCGAAGCAGTCCCTCATCCGGGCCACGCATTCGCCCATCGGCAGCAGCTCGCGCACCTGGTTCTCGGTGATCAGCAGCACAACCGCCTCCAACCGCAAAGATGGCCCATCCGCGCCGCGGCGGGGCCGTCGCGCGGCGCCTCAGCTCTTCGCCGCTTCTTTCTTGTCCGGATCGATGCCCAGATCGTACAGCGCCTGGCGCGCCTTCTGCGCGTCGAACTGCCCCCACCGTGCCAGTTGCGCCAGCGCCGACGCCGCAATCGACTCCGCATCGACCTCGAAGAACCGCCGCAGGTACGGCCGGCTGTCGCTGCGCCCAAATCCATCGGTCCCCAGTGCCACCAGCCGCCCGCTCAGCCAGGGCGCCAGTTGGTCGGCCTGCACCTTCATGTAGTCGCTGGCCGCCGTGATGGGGCCCTGCGTCGCTTCCATCACCTGTTGGATATACGGCTTGCGCGCCGGCTCGGCCGGATGCAGCCGGTTCCACCGTTCCACGCTCAGCGCCTCGCGCCGCAGCTCGTTGTAGCTGGTCACGTTCCACACGTCGGCCGGAATCTGGTACCGCTCCCACAGCAGCCGCTGCGCCCGCAGCGCCTCGTTCAGCATCGACGCGCTGCCCCAAAGTTGCGCCCGCGCCGTTCCCTGCGCGCTCCGGCTGACCCGGTAAATGCCCTTCAGAATCCCCTCGACCGTGCCCTCTTCCTGCGGCATCGGCGGCTGCGCGTAGTTCTCGTTGCCCAGCGTCAGGTAGTAGAAGACGTCCTCGTTGTCCTGGAACATCCGCCGCAATCCGTCCCTCAGGATCACCGCGATCTCATAGGCGTAGGCCGGATCGTAGGCCACGCAGTTCGGCACCGTCGAGGCCAGCACGTGGCTGTGCCCGTCCTCATGCTGCAGTCCTTCGCCGTTCAGCGTCGTCCGCCCCGCCGTCGCCCCCAGCAGAAAGCCTCGCCCGCGCGAGTCGCCCAGCGCCCAGATGAAGTCGCCCACCCGTTGGAAGCCGAACATCGAGTAGTAGATGAAAAACGGGATCATCGGCAGGCCGTAGTTGGCATACGCCGTCGCCGCCGCCGTGAAGTCCGCCAGCCCGCCCGCTTCCGTGATGCCCTCTTCCAGAATCTGCCCGTCCGGCGCTTCCTTGTAATACAGGAACTGCTCGCTGTCCACGGGCTTATAGAGCTGCCCCTGGGGCGCATAGATCGAAACCTGCCGGAACAACGATTCCATGCCGAACGTCCGCGCCTCGTCGGGAATGATCGGCACCACCCTGTGGCCCAGTTCCTTGTTCTTTAAGATCGTCTTAAGGATCGCCACGAACGCCATCGTCGTCGACACCGGCCGCCCGGCCGAGCCCTTCAGCGACTCGGCGAACTCGCTCAGCTCGGGAACGTTCAGCGGAACCAGCGCTCTGATCCGCGCCGGCAGCGCCCCGCCCAGCGCCTTCCGCCGCGCTTTCAGGTACTGCATTTCGGGCGAATCTTCCGGCGGCCGATAGAAGGACACCGTGTGCACCGTGTCTTCCGGGATCGGAATGCGGAACCGCTCGCGCAGCCGCAGCAGCTCCGCCTCATTCAGCTTCTTCTGCTGGTGCGTCGTGTTGCGCCCTTCGCCCGCCTCCCCCATGCCGTAGCCCTTCACCGTCTTGGCCAGGATGACGGTCGGCTGCCCGGTGTGGCGCGCCGCCCGCAAATACGCGTTGTAGACCTTCACCGGATCGTGCCCGCCGCGCCGCAGCATGCCCAGTTGCTCGTCCGAGTAATTGGCGACCAGCTCCCGCAGCTCGGCATCTTTGCCGCACAGCGCTTCGCGCACATACGCCCCGCCGCGCACGCTCATGGCCTGGAGCTCGCCGTCAACGAGTTCCTGCAGCCGGCGCGTCAGCGCGCCGTTCGGTTCGGCCTGGAACAGCGGATCCCAATCGCTGCCCCACACCACCTTGATCACGTTCCATCCGGCGCCGCGGAGCTGCGCCTCCAGCTCCTGCATGATGTTGCCGTTGCCGCGCACCGGCCCGTCCAGCCGCTGCAGGTTGCAGTTGATCACGAAGATCAGGTTGTCCAACTTCTCGTTGGCCGCTATCTGCAGCGCCCCGCGCGACTCCGGCTCATCCATCTCCCCGTCGCCCAGGAACGCCCACACCTTGCGATCCGTCGCCGCCAGCAGCCCGCGGTGCTCCAGGTAGCGCATGAACCGCGCCTGGTAAATCGAGTTGATCGGCGCCAGTCCCATCGACACCGTCGGAAACTGCCAGAAATCCGGCATCAGCCAGGGATGCGGATACGAGCTGAGCCCCGGCGATTCCCGCAGTTCGTGGCGGAAGTTCTTCAGGTTCTCTTCCGTCAGCCGCCCTTCCAGGAACGCGCGTGAATACATCCCCGGCGAGGCGTGGCCCTGGAAGTAGATGAGGTCACCCGGTTGGTCGCCGGGCTTTTCACCGATGCGCGCCCGAAAGAAGTGGTTCATGCCGACTTCGACCAGCGTCGCCGCCGAGGCGTAAGTCGAAATGTGCCCGCCGATCCCGTCGTCGTACTTGTTGGCGCGCACCACCATCGCCACCGCGTTCCACCGCACCAGGCTCTTGATGCGCCGCTCCAGCTCCCTGTCGCCGGGGTAGGGCACCTGCTCCTCCACCGGAATCGTGTTGACGTACGGCGTGTTCGCGCCCAGCACCGCCGGCGCGCCCTTCTTCGACGCCTCAATCGCCAGCCGCTCCAACAGGTAGCGGGCCCGTTCCGGCCCGCCCTCCTCAATCACCTGGTCCAGCGCCTCAACCCACTCCTGGGTCTCTTGGGGATTCAAGTCCTCGAGCTTGGCATCGCGCATTTTCAGCATGGGGCTCCAGAGCGGGAAACTTCCTTCAAGCTTATCTGCCATTTATGATGCGATCAATCCTCTTGGAGTCGCGCCAATCCCCCCTCCCGAAAGGGCTTTCGGTACCGTCGCCGTATCCTTAAATGGCTCATCGGGATGCGGCCCGAGAAAATCTGCTTCGCGCGGCTCCATCGCCAGGATGGGCGAGCTAGCCTGGAATGACGAATGCGGAGGGGATGCGTTCGTCGAGCGTCGCAAGAACGGCGTTGTGCGCCCGCGCCAGCTCCGCCAGGTGACCGTCGGTGGTTTGCCGTCCCGTCTTTACCCAGGCGGGAAGGCGGGAGATGTCATGGTCGTCGCCGATGAAGCCGAACGGGACCGCCTTCTGTCGCATCAGTCTTGTTAGGAGCGTCTTCGAATCTGCGACGGTCAATCCGTATTGCGGAGCCTGAGACAGAACGCGAACGAACCCCAGTTCCGTGATGGCGCAGGTGAGTATTTCGTGGCTTGTCAGATTGCCGAAACCGCGCAGCCACAGGCTCACGCGGGCATGAAACTCGTGTTCGAGAAAACCAAGCGCGACCAATGCGTTCACGTCGAGCAGGTATCTCATGGGAGGTCCGACAGAATCTCCTGCACCTGCCCGCTGGTGAGCTGCGGGGCGCCCGGCCCGGCGCTGAGAACGGGGAGACCGGTCAGCGGGTCGCGCCGGAAGAGCGCACGAGCAGGCCGCGAGTGGCGAGGGGTCAGGACGATCTGCCCGCTCTTCACGCTGGCGTCGAGAGAGTCGCCGGGCGCGAGTCCGAGCTTGCGGCGGATGGAAACGGGAAGAACCACCTGGCCCCTGCTGGAGATACGGGTCTGCACGGTAAGAATATCTTACCACGCACGGGTCCGATTGAGTATACCGCCCCCAGATTGAATGGCATTGATCACCTTTCGAAGTGAGTATATGACTGGCTGGGCACGCGCGCGGATGCGCTCATCCGTTGCCTGCGGATTCCGGAGCGCTCGCCCGTGGGCGGCGATATCATCGTGGAGTATCTGCATCAGCAATCAATAAGGAGAAGGAACGCATGCAGCGCCTGATGATCTGCGTTCTAGTCCGGGCGGCCGCCATCCTCGCGGTGCAGGCGCAGGGCGCAAAGCCCGAGGCGAGAAACGAGAGTGCGACTCTCCGGGAGCTTCACGAGAGGTTGCGCCACCCGGATGGGGACTCTCACGACGATTACCTCCTCGCGTTTGGGATAGGGAATGAACAGACAGTTCCGCTGCTCCTGGAGCGATTTAGGCACGACTTCGGGTATCCTGAGCCGCCGCCAGTGCTCAGCGAGAAGGCAGGTTTCGTCTGCACTCAGGTGCACTTGGCGGACGCGCTGCGCAGGATCACGAACACGGACCAGGGCATGTACTACGCGCGGTGGGCCAAGTGGTGGGATGCGAACAGGGATTTCTCGATGGACAGGTGGGTCCACGATGGATTTGTCGAGCGTGGTCTTCACCCCTCGAATCCCGTGGACGACCGGTTCGCAATGGAGCTTATCGAAACGCTGACAGATAAGCGGGAGTTCGTAGTAATCAACGCGAGCCGCATGTTGAGTCAGGCGCCGCCCGAAAAGCGAATGGAATGGCTGGATGCAGCGGCCTGGTCGGATCAGCCCAGGCGCCGCCTGGTGCATTG
>Ga0074045_10002945_pt1 | contig 15506 bp, 9 predicted proteins | sample BogForMeECP23OM2_FD_94442 | JGI IMG/M metagenome (GOLD analysis project Ga0074045, IMG submission 94442) | Bog forest soil microbial communities from Calvert Island, British Columbia, Canada - Bog Forest MetaG ECP23OM2 | ecosystem: Environmental > Terrestrial > Soil > Wetlands ...
AAGCGATTCGGATCGAGCGCGATACTCGCTGCGACCTCGTCCCAGCCATCGTCGATAGCTTCCACACGGGGACTCCGCACGACGCCGATCGGGTGAAGCGTCACGAGATCCATGCTTGTCTCCCCGAGTGTGCTGCGGTTCCAGAGGTCAAGCGACAAGCCTGCTTGCGGCTCCGCTCCCACAGAGAGCGTACAAGAGCCCCAGGAACCAGGATCGTGGCGGCGTTCTCATTGCGCGTGGTGCTCGCCCTCCCCTCTCGTTCACAGCGGGCCTCGGGCGCGAACGACCTTTTCTTCGGGGGGGAGCCGGCTGCCAAATCGGCCGGCATTGACGGCGGCCTTTTGCGGTCACGGGACGAGGCTCATGCCCGCCCGTAACCATCTCGTGGTTTGCCGCGTATCCATCACAGGAAGCGCAGCAACGCAGCAAGGTAGCCGGCGCTGTGAGCTCGCCAAGCGAATCCTTCCCACCGGAATTCAACGCTGAAGGTGGGGCTCCGGCGCCGGTTTTGCTGCTGCGCTCGATCGGGGTGTGATTTCACCGCCAGCCTCTCCTCGGACGGCGGGCCAGGGGTGTTGCGAGTGCCGGCGCCGGCGAGTTAGCGAGCTCCCCTACAAATCGCTGCCCGGCGCCGGCCTCGCACAGACCGCCCCGACGCATCAGGGGCGATCTGTGCCCGGTGGGCCTCTCGGCTAGATGCGGATCGAACCGGCGCGAATCAGCTCCGCAAGCTGTCCGCGTTGCTCTGCGTCGAGCAAAGCGTGCAGCTCCTCGAGGGCCTTCGCGACCGCCTCCTCGACGCGCCGCGCGGCTGCCGCCCGGCGTTCACCCGCGGCACTGACCTGCGTTCTACCGAACACGTCCGTCTCCAGGGCATCGGCGAGTTCCGCGGCCGCCCGTCGCTGATCAAGGGAGGCCTGCGCGCGTTCGAGCTTCAGCTTCTCGAGAATCCGCGCGAGGGACGTGGTCTGCTCGGTCGAAAGTTCAAGTCGCCAGGAGAGAAAGCGCAACGGTCTTCGCACGCCCAATCCCAGACCGCCGAAGACATCATCCTCATCGAAGCGCCGGCTTGCAAAACGCCGGGCTTGAGCGACCTCTTCGCGACCCCATTCCTGCAACCAGCGGGGTGAAGGTCCGCAACCCGCGTAGGCGAAGGGAGAAACACCGGAGTGCCGATGCCAGTGGCGAGAGAAAAATGAATGCATTTGAAGACTCCTCTCGCGGGGGCTTTGCGCACCCCGCGGAGCTTCGGCACGGGCTCGATGCCTCGCGCCGGCCGGCGGTAGACCGACGATTTCAAGATGCATCGCGAGGGGACTTTCGGCAAGGCAGCTCACATGCTCGGATCCGCGCCCATCCATCGCGGATCCCTTCGTGATCGGTGGCTAGCGAGCCGGCCGGGGGTGCGCTTGCCCCTCGGCGGGTTGAAAGCGGCGTCAGCATGAGACTAGGATCCGTCCGCGCCCCGCGGAGGAGCCCTGATGGGTGTGGAGCTCGACTTTCGCTCGCCTGCTTTTCGTGCGAATCCCTACCCGTTTTATGAGCGATTGCGAAGAGAGGAGCCCGTCTCGCGTCACGAGGAGCGTGGGGTTCGTTTGTGGCTCCTCACGCGCTGGGCGGACGTCGCGGGAGTCCTGAGGCATCCGGGTGCCTCCGTGGATCGTCCATTCCAGCCTCGGCCCACGCCGCTTCCACCGGGTGTCAGGGTCGAGACGCTGCATCCGTTGGCCCGCGCTTTGCGCGCACTCTCGCGCGTCATGCTGTTCCGCGACCCGCCGGACCATACGCGCCTTCGCGGGCTCGTGAACAAGGCCTTCACTCCCCGCGTCGTGGAACGTCTGCGACCTCGGATCGACGCCGTGGTGAAGGAGCTCCTGGACCCGTGCGCCGACGATGGTGGCATGGATCTGATCTCCGAACTCGCGACGCCCCTCCCCATCCTCGTCATCGCTGATCTGCTTGGAATCCCCATTGAGGACTACAAGGAGCTCAAGCGCTGGAGCGACGATCTTGCCCTTATGCTCGACGGGTCCATCGCCGCGCAGGTTGCGCCGCGCGCGGTGACAAGCGCCAGTGAGTTCGTGGACTACCTGCGAAAGGTCATGGCACGGCGCCGCGCGGAGCCGGGGGATGATTTGCTCTCCGAGATGCTCGCGGTGCAGGAGAAGGACGATTCTCTCACCGAAGACGAAATCCTAGGGACGAGCGTTCTGCTGCTCGGCGCCGGGCATGAGACCACGACGAATCTCATTGGAAACGGCGGCCTCGCCCTGCTGCACCATCCGAGCGAGCTCGCTCGCCTTCGGCGGGAACCTGAGTGCCTGGCCAACGCTGTGGAGGAATGCCTGCGCTTCGACTCGCCGGTACAAGCCACTTCCCGCGTGCTGTCGGAAGACGTCGAGATTGGAGGTCAACGCATTCCCAAGGGCGATGAAATCGGCCTTCTCCTCGGGGCCGCAAACCGCGATCCTGCCGTCTTTGCGAAGCCCGACCGCTTTGAAGTGGGTCGCGAGGAGGCACGCCAGCATCTGTCCTTTGGGCACGGGATCCATTTCTGCCTCGGAGCGAACCTCGCGCGCGCCGAAGGACAGGCGGCCTTCGCCGGCCTGTTGCGCCGGTTCCCTGATCTCAGGCTCGCGGAGGACGCGCTCGAGTGGCGACCCGGCTTCCTGTTCCGTGGCGTGGAGCGCTTGGCGCTGCGCTTCTAGCCCTCGGGATCACGGAGCGACACGCGCTTTCCCGTGCTCGACTGCGTAGACCGGGGGGGCGAGAAGGGGTCGCCATCCCCACCGGAACCGACTCTCGGGGTGAACACGTCCGCCTTGAAGCCCCCAAAGACCGCGAACCTATAGTGCTGGAAGAAGCACCCTACGTCGTGGAACCCCGCGTTCCTGAGCCAGACGAGCTGGTCCTCGAGGGTATCGGTCCGATCGAGCTGCATCCGTTTTTGTGCGGCGGCAAGATCGGCCTGGGAGACCCCTCGTTCACGCACCTGTGCGAGCCATGCTGCCGCGTAGATCTCCTCCAGGCGCGGAGTGGAACCGCGGACCTGGTCCGCGTTGAGAAAGACGCCGCCCGGCCGAAGCGCTCGATGAATCCGAGCGAAGAGGTGCTGCTTCGGAGCTGCATCCAGGTGGTGGATTGCGAGGGCGGACACGACCGCATCGAAGGAGCCCGAGAACTCCGCCTGCGCCAGATCAGAGATCAAGAAGTGTGCCCGCCCTTCCTCTGCGGGTCGGGCAAGACGCGTGCGGGCTTGCGCGAGCATCGCTCCCGCCAGGTCTACGAGCGTGAGATCGGCGCTCGGATAGGCCGCGGAGATCCTGGCGGCAAGGAGCCCCGTGCCCGCACCGAGGTCGAGAATGCGCGGTGCGGAGCCGCTCGCGAACGGAAGGCGCTCCACCACGGTTTTGTAGAAGTCCTCGAAGCAGGGGACGAGCTGTTGGCGCGTTCGGTCGTAGTCCGTCGCCGCCGCGTCGAATGCGGCTTGTACAGCGCTTGCGGAGGGCGGGGGATTGGGCTGGCCCACGGCTCATTCTCCACGTAGCAGCAAGAGGCCGCGCTCCTGCGCGGCCGTAGCAAACGGAAAAACTGGCGCAGTCCCGCGATTTTTAGCGCAGCGCCGTTTCTTGGGCTGGTGGAGGTACTCCCTCTACGTTCAAAGCGTGCCTTACTGCCCCAGGCTTCTCTCCCCTTCATGGGAACGCGAGCCACACCTGGCGCCCGGAGGATACCGGTCGCCTCGTGACCACCTCCCCCAGCGCATTCGCGTCGTGGCACGTTCGATGCACTGAGACCGGCTTGGAGCTTGCGCTTCTGCGGGAAACACCAACGGCTCAAGCCCGGTACTCTGTTGTGAGAGCCCGCACGGGTTCGCGGGCGCCGGCCACTTAGGCGGGCCACCGTTTTCTTCGACGGTGAACGGTGTCCAACGCGCTCGGCTATTCTCTGGTTCGCCAGGCGGTGGAGAGGAGTCACGTTCCACTGTTGAGGAGGGGAAATGGACCAGTCTGAGATCAAGCTCCATGGCCACCGCGTGAGCTTTCGCAGCGCGGGCAGTGGCCCACTGCTCGTCCTCATTCATGGAATCGCGGGAAGGGCCTCGACCTGGGAAGAGGTCGCCTGGGGCCTGCGCCAGCGGTACACGATCGTGGCTCCCGATCTCCTCGGCCACGGCGACAGCTCGAAGCCGCGCGGCGACTATTCCCTGGGCGGGTACGCGAATATGCTGCGGGACCTGCTCGGTGCGCTTGGCTTCGAACGGGCGACGCTTGTCGGACATTCCCTTGGCGGTGGGATCGCGATGCAGTTCGCCTATCAATTCCCCGAGCGTTGTGAGCGCCTCGTCCTCGTGTCGAGCGGCGGCCTGGGACGCGAAGTGCATCCCCTCCTCCGTTCGGCGATTCTTCCGGGTGCGGGGATCGTGTTGCCGTGGCTCTGCGCAGAGGGGACGCGCAGCGTGGTCGCGCAGGCCACCCGGTGGTTCGGACGGCTTGGACTCCGGGCCGGCGCCGACCTCGAGGGGGTGTGGCAAGGATTCGCCTCCCTGGGCGACGCCGACGCGCGCCGGGCCTTCCTCTCGACGGTGCGCAGCATCCTCGACGCCGGCGGTCAGCGGGTGAGTGCGAGCGACCGTCTCTATCTCGCCGAGGAGCTTCCGACGCTCATCGTGTGGGGAGAGCGCGATCCTCTCATCCCTGTCCGGCATGCCTATGCGGCGCACGAGCAGATTCCCGGAAGCCGGCTCGAGGTGTTCCCGAACGCAGGCCATTTCCCGTACAGAGACGACATGCGGCGCTTTGTGGAGGTGCTCCTCGACTTCTGCGCGACCACTCAACCCGCCGAGCTCAGTGAAGCCCGCCTGCGGGAGCGGCTGCGCACGGGCGCAACCCCCAAGGCCCCGTCGGAGGCGAGAGAGCAAACCAGTCGCGAAAACCTCGGAGAGGGCGTGAGCGCGAGCAGGCTCTCGGGCTAGCGACCCTCCCGGCCCCCACCGCGAACCGCCGAGCAGGAACGCGACTCGCACACCGCGCCGGCGGGGATCGCTGGCCCCGCTGCGTGGAGTCTGCGGTCAAAAGGCACGTCCCCGGTGCTTTCAAGTGGATCCAGGGACTCGGGTCGCCGCCGCTGGGCAACCCGAGTTCGTTTCGGGAATATTCCTGGGAGAGCGAAGGCCTCTGGCGAAGCGCCTTCATGCACGCCCACACTGCCTCGCGCTCGAGAGAGAGTCCCGCTGGTCGCAGGGGATGAGTGCGCGGCAAGCCTCGGGGGACGCCGAGGTACGCGGGCTCCGCAACGCGAGAAGGACGACAATGACCACACTTGCGACGCCCATCCACACTGCGACCGGGAAGCAGGGCGTTCGCGCGCGGGCGGCTGATCGCGTCTGGTACGCCTATGCCGCCCGCCTTCTCCCCCCACCTCCTGCGGAGCTGGGTCGGTGGGTGGATCTCGGCTGTGGACAGGGAGAGTTTCTTGAGCTTGCGCAGGGGGTTGGTCCCGCAGGCTTCGGGCTCGACTTCAGCTCTCACAATGCCCTCGCGGTGCGACGGGATGGGCGCTCTGCGCTGGTCGCGGATTTGAACCGCCCACTCCCCTTTCGAGATCTCTCGTTGGACGGGGCGTCACTGATTGAGGTGATCGAGCACATCATCCACGCTGAAGAGCTTCTCCAGGAGCTCTCGCGCGTGATCCGCCCTGGCGGCTGGCTCGTCCTCACGACGCCGAATGTCGCTCACCTCACCTACCGATGGCGGGCCCTGACCGGACATCCGCCCAAACAAGAGGGCTACCACTACCGGTTCTTCACGAAGAAGACCCTCCGTCGGAGCCTCGAGCGAGCGGGCTTCCGTCTGGTCGGCAGAGCCTCCTTCGGCAAACAGTCCATGGCGACCAAGCTCGGCCGGCTTGCCGGTCGCGGCCGGAGCTACAAGTTCCGCTACCAAGTTCCGGGGGCCATGGAAAGCCTGCTCGCGCAGCACTTCGTATGGCGACTCGAACGAACCGAAGCGGAAGGACGCCCGGCCGCACCGCCGGGGGGTGCGGTGTAGACGGACATGGATGTGCGGGTCCCAGACGCTCTCCCGAAATCGCCCTCGCTACTCCGTTCACCGCCCAACGCCATACGCCGGCTAAGGACCTAGGACGCTGCTCACTCGACGGATCGTCGCGATTGTGGATTTCTCGCGTCGCCGCGCGATCTCCCTCGTCGTGGCAAGTCTCGTACTCGCGACGCTGCTTGCGGTCTACGCGGCAGGGCATCTCAGCCTGAACGCCGACACCTCGAATATCGTTTCAAGCGACGCCCCCTTTCGCAAGCTCGACAAGGAACTCGATGACGCGTTCCCCCAACGCACGGATCGGTTGGTGGTGGTGATCGATGCGCAGACCGCGGAACAGGCAGACACCGCCGCAAAGGCCCTCCTGCAGCGACTTGGCCAGACTCCCGGGCTGTTCAAATCCGTACAAGATCCCATCGGCGACGAGTTCTTCAAGCGAGATGGCATGCTCTTTCTCTCGGCCCAGGAACTCTCCCAGATCATGGAGCAGCTGATCCGTGCCCAGCCCATGATTGGAGAGCTCGCGCCGGATCCAAGCGTGCGCGGTCTCTTTCACGCGCTGAGCCTCTCGCTCGAGGGCGTCGCGCAAGGCGAGACCAGCCTCCACGAACTCGAGCGACCGTTCAATGCGATCGCCGACTCTGTGGAGGCGTTGCTCGCCGGCACGCCCCGCCCTGTATCCTGGCAAACCCTGCTGACGGACCGGCCGCCGACCGCCGACGACCTGCGACGCATCCTGCTCGTCCAGCCTGTCCTCGACTATGAAGCGCTCCGACCGGGCGCACGGGCAAGCGCTGCAGTGCGCGACGCGGCCCGCTCCCTCCACCTCACACCCGACCACGGTGTGCGGGTCCGGCTGACCGGTGAAGTTGCCCTGTCCGACGAGGAGTTCGGCTCTCTCACCGAAGGCGCCGGTGCCATCGCAGGCTTGTCCTTTTCTCTCTTGTGTCTTTTCCTGTGGCTTGCAGTCGGGTCCTTCCGGCTCGTCACCGCCATTCTCGGGACGCTCGTGGTCGGGCTTGTGTCGACGGCTGCCTTCGCCGCGGCAACGATCGGATCTTTGAACCTGATATCGGTCGCCTTTGCGGTGCTTTTCGTCGGGATCGCCGTCGATTTTGGCATTCAGTTCGCCGTCCGTTACCGCGACTGTCGCCACCGAATTCCAGATTTCGCTGAGGCCTTGCGTGCTGCTGCCCGGGCGATGGCGACGCCGCTCTCCCTCGCCGCCGCCACCACCGCGGTGGGATTCTATTCGTTCGTTCCAAGCTCCTACGCCGGCCTCCGGGAGCTCGGCCTGATCGCCGGGACGGGGATGCTGATCGCTCTCGTATTGAACTTCAGCCTCCTGCCGGCGCTCATCACGCTGCTGCGCCCCGCCGGGGAGGCGGAGCCCGTCGGGTTCGTGGGCGCGGATCGAATCGATCGCTTCCTGGTGGAACGACGCCGCGAGATCGCGCTTCTCGCCGCGCTCCTCGCGCTCACAGGCATCGCCGTCTTGCCGCGCCTGCGTTTCGATTTCGATCCTTTGCATCTCAAGAACCCGCACACCGAATCGATGGCCACGCTGCTCGAGCTCATCACGAGTCCGAACGCCACGCCCTACACCATCGACATCCTTGTCCCCTCGGCTGCCGCGGCGGCGGCGCTGGTGCCGCGCCTCGAGGCTCTTCCGGAGGTGGATCACGTTCTGACCATCAACAGCTTCGTGCCCGAGGACCAACCGGAAAAGCTCGCGACGGTCGCGGATGCGGCGTTCCTCTTGCTGCCAACGCTCACCCCCACAGCCACGGCTCCGGCGCCTGCGGACGCCGCCGTGCTCGAGGCCACGGCCGAACTCGCGGGCAAGCTGCGGAGTCTGCCTCCTCCGAGCGCCGGGGATGCAGCCGCCCTGCGCCTCGCGAATGCGCTGGGGGGCGTCCTCCACGCGACGCCGCCCCCGCTCGAAACGCTCCAGGCGACGTTGGTGGGAGATCTGCCACCCTTGTTCACCGACCTGCGCCTGGCGCTCTCTGCGGGGCCTGTGACGCTCGAGACACTTCCTGATGACTTGGTTCGCGATTGGGTCACTCCCGACCAGCGCATGCGCGTCGAAGTCTCTCCCAAGGGAGATGCGCGAAACAACGCCACGCTCGAGCGCTTCGTCGAGGCGGTTCGCTCCGTGGCTCCAAACGCTTCCGGATCCCCGGTGACGATCCAGGAATCCGCACGCATCGTCGTCCACGCGTTCATCGGCGCGGGGATCATCGCTCTTGTCGCGATCAGCCTTCTGCTGTTTGCAGTGCTTCGCCGAGTGCTCGATACGCTCTTGGTCCTGGCTCCCTTGCTGCTGGCTGGTCTTTTGACGATGGCGACCAGCGTGCTGATCGGATTGCCGCTGAATTTCGCCAACATCATCGGGCTCCCGCTGCTGCTCGGCATCGGGGTGGCGTTCGACATCTATTTCGTCACAAACTGGCGGGCGGGGATGGATCGGCCGCTTCAATCGAGCACGGCGCGTGCAATCCTGTGCAGCGGTCTCACCACTGGGACGGCCTTCGGAGCACTCGCCGCATCGAGCCACCCCGGCACCTCGCAGATGGGCATTCTGCTCATGCTCGCCCTCGGCTTTACCCTGCTCTGCACACTGCTCATCCTGCCGTCGCTCCTCGCCCTGGCTCCGCGCGGACTCCACCCCGCGCACCGCGATTCGGCCTGAGAGAAGAGCGGGAGAAGGGCTCGCGATGCTTGAAGGAGGAGTCCGCGCTCCGCGCGCTCTCTTGCCGAGGAACTGGAATCGTCCAGATCGCTACGGATTCGTGGCTTCCCCTTCGGGCAAAGGCCTCATTCGGGGGAGCGTGAACCAGAACGTACTCCCACGGCCCGGCGCACTGTCGACCCCGATCTCCCCCCCGTGGGCGCGCACCACATCGCGTGCGATGGAAAGACCGAGACCGGCTCCGCCACCCGGACCACCTGGCCCGCGGTAGAACTTCTCGAAGATACGCCCTTGCTGGTCCTCGGGGATGCCCGGACCGGAGTCGGTGACCTCGAAGCGCACGCTCGCGGTGTCTTGGGAGGCGCGAAGGGAAACCCGTCCTCCTCTCGGCGTGTGCTGCAGCGCATTCTCCAACAGGTTCTGGAAGACGAGGCGCAGACGCTGGAGATCGGCTCGAACCCGGGCTTCGTCGAGAACGGGTTCCACCTGAAGGGTCACGTTCCTTGCCTGGGCCTCAGCCCGGTGCGCCTTCGCGGCCTGCTCAAGCAGAGCCTCGGCAGCGACGTCCTCCAGATCGAGGGGAATCGATCCGGACTGAAGCCGGGCAAGGTCGAGCAGTTCCTCGACGATCCCCTGCAGGCGCTCGCATTCCTCGCGGCTCGCGTAGAGCAGGTCCTGCTGCTTCGCACTGAGGGGACCGGCGATCCCCTCGAGGCAGAGATGGATCGCCATTCGTAGGGAGGTGAGCGGAGTCCGAAACTGGTGGGCGACGGTCGAGACCAGATCGTTGCGGAGCTCCTCGAAGCGTCGGAGCCGTGTCACGTCCTGCAGGACGACGGTCGCTGCCACGATTCCCCCGCCCTCTTCGTACACAGGCTCCGCCCGCGGCAAGAAGACGCGCTCGCCCTCGGGACGCTGCACGGAAAAGGATTCATCGAAGCTCTTGGGGACAAACGAACCCTTCCCTTGAAGGACCGGCGCCCGCACCGCATCCAGCGCCTCGCGCAGCCGCGGCTCGAGCAGATTCAGGCTCGGTGCCGCGCGGTCCTCAGGCGCAAACAGACCCTCTGCGGCAAGGTTGGCGCTTAGGATGCTGCCGTCGGGGGAAAACACGAAGACGGGATCCGGCAGGCTGTTCAGGGTCGCCTGCGCCGCAAGCTGGGCTTGCAGCATTTCTCCGAGGGAGCTCTTGCGGTACTCGTCGATCCGGTCGGCCATGGCGTTAAAAGTGGCTGCAAGCTGAGCGATCTCCGCACCACCCCGCGCATGTGCGCGCACTGCGAAGTCGCCCCGCCCGAACTGCTCGACGGCCTGCCCGAGAGCGGTCAACGGCTGAAGTGTACGCGTGGCAAGGTACCAGGAACTTGCGAGCCCGACGGCAAGTGCAACGACGGTGGCCGCGAGCATCTCCCAGCGCAGGCGCTCTGCGTCCTCACGGTTCTTCTCGCTCTTCGAGACCATGGCATCCTGGTTCATTTCCAGGACTCTGTCGGCGTCGGCTTTCACGGGTCGGAAGCCGGGCTCGAGCTGGTGCAGATAGCAGTCCTCGACCTCCGGGCGGCTCGCCCTGCCCAAACAGTCATCCAGCCGCTTCTGGTACTCCTCCCACTTCGTTCGAAGAGCTTTTGCCAGCTCGGCCTCACCGGGTTCGGTGATGTTTCCTTCTTCCGCCCGCAGCGCAGACTCGAAGTTGCGCCGTTCCTCCTGTTGGCGGGGAACGGCGAGCTCGGGATGGCCCGAGGCCGCAGCCCGTGCCGCGTCCTCGAGGCGTTCGAGTGCCTCCTTCATCCTCTGCGCGGCCAGAACGCTTCGGTAGTTGTCCGACAAGATGGCTTGGGAGGTTTGTCCGAGCCGCCCGGCCTCGCTGGCAGCAAGCGCGCCGATCAGCGCAAGCACGATCGCCAAGGGCGCCACCGCCAGCATGAGGTGCGCACGTACAGTCACGCGGCGTGATCCCGTTCGTGTGCTCCCACGATGTGAAGATCGAAGTTCTCGGCCTGGCGGACCATGCGTGCCACGAAATCCCTGCCAAACAGGCGTCGCCACCACGCTGTGTGGCTGCGGCCGACCAGAATGTGGCCGACGGCGTGGGAGCGCGCAAAGTCGAGCAACGTCTCCACCCGATCGCGCCCCTGGAGACGGACGATCTGCGCGCCAAGCTCTCTTGCCTTTTCGATGTTCACGTGCAGGATGCGCTGGGCGCTGGAGTCGATTCGATGGGGCGCTTCACTCGGAGTTTCGACGTACACAACGTACCAGTCCGTATTGAGGCGCCCTGCAAGCCGCGATCCGCGTCTTAGGAGCGCGCCCGCACGCGGCGATTGCGAGGAGATGCACACCATGACCCGCTCGCTCGGTGCCCGGGGACTGCCTGGTTCGGCACCCGGTCGCCGGGCGTGGTCAAGGGCCGCACGGCCGAGGCTCTCGGCAACCTCCCGCAGGGCCATTTCACGGAGCATCGAGAGCTTATCGGGTTGAAAAAAATTCTCTAACGCGCGTTTCACCTTATCCTCGGCGTAGATCTTCCCGGCGCGCAGCCGCTCGAGTAGATCCTCCACGGCCAGGTCCAGGTTCACGACCTGGTCGGCCCTTTGGAGGAAGGTGTCCGGCACCGTCTCTCGGATCTCCACGTGGGTCGCCTGTTCCACCAGACCTTTGAGACTCTCGAGGTGCTGGATGTCGAAGGCACAGATCACGCTGATGCCGGCGTTCAACAAGTCGCACGCATCCTGGTAGCGTTTGGCGTTCTTGGATCCCGGGACGTTGGTATGGGCGATTTCATCCACGACCGCGACCTGGGGGTGGCGGGCGAGAACAGCATCCAAGTTCATCTCTTCGATCTTGAGACCCCGGTACTCGAAGACGCGACGCGGCACCAGCTCAAGGCCCTCAAGCAGTGCTGCAGTCTCGGATCGACCGTGGGTTTCGACGAAGGCCACCGCGATCTCGACGCCTCGCTTCGCGAGCGCGTGTGCCTCCTCGAGCATGCGGTAAGTCTTCCCCACGCCCGCAGCGAACCCGATATAGATCTTGAGCCGTCCGCGGCGCGAGCGTTCAACGAGCTCGAGAAAATCCGCTGCGGGTCTGCGCTCCACGTGGGATCACTCCCCCTCGCGCGCGAACGGGCGATCGTGGACAGGGCTCACGCGGACGGCACTCCCGGAGTTCGCGCATGACGCTGGACGTGGATCCATCGCTCCACCCCGCACCGGATCGCTGGCTTTCGTCCGTGCCACCCGAGAAACTTGCCAGAGTGTCGCCTGCGGCGAAAGGTGGGAACCGGGCGGCTCGCAGGGAGCATTCCCCACTCTTCGCAGATTGCGCCGCAACCCGAGGCACCGAGCTCCGCAGCTCGCCGCGCGAGAAGCTTCGTCCGAGGGTCACGGCGCCCCCCGCTTCGCGCCCTTGCGATCGACGCGCAAGAGCGGGCCCGCAAGCGGAGGCTCGCAGGGGAGCGGGTCGGCAGTGCGGCTTCCCTATCTCTCCCAGTGGACACGCAGTGCGAAGATGGAAACGGGGCCGCGGTCTCGGTTGAAGGCGGGATTTGTCACGTACTGGTAGTCGACGGTGACAAAGATCCACCTGAGCTTGGCCGCGTAGTACGTTTCGAGCACGATTTCAGGGGAATAGTTGAGCGCTCCGTCTCCGAGGATGAACCCGAGCCCGCCGGCAGCGAGGTAGTGACGATGCGGGTAGGAAAGCATGCTCTGCACCGCACCCACGCCGAAGGTGTCCTCCGGCCGACTCCAGGCCGTACCCTTGAGACTGAGCCCGAGGGAGATGGCTCTGTCGATCTCGGTAAAGGCCCAGGTCTCGCTGTGCCCGTCGTTCCATCCCAGGCGAGCAAAGGCCCCAAGATCGTCGGTCAACTCTTGGTCAATGCTGAGCCCCCCTCCGTACTTCTCGCGCGGCTCGCGTGTAAAGGTGATGTCGGGCGCGGTTGGATTTTGTCCCAACGCCGCCACATAGCTTCCGGCGTTTGAGCGGTTCACGAATCCGAGCAGGCGTGCCACCCCCGGGCGCCCTCCCAGCGCGTACCTTCCTTCGAGCTCGACCGTGTGACCCCACGCGTTCTTGATGGTCCAATCCAAGTTTGGGCCATTCGCGTCCTTGGGCTCCATGAAGCCCCCGTAGCGAAAGGAAAAAGGACCGGTCTCGAGCTCGATCACGCCGCCAATCGTGTAGCCCTTGGTGTCGGCGGGATAGTCCCAGGCACCGTTCTCCATGAGCGCCCAGTTCAGAAACTGGGTCCGCGGATCGTGGCTGTAGCGGTTGTCATCGAAGATATCCGGAGCGGCGAGCTTCCCGAATGTGAGGATCAGATGGGTCGACTGCCGGGTGCCCGCGAAATGCAGTGGATCCGCAGCCACGCTTTCCTCTTCGCCGCCAAGATCGATGGTCTGGCGCAGGAAGAGCCGCGCGAGCGTGAGCTCGGGCACGATGGTGTCCGCCCGCGTGGCCTCCCCGTTGGGAAAGGCCGCAATCCCCAGCGTCTGGCTAAGGCCGGTACCCTGTGTCACTTCGGGAACCACGAAGAGCTCGGCTCCCTGCCAGAGCCTTCGGCCCACAAAAAGCGTCATGGTCACGGTCTCTTGGAACTCGCCCTGTGCCTGAAGGCTGTTTGCGCCCTCATAGGGAGATCGAATGGCGAGCCGACCCTGCCCTACGAACGTCCCTTGAGCGTGAATGCTCCAGTCGTCCGGAGAAAGGGAGAGGGGATCGAAGCCCGGCTCCTCGGCGGTTGCGATCCGCGGAAGAAGGCAGAGTCCAGCGAGGAGACCAAGCCAGAGCTTTTGCGCGACCATGCGTCTCCGACCGGAGCGAGGAGCGAGGACATCTGCGCGCCCGGCGGAAGCCTGCGGTGCTTCCAATCCGAGCGAGCAGTGCTCGCGTCGCCAAGCGATGGACCGTTTCGCGCGCGCAGCCTAGCCAACGAACCGGGATCGAGGCCCGTAAACCAGGCTCAGGCTGTGCTAACCCCGCCCCGCCCGAGACCCCGCGGATGCTCTTTGCGGGAGGCCGCTTGCCCAGGGAGATCAAGTAGCTTCGCACTGCTAGAGGGATATCTCATGGTCCATCCAAGGGAATTGCTATCTAGCACGGCCGCGGAGCAAGCGGCGCCGGCGGACTACAGGCCTTCTCGGTACAGGCTCACGACCTCGAGTAGACTGTCGACGGTTTCGCGAATCTTGGGGGAATCGTCATCCCTCGGCCCATGCCCGTCCTCCTCTTTGGGAGGTCGCAGGTCCTGGCGGCGCACAAAGCGGTCGATCACACGATAGAGCTGCTCCGCCGTGAGCTCCTTGCGCTTGCGGATCAGTCTTGCGGTAATGAAGTCGATGCTGTCCCCGGTGATCCGGTCGTAGCGGTTGATCGTCGCAGAGCGTCGTGCGAGTCCCCGAAGGACGTCCCTCCGGCTGCGCGCGGATTGCTGGGCGGCGATCGCGACCAGTTCGCAGTACGCGCGCTGAAACTCCCGTGCCATGCGCGCCCGATGGGGTGTCACCCTGCGATCGCGCCTTGAGGCGTAGCTCGAGGCCGCGATCCGCAGGATCTCGGTGCCGGGAAGCGGACGCCCCAGCGCCAGCAGACGCGCTGGCAGCTCACGCAAAAGATCGCGAGTACAGTAGATCGCGTTCCAGGAGAGACCGTCCGGAACCCGATGCGGTCCCCGAGAGGAACGAGCGCGCTCGAACCAGGCGTGGGCCCGCCGCAGCCTCGCGAGCACCGGCTCTGCGCAGCGGAGAAGCTGCGGTTGGAGGGACGGATCAAATCCCAGCTTGTGAATGAACAGACGCTGTTTCGTTCGCTCAAACTCTTCATCGAAAAGACGGAGCACGGGGTCTTGTCGGAACGCGGCGAGCGGGGTCCTGCGTCCCCTGATCAATGTGTCCCGGATCTGTGCAAAGTTCTGGGCGATGTGGCGTGCCTTGCGCCGCTGCTCGGGGATCGTCGTAGACATCCGGTCTACGTCTTCGAAGCGGTACTCGCGATGGTAGAGGCCAAACTGTCGCACCGAGCCGTAGTCGATGATCCCGCCATTGGCGAGGATGTTGTCTCCGTCCCAATCCAGCCAACAAAAGACATACTCGCTTTCGAACGTCGCTGAGATGCGAGCGAACGTGCGCGCCGTCTCCTCTGCGAGATGGCGGTAGCGCGCCACCCCCTCGAGGGCTGGCCACTCGCCGTTGCCCACCCGGCGCTCGATGTACAAATCGATTGCGGCGCGCAGGGAAGCCAGATCGCCCCGCTTCGAGTGGACGAAGAAGTGCGAGGGACGCAAGAGACAGCGAGACGCGCGCACATTGATCGCGAAACCCTTCGGGAAGGCGATCACTGCAAGCACGCGCTCGGTGGCGATGGCGTTGCGGTGGAGGACCTCGCTCATGATCGCAGTGCCCAGTCCCTCGGCCAGCGCTGCGGTTCCGCAGCCGTACGACGCGTATCGATTGCCAGTCTTGAAAAAGCGCTTCTCGGCGGCCGTGGCCGGACAGAGCCGGGTCACTCCCGTCCCACAGCTCGACACGTCCCAGGTGACGCCGTGGGACCGGATACACCCGTTCCAGACGCTCCGGCCGTCGCCCGAGGTGCTCCCTCGCCGATCGGCGTGCTGGAGCTGCAGGTAGCGCGTGGCCATGTAAGTGCCCGCCAGACGATCTCGGGGCGGCACCTTGGTGTCGTGCTCGACGTCCCACTCGTTGATGATGACGAGGCTAAAGGTATCGAGGATGGCGCGCCGGAGAGCCGGTTTG
>Ga0074045_10002946_pt1 | contig 15505 bp, 12 predicted proteins | sample BogForMeECP23OM2_FD_94442 | JGI IMG/M metagenome (GOLD analysis project Ga0074045, IMG submission 94442) | Bog forest soil microbial communities from Calvert Island, British Columbia, Canada - Bog Forest MetaG ECP23OM2 | ecosystem: Environmental > Terrestrial > Soil > Wetlands ...
GGTTTCGGCATCCGTGAACCCATCGTTGAAGTTGGAAAACCCCTCTAAAATTGGGGTTTTTTCGAAAACTGTGACACTGAGAATTTGCAGAATTTTGTACAGACTCAAGTCGAGCCCCAATTGTTTTTTGACAATCGCCACCAACACGTAGATCGACAAGGCCACCCACGCTTGGGTCTTCACCGCATTCTCCGAGGTGCCGTAGAAAGCCTTGATGCGCAGGTGCTGTTTGATCCAGCGAAAAAACAATTCCACTTTCCAACGTGCCCGGTACAACTGGGCGATAGTCAAAGCCGGAAGGAGGAAATTGTTGGTCAGGAAGGTCAGTCGGGAGTCCTTCTCGGCATCGAAATAGTGGATGCGCCGCAAGGGATCGGGATAGCGCTCGGCCGTTCGCACTCCGGTCAGCAGAATGGTTTGGTCGCTTCGCAATCCCGCTGATCGTTCGACGGGGCGTGAGTTGCGACGGTAGAACTGCATATTCTTTTTGGCGCGAGTAACGAAGAAGGCGCAAGCCTGCGCCAAGAGATACAGGCGAGCAAAGTCCACATAACCGCGATCGAGCAAGTAAAACGCTCCGGCTTCGGGAAGCAACTCGTCCAGAATGTTCACGTCGTGAACTTGGCCGCCAGTCACATAAACATTGGTCGAAATGCTGCCGCGTAGATCCAGCAGCGTGTGCAGTTTCACCGCGCTTTTTCGGCGACGGAATTTTCCCCACGGGAAAAGTGAAAGGCACAAATCGATGGTCGTCGAGTCGAGGGCATACACCGTCTCGGACAACTCCACGCCGAAAGGCTCGTGGCGGTAAAGGTCGCGAGCGGCGGCAATCAGAACTTGAGCGAAATCGGCATAGATCCGCCAGTCGCGGTGTTCGTTGGCGTGTGCCAACGTGTTGCGAGAAACCTGTCCCCGGAAGCCCATATGATAGAGCTTGGGTTGCTGAGCACGAAGACAAGCTTCGATATCGCGAAGACTTTCGCGATAGGTGAGCTGAGCAAAGGCCAAACAAAGAAACTGATCCCAGCAGGAGAAATCTTTGACGTAACGATTGCCCTGGTACCGATCGACGCATATTTGAAACTGGTAGGTTGGGAGGAACTCCACGAGCTGAGAGAAAACGGTTCGGCCTTGGTTCATCTACTGCCTCCGGAGCAAGCTGGAAAGCAGTAGAATGGCGCCAAAACAGAGACAAAAAATTGAAATCGAAAAAACTCGCAGAGACCCCTTACTTTCGTTCAATCAAGCAGTTACGGTGGACTGGTCTGACTTTCTTGGGACAGCACTGAAGTGGGATCTACTTCTTCGTCTTTGGGGGCGGAACGAGTGCCACGGCCGCCTCAGTGGTGAGAAACAGGAAGGTAAAGGTCTCCTGCAGATAGAGCTGCACTGCGGAGTCGTTGTGGTTGAAGTAGCCGATGGACACATCCTGGCCAATGTGCAGCGAGAAATCGCCACCTCGCGTGGTCAGCACAAAGGCACCCTCGACCGCGGGTGCCCAGATAATCTTATCGTCGACGAGCCGCTTCACATGCTCGAGCACCGGGTATCCGTGATCGCTGGTCTCGGCGAGTGCAGTGTAGGCGTCCGCGCCCAGCAGCACCGAGTACGGGCCATTGACGCCGACAAGCCGCAGCCGGCTCAAGGCTTGGGCAACGGCTTCCGGGTACGCGCGCACATCGGCGGGGAGCGTCAAAGGCGGATTGCTGGTTCCCCTACGAATGCCCACGATACCGGCCGCGGCGTAGCCATCGAATATAGCTCCATCCTCGGCGAAGGCGATCTTGCGCGCGGCGTCCTTTGCCGGCTGCCAGTCGGAGTCATTGGCGCCACGATCGACGTCGTCGATTGCCTGGCGGTCCAGCTCGAACGGAGCCCGCAACTCGACCAGTGCCTTTACCTCTCGCTGCCTGGCGACGATGCCGTCTCGCGGCGGCGCGATCTTTTGCAGGTGGCCGGTGCCGACGGCGGACAGGCCCGTGCCTGCCGGACCTTGTACGTCAACCACGCGCCGTCCTGCGAGGTAGCGCTTCAGCGTGCGAGTTGTTTCCTCTTCGATCTGCGCCCAGGCCGGATCGGAAATTGGAGCCAGCTCACGATGCAGATTATTCATGGGAAATTTCTCCTTTTAGGGAACCGATAGACAGTGAACCATCGTTCTCCCTAGGAACGGAGGGGGAGGTTTCGACTGGCGGCGTGGCAGAAGGCGAGGTATCCGCGGGCAGGTCCTCGGCCATGCTATCCAAAAATGTTGCGGACGGCACGAAGAACAGGTTGCCGGTAACGGCGCGGCTGAAATCGAGCAGCCGGTCATAGTTGCCGGGGGGCCGGCCAACGAACATATTTTCGAGCATCTGCTCGACGGTGCGCGGCGAACGGCTGTAGCCAATGAAATAGGTGCCAAATTCACCTTGCGCGGCGCGGCCGAAGGGCATGTTGTCACGCAGGATTTTGACTTCTTTCCCGTCCTCGACAATCGTAGTGAGTGCGCTGTGCGCTGAGGTTGGCTTAACGGAATCGTCCAATTCAATGTCCGAAAGTTTCTTGCGGCCGATGATTCGTTCCTGCGCCTCCGTGGACAGCGCATTCCATCCATCCATATCGTGAAGATATTTCTGTACGATGACATAACTGCCACCGGCAAAAGTTTGATCCTCCCCGCCGACGAGAACAGCGTCGACGGCCTCCTGTCCCCTTGGGTTTTCCGTTCCGTCGACAAAACCGATTAGATCCCGGTCATCGAAATAGCGGAACCCGTGCACTTCGTCTTCCGGGGAAACCGCTTGACCGATACGCACCATGATTTGCGTGGCAAGCTCGAAACACAAATCCATACGCTTTGCACGAATGTGAAACAGTAAATCGCCTGGCGTGGACACGGCGTGACGTGTGCCACCGTGGATCTCACGAAAAACGTGCAACTCCCTCGGACGCGGCGTACCAAACAGGTGATCCCAAGCGTCGGACCCAAACCCCAGAACACAAGAGAGGCCGGCCTCGATATCGCGAAATTCCACCGCACGCAAGACTGCAGCTAAGTCTCCGCAGAACGACCGAATGGTCCTGCGGTGTTCGGTACCGGGTTTTAGCGTCACGACCAGGAAGATCGCGGCTCGCGTAAGTGGTGCGGCGACCGCTTGCGCGAAGCCAACAATCCCGCTTGCTTGTTCGGGCGCGCCCTTTGGATCGGACTTCATTGAATGTCATCCTGTTGGGCTGGCGGCATTTCGACTTTCGAAATGCCGCGCTTGCCATCGTATGCCAGCAATTGGACCGTCAGCTTACCATCGCCGCCCGGCGAAGGTCCACGCCGGCTCTTCGTGCGAGGGTTCGAGGTTGGCCCGGGCGGTTGCAGCGATATGGAAATAGATGTGGCCGGAGAAGGAGGTTACACCATCTAAGGAGAGCCGAGTTTCCCTCGTTTCCTTGGAAAGGATAAGGTCATGGCCAAGAAAGTAGCTGACTTGCTCGTAGATGTTCTCGCGGAAGCAGGAGTTAAGCAAATCTATGGTGTTTCCGGCGACTCGCTCAATGGCATCACCGATTCCATTCGTGAGAATAAGACCATTCAGTGGATCCACGTCAGACACGAAGAGACCGCAGCGTTTGCCGCGGGAGCGGAAGCGCATCTCACAGGGCGATTGGCCGTCTGCGCCGGAAGCTGCGGTCCCGGGAACTTGCATCTGATCAACGGGCTCTACGACTGCCATCGTAGCCGCGTTCCCGTGCTGGCTATTGCGGCGCAAATTCCAAGCAACGAAATCGGCAGCGGATATTTTCAAGAAACTCACCCCGAACATCTCTTCGCGCAATGCAGCCATTATTGTGAGCTCGTCTCTCAACCCGGACAGATGCCCCGCGTCTTGGAGATCGCCATACAAACTGCGCTGTCCCGCCGCGGCGTTGCCGTCGTCGTCATCCCGGGCGATGTGGCCCTCCGTGAGGCCGTCGAACAAGGGCCGCGTCTGCATTTTGCACCGCCGCAACCCAGCGTGTGCCCTTCTGATGAGGAAATCGCGACGTTGGCAAAAGTCCTGAACAATTCAAAGAAGACAACAATTTTCGGCGGGGCCGGCTGTGCCGGGGCTCATAGCGAGTTGATCGCGCTTGCAGACAAGTTGAAGGCTCCGATCGTGCACGCCATGCGCGGCAAGGAGTTCATCGAGTACGATAACCCGTTCGACGTGGGCATGACCGGCCTCCTCGGCTTTTCCTCCGGCTATCACGCCATGATGAACTGCGAGCTGTTGCTGATGCTTGGAACGGACTTTCCCTACCAGCAGTTCTTTCCCAAGGATGCCACGATTGTTCAAATCGATGTCCGTGGGGAGCAACTAGGGAGGCGCACAAAGGTTGACTACGGCTTTGTGGGCGATACAAAAACAACCCTTCGCGCCTTGCTGCCAAAATTGGACCAGAACCAATCAGATGAGCACTTACAGACTTCGCTCGAACATTATCGCAAGGCACGCAAGGGCCTCGATGAACTCGCCGCGGAGGAGCACGGCATGAAGCCCATCCATCCTCAATATGTGGCTCGCGTGCTTAATGAGCTTGCTGCCAAGGATGCCATTTTCACCTGTGATGTGGGTACCCCGACAATCTGGGCGGCACGATACCTGACCATGAATGGCAGCCGGCGCCTTCTCGGTTCCTTCAATCACGGGTCCATGGCGAACGCGCTCCCGCAAGCGATCGGTGCGCAGGTCAGTCATCCCGGGCGTCAAGTCGTTTCCTTGTCCGGCGATGGCGGCCTGGCGATGTTGATGGGCGACTTGCTCTCGCTTCGTCAGTTGCAGTTGCCGATCAAACTGATTGTCCTCAACAACAGCGCTCTGGCCTTTGTGGAATTGGAAATGAAAGCTGCCGGCATCGTCGATTTTGGCACGGACCTGCACAACCCAAATCTTGCCAAGCTGGCAGAGGCCGCCGGTCTTCTGGGGGTCAGGGCCGAGACACCGGATCAAGTTCGACCGGCGATTGAGCAGGCTCTCCAGCATGACGGACCTGCCCTGGTAGAAGCCATTGTGAGCCGGCAGGAACTCTCCATGCCACCGACAATTACTCTTGAGCAGATGAAGGGCTTCACCCTCTTTACGCTCAAGGTGGTGCTGAGTGGACGTGGCGACGAAATCGTCGATCTGGCAAAGACCAATCTCCTCAGATAACTGGGCCATGACGGTCAGAGCAAAAGAAAGGAAATTACGGGAATGGGTACAAAACAGCAGTTGACACAATCGGTTTTCCCCGTGGTCCCACGCGGGGTGGATCTGCTCAACCGCCACGAGCTAAACAAAGGCACGGCGTTCACCGAGGAAGAGCGAAGCAAGCTCGGCTTGCACGGACTTCTCCCGCCGCATCTCGAGAGCCTTAGTGAGCAAGTCGTTCGCGCTTATGAAGCCTACAAGCGCAAGGACGACGACCTGGAGCGGCACATCTATCTGCGCGCTTTGCAGGACACCAACGAAGTCCTGTTCTACAGGCTTCTACTGGACCACATCGAAGAAATGACTCCCATCGTCTACACTCCTGTCGTCGCCCTCGCGTGTCAGCAGTTCAGTCACATTTACCGGAGACCCCGCGGCCTGTTCATTTCTTACCCGCTGCGCGACTCCATCCCCGAACTCTTGCGCAATCGTCCCAATCGCGAGGTCGACGTCATTGTTGTCACGGACGGCGAACGCATCCTGGGGATCGGCGACCAAGGTGCCGGAGGTCTAGGAATCCCGATCGGCAAACTATCCTTATATACGCTCATCGGGGGGATTCGTCCGGAACGCACGCTTCCTATCGTTCTGGATGTAGGGACTAATAACAAGGAGAGGCTCAACGACCCTGAGTACCTCGGCTGGCGCCATGAACGCATTACCGGTCAGCCCTATTTCGACTTCGTGGATCAGTTTGTTCAGGCTGTGAAGCAGGAACTACCCAAAACATGTCTGCAATGGGAAGACTTTGCGACGCCCCACGCTCGTCCCATTCTTCAGCGCTATCACGATGAATTGCTGACGTTCAATGATGACATCCAGGGGACCTCCGCTGTCACCTTAGGAGCCATTCTGGGCGCGGTCAAAGTGACGGGCAAAAGCTTGAAGGACCAGCAGATCATCATGTTGGGGGCAGGCTCAGCCGGCATTGGTGTTGCTGATGGATTGCGTGCGGCAATGAAGGAGGGAGGCCTGTCCGAACAGGAGGCGCGCAGCCGCTTCTGGGTCATCGACAGAAACGGTCTGCTGCATTCAGGGCGCAAAGACCTTAGGCTGCGTCAATATATAAAGGTAGCAACCAGGTGCGAATAAAGATATACTTGGGTCTGCATGAAGAAGGATGAAATTTCACTGCGACGAAAGTTTTTCGACGTGTGGCCACTCCTTGACGAACGGAGTCGGCGACTCATGGCCGCCAGCGAAGCTCTCTCCTTGGGGTACGGAGGAGTTTCGCAGATACGGCGAGCCTGTGGACTTTCACGAAAAGCCATTGCCAAGGGGATACGCGAGATCGCTGATGGAAACACACTACCGGGACGTATTCGCCGATCGGGCGCGGGCAGGAAGAACATTGTGGAGCGCGATCCCAAGCTTCTGGTCTCGTTGGAGCGTCTGATTGAACCAGAAACGCGAGGCGATCCTGAATCTCCCTTACGCTGGATATGCAAGAGCACTCGGAATCTGGCCGCTCAACTGACGCGGCAGAAGCATCCGGTCAGTCATGAAAAAGTGGCACAGCTTCTGCGCGAGCAGAACTACAGCCTACAAAGCAACCGGAAGACGGAGGAAGGTGCGGATCATCCCGACCGCGACGCGCAATTCCGTCATATCAATGCACAGGTGAAGCGGGCCTTGGCGAAAGGGATGCCGGTTATATCGGTGGACACCAAAAAGAAGGAGTTGCTCGGAAACTATGATAATAGCGGCCAACAGTGGCTTCCCGCAAAGAAGCCGGTCAAAGTAAACGGGCACGACTTTCCTTCTCCTGACGTTCCCCGCGCCTATCCGTATGGCATTTACGACCTGGCGCGCAATACCGGGTTCGTCAACGTGGGGACGGATCATGACACGGGGGCATTCGCGGTTGCCTCCATCCGAGGGTGGTGGCGTAGCGAAGGCAGATCATTGTATTCGCGGGCTCAAGTGTTGCTGATCACGGCGGATGGCGGGGGTAGCAACGGCCCACGGCTGCGACTCTGGAAATTGGAATTGCAAAAGTTCGCGGATGAAACGGGCCTTGCGATTTCCGTCTGTCACTTTCCGCCTGGCACCAGCAAATGGAACAAGGTGGAACACCGGTTATTTTCTTTCATCTCCTCGAATTGGCGTGGCGAGCCGCTTCGGGATTATGAAACGATCGTAAATCTCATCTCTCGCACGACAACCGCCAAAGGGCTTCAAGTGACCTGCCGTCTGGATCGTCGGAGATATCCTACCGGTCGGAAGGTGACGGATGAGGAAATTAAGCGCGTGAACCTGAAACAGAACAAGTTTCATGGTGAATGGAATTACACCATTCATCCCTCACCGCACTAGACTAGTTGCTACCTTTATTTATTGACTCAGACTTAGCCCGGAGCAGGGTGTCTATGCTCAGCCGGAGGACCGTGTGTCCGGGTGGCCGCGAACCTCCAGTAGTCACATCGGACTCGCCGAGGTGATTGGAAAAATCGATGCCACCATCCTTATCGGTCTCTCGACGGTTGGCGGCGCTTTTTCGGAATCGATCGTTCGTGAGATGGCGCGCAAGGTCCAGCGTCCCATCATCTTTCCGCTTTCCAACCCGACCAGCAAATCGGAGGCGAAACCCGACGATTTGATTCAATGGACGGAGGGACGCGCTTTGGTTGCGACAGGTTCGCCTTTTCCACCCGTGCACTACGCCGGCAAAACGATTCCGATCGCGCAGTGCAACAACGTCTTTATCTTTCCTGCCATGGGACTCGGAGTGGTTGCCTCCAGCGCTCGCCGTGTCACAGACGCGATGATGCTGGCTGCGGCTCGCACACTCGCCGAGAATTCGCCCGCCCTCAGAGACTCCTCTGCTTCCTTGCTGGCTCCTCTGACTGACATTCGGAGGGTGGCCGCGGAGATCGCGACAGCCGTTGGTAGGCAGGCGCAAAACGATGGCGTTGCCCCGAAAATGGCCGAAGATGAACTGCGTCAGAGCGTGGTAGCCGCACAGTGGGTCCCGACCTATCCATCTTTTACGGCAGTGGCCAAATAAACGCGGGTCGCGGCTGGTCCTGGGTCGCTGTAGCGAGGAGAGAGCGCTGCTCAAGCGCCAAAGAAAGTCTGTGACTTCCAACATTCGACAACCGATCCGACTACCTACCTGGCCGGAGGCACGGACGTCGGTCCTGCCGTCCCAGGATCAGGTTATGTTGGTCCGGATATTATTTCCGGCAACTTGACGGCGGATAAGACTGGACGGCCGGAAGGGGGACTCCAGGCTTTGAGGAGGTCACGCGAGACGGGTCGGTTCGCGAATGAGAGAAAAATGTCCCGCTATCCAAAGCCGAAGACGATGAGATTCAGACAAGACATTTACACGCTGCGATTTATCAATGAGTGGATTGGGCCGCAGGAAACTGCCACACGAAGTTGGGAACATGACTCCGCAGCCAAAGTCGTCTACTTCAAGGAAGGCTAGGCACAGCCACAGAAAGTTCACCACCAACGAGTCTAGTTACAACCGAGCTTCTTATTGGTCCTTGAGCTTGAGGCGATGCTTGTTTTCTTCGAGGAATTCGCGGAGGTCTTTGGCCATGTCGAGCAGGCGGACCCATTGTTCGTAGTAGAGCGTGACGGGGAAGCGGCCGAGTCCGTAGACGCTGACACCGCCCTTTTCGCCAACGCGGAATTCCAGAGTGCCTTTTTTGCGGCCTTCAACTTTTTTCTCGAGTTCGGCGATCTTCGCCATCAATTCTTCTTTTGTGGGTTCGGACATGGGATCTCCTATTTGCAACATCGTCGCATAGATGGTGGGGTCTCGCCAATGTCCGAGCAAGGAACCCCCTCCGCTGTGAAGGGGTGAGATACAGCATTGCAACCTTGGTGCTGGCACAAAACCCAGCGCTATATGGGAGAGATTACATGTGTGCGATGGGAGCACCGCGGCGGCGACACACAACCTGGCTGGGGACTAGGACGTCTAAGCCTTCGCTACTAGGCGGGCCACTCCAGTTGTTGGATTGCGGAGGGTCTGGCGTACCGAGTATCATCAGCGTTCCATTTGGGGGTCCAACACATCGGCTATGGGTCGCCTCTTCCAGCGGTTTCCGCTTCTTGTAGTTCTTCTTTCCTTGATGGGCATGGGCAGCTTGGCTGTGAGGTCGGCGGCGCAGGATTCCCCTGAGACACTTCCCCTTTCGCAGGTACGACCAGGAATGCAGGGTTACGCCTACACGATTTTCGCGGGTGACCAGGTGGAGAAGTTCGACCTGGAAGTAATTGGGATCCTGCCGAACTTCATGGGACCGAAACAGGCCATCATCCTGGTGGAGTTGAAAGGGCCGAAGGTGGAGCACACCGGCGTAGTGGCGGGAATGAGCGGCAGCCCGGTGTATTTGGATGGAAAGCTGGCGGGAGCGCTATCGCTAAAGCTGGGGATCTTCACGAAAGAGGCCATCGCGGGAGTGACGCCCATTGAAGATGTGCTCCGTCCGACGATGGATGGGACGACGGCTGCACGGGGCGCGGCGCAAGGCTACACGCTGCCGAATGACGCGCTGGCACGGAACGAGTTGCCGGGCGGGTCGGCGCTGCGGCCGATTGAAACGCCACTGGTGTTTTCGGGATTTCAGCCCGCGTCGCTGCAACAGTTTGGGCGAGAGTTGCAGAGCTACGGCTTTGTGGCAGCGCAGGGCGGCACGACGACGGCGCGTCCGGATGACGGCAAACTGGTTGCCGGGGACATGGCAGGAATGGTGCTGGTGCAGGGAGACGCGTCCATCAATTCCGCGTGCACGGTGACGGCGGTGCGCGGCGACAACGTGTATCTGTGCGGGCACCCGTTTTTGAGTCTGGGGACCGTGCAGATGCCGATGGCGCGAAGCCGTGTGGTGACGACGCTATCGTCGAGCCTGGCGTCGACAAAGATCGTGAACGTCGGCGGGTCAATCGGAACGATTACCGGGGACCACATAACAGCGGTGACGGGGAAGCTGGGAGCAGCGCCGGCGATGGTACCGCTGGATTTGACGTTTGTTAACGGGAGCAGCGAGAGGAAGCTGCATTTTGAGATGGTGAACCATCCGAAGCTGACGCCGTTGCTAGTGGGGCTGACAACATTTAACGGTATCAACCAGAATCCGATTTATGGAGAAGGGACGACGCTGCATCTGACAGGCGAAGTTCGGTTGAAGGGGCATGCACCGGTACTGATTGAAAACACGATTGCGCCGAACGACACGCTGACGCCGGACAGTATGCCGATCGCGATTCTAGTGCAAAACGTGTTTGGGCGGCTGTTCAACAATAGCTTTGAAGTGCCGGAGGTCGAGCACATTACGCTGCGAGTGGAAAGCCAGGTGGGGCGGAACTCCTACAACATCGAGAGCGCGTGGCTGGAGAAGGGCGAGGCGGCACCGGGAGAAAATTTGCGCGTGCGCGTGCTGCTGCGGCCATACCGGGGCGAGGCGCGGGTGGAAGAGACCACGGTACACGTGCCGGACCAGATCGCGCGCGGAACGACGCTGCGTATTTTGGTGAGCGACGCGGATTGGATGAACAGGGCTTCGCGCGGATTCAGTTTTCAAGGCCTGCCCGGGACGGGCGGCGGCCCAGAAGGACTGGATCAACTGATCGCGCTTTTGAATCGCGAGAGGCGGAACGACCGTTTGTACGTAGGGCTGTTTGTGCCCGCGCCAACGCTGGTGTGGGACGACAAGGAAATGCCCAATGTGCCGTTGTCGCAGATTAATGCCATCGACGGACGCCCGGCGCCGGGGAGCGTGCAGGTGTTGAGGGAATCGCTAGCGAGCGAGGCTTCGGTGATGCTGGGCGCGCCGGTGGGTGGCCTAATCTCATTGAATTTACAAATCCGGTGACCATAGCTATGTCGAAACCAGTGCGGCGCATTCTATTCGTATCGCTGAGTATCTGCTTGGTGGCTTCGGTTGCGTTTGCGGAGCACACGCGACGTTGGCGGCAATCGAGCTACGAAGAGTTTTTGAAAGGGACGGCTAAGGGCGTGGCGGTGCGCAGCGATGGTCATCTGGAGCTGGCGCCAAAATTCACGCCGATTGCGGATGCAGACGCGTCGTATTTGTGGTCGCTGCGAGCCGATGCGGCGGGAGTTTTGTATGCGGCGGGAGGTTCGCCAGCAAAGGTATTCCGGTTCGAAGGCTCGGGAAAACCGAAGACGGTATTTGAATCGACGGACCTGCTGGCGCAAGCAATCGCGTTCGACGCGAAAGGCGCGCTGTACGTAGCGACTTCGCCGGACGGAAAAGTGTACCGGGTGTCGTCGTCCGGAGAGAAATCGACTTTCTTTGAGACCAAGACCAAATACATCTGGGACCTGGCATTTGCGCCGGATGGCACGCTTTACGTGGCGACTGGCGACAAAGGGCAAATCTTTGCGGTGGCACCGGATGGAAAGGGCGAGTTGTTCTACGCGAGCGATGAAGCGCACATCAAAACGCTGGCGTTCGATGCGAAAGGTAATTTACTGGCGGGAACGGAGCCGAACGGAAGGGTGCTGCGCGTGACGCGTAGCGCGGAAAAGAATGCCAAGAGGAAATCCGCGGACGAAGCGGTGGCCGACGGATTCGTGGTTTACGAAACGGCGAAGCGCGAAGTGACTTCGCTGACCGTGGCGCAGGACGGGACCATCTATGTGGCGGCGATCGGGGAAAAGACGCGCACGGCCGGAAATGCACCATCGGCGGTGATTGCGACTTCACAAGGCACCACGACGATCACGAATGTGAACCCTTCCGTACAAATGCAGGGCACGCCTTTTGTGGCGTTTCCACAGGCGATTTCCAGCAGCATTTACCGGATCTCGACGGAAGGAGTGCCGGACGAAATCTGGAGTTCGCGCGACGATGTGGTGTACGCACTGGGATTGAATGCGGACGGGCGGCTGCTGGCGGGAACGGGGAACACAGGTTCATTGCTGGTGATCGATGGGCACGGCGTATACGCGCAACTGGCGAAATCGGGATCGGCGCAAATCACGGGCATTTCGAAGGGCGCAAATGGCAAAGTATTTCTGTGCACCGCGAATCCGGGAAAAGTGTTTTCACTGGGGCCGGAGTACGAGGCGGAAGGAACGTTTGAGTCGCAATCGTTCGATGCGAAGTTGTTTTCGCAGTGGGGCCGCATTGAATGGTGGGGACCGCCGGCAGTAAGCGCGCAGAGCAAAGGCGCGAAAGAGTCGAAAGAGCCGCGGCTTGAGTTTTATGTCCGCAGCGGAAACACGGAGGACCCGGGCAAAGAATGGTCGAAGTGGTTTGGACCGTACACGGCCACGGCGTCGGAGGTAGAAGCACCGTCGGCAAGATTCTTGCAGTGGAAGGCCGTGATTCACGACGGGCGGCCAGGAGATGGCATCGACTGGGTCAGCGTGGCGTACTTGCCAAGGAATGTGGCGCCAGTGATCGATGGCGTTGCGATGCAGGACACGGGAGTACGCGCGCAGGCGCCGCAGGTGATCGGTGGTCAACCGGGAAACGTAGCGTTGAAACAGCCGCAAGCGCCCACGCCCAGTGGAATGGTGATTACAACGAGTTCGTCAACGAAGTTTGAATCGCAGCCGCAGGGGACACAGCAAAAAGGCTACCAGACGGTGCTGTGGGCAGCGCACGACGACAACGACGATGAATTGCGTTACTCGGTGTATTTCCGCGGGGAGAATGCCAGCGAGTGGCTGCTGCTGAAAGACAACCTGGACCAGAAGTTTTATTCGTGGGACACCACGACCATGCCGGACGGGGCGTATTACCTGAAGATTGTGGCGAGCGACGCGCCATCGAATCCGCCGGCAGTGGCACTGAAGACGGAGCGGGAGAGCGAACGGTTTGAAGTGGACAATGCCCCACCGGCGATTGAGCACCTGGAGGCGGTGGCCGCAGCGACACGCACCGGAACACAAGCCGCGATGCAGTCAATCGTGGTGAAGTTCTCGGCGACCGATCCTTCCAGCAGCATTGAGAAGGCACAGTACAGCGTGGACGGCGGCGAGTGGATTTTGCTGGCGCCGACACATGGCATCAGCGACAGCCGAACGGAAAGTTACGAGTTCACCGTGCAGGGATTGGCACCCGGTGAGCACACGATCGCGGTACGGGCTTACGACCGATTCGAGAACGTCGGCGCGGGAAAGACTACGATTCAGGTTGCGGGGAAATGAGCCTCGCGGCGCACGCGTATCGCGCTGAAGTTGTGCTTGGTTTGGTGGTTGAGATCCTTCGGACCGCACACACCGCGGTCCTCGGGATGACAAATTCTGCCGAGTAGGCCAGAGTCCATTTTGGTCACAATTACAGCCGATTCTGGTCACAATTACGAAGACGGATCAGGGTTTGAGCTTGGCAGAGGTCGGCGGAGGCTTGACTAGCTCCGGGCGCGGAGGTTTGGGCTTTTCTGGCTCGATGAAACTTTCAATTTCAGCGCCAAACCCCATGCGTCCGTCGCTGAAGGCATCGGGCTTGGCATGCACGACGCGCGCTTTGCAGTGGGTTTCCTCTGGTTGGCCACCGGTAACTTCGATGGGCATACGAAGTGTTGCCTCAATCGGCATACCCACCTGAAGTGGCGCCGAAGTTACGAAGAAAAATCCGCCGCGTGAAAGATTTATGGCTTCGGTGAAATGCTCCGTTTTGTCGGAAGCCAAGCCGATGGGACGAAAACGCAGAGGCACCCGGAGACGAAAGCGTTCGAGATGTCGGCGTTCAGGAGGCATGTGACTCCACGCGGCGCGAGAGAGGGGGCATCGCGGCCGCGTCATTAAGAAACTCTAGCGTAACAGAGGGAGAGACATGGTCCAAGGCCTGTTGTTTGAGGGAAAAGAAGAACTTTCGCACTGGTAGTACCAGTTGAACTAGACTGTGATTATGCTCACAACCAATGCAAGTCCGGAAGAGCGGGTTACTCCTGTTGACTGGGAAACGATCAGCGAGGCCCACGAACGCATCCGCGCCAGGATCCATCGCACAGCGGTGCTGACGAGCGCGACGTTTGACGCCATGAGCGGAGCCGCGCTTTTCTTCAAGTGCGAGAATTTCCAGAAGACCGGATCATTCAAGATTCGCGGCGCGTCGAATGCGATTCTTTCGCTCAGCCAGGAGCAGGCGGCCAGTGGAGTGGTGACGCAATCGAGCGGGAATCACGCGGCGGCAGTGGCGTGCGCGGCGGCGTGGAGAAAAATCCCCGCATGGATCGTGATGCCGAAGAACGCGCCGGAGGTGAAGCGCCGAGCAGTGGAATCGTACGGCGGAAAAATCACTTATTGCGAGCCGACGATATCGTCGAGGGCGGAGACTGCGGCGCGATTGCAAGCGGAGACGGGCGCGGTGATGGTGCATCCGTACGACGATGACCGGATTATTGCAGGGCAAGCCACAGCGGCCAAGGAATTGTTGGAAGAAGTGCCGGACCTGGACGCGATATTGGCGCCAGTGAGTGGCGGGGGATTGTTGAGCGGAACGTGCCTGGGCGCGAAAGGAAAGCGCGCGGAAATTCGCGTGTTTGGTTGCGAGCCGGAGCGCGCGGATGACGCGTACCGCTCGCTGCGGACGGGAGTGCTGCAGAAGCTGGAGTCGAGCGACACGATTGCCGACGGGCTGCGAGCGTCACTGGCGCCGAGGACGTTTGCGATCCTGAAGAAGCATGTTGCGGGAGTGCTACTGGTGAGCGAGGAAGAGATTGTGGCAACGATGAAGCTGGTGGCGCAGCGGATGAAGATCGTGATTGAGCCATCGAGCGCGGTGGCGCTGGCCCCACTGCTGCGCGCCGGAGGGGTGGACGGAATGGGACTGGCGAAGAGAGCGGACGGCGGTGCCGCGAAGGTCGGGGTGATTTTTTCGGGCGGAAACGTGGAATTGGGAGGATGAGTGCCCCGCTGGGCGGGTTCAGGTGGATGATTACTTTTGGTGCTCGGACCGAAACTAATCCTGTTCCGGGGGGTTATACCTCCACGGCAAGCTGTAATTCAGCAGGGGCGGAAACGGCGACAAGATACGGCAACATACGGGAAAACCGTTACCTGCTTCAGAGCATCTGTACAGTAGTAGTGCCAGGACCGCACCTACGACATGGGGGCCGGAGAACCGCGAATCCTGCCAGAAAAGAACGCTAAGAATCTAGAAAGTACGCGGAGACACAATCAAAATGAAAACCGGGATGAGACGCTGGTGGATGATTTTGTGCGCAGTAGTGTGCGCGTCTGTGGGGCAGACGTCGTGGGCACAAACGGCCCCTGTGGCATCGCGCGTGGTGGAACAAATTGACGAGACAAAGACAGTGCACATTCACGGGAACGTGCATCCGCTGGCACGCGCGGAGTTTGA